>Ga0041059_1001227_pt1 | contig 20526 bp, 20 predicted proteins | sample AraColnosormetaG_FD_56232 | JGI IMG/M metagenome (GOLD analysis project Ga0041059, IMG submission 56232) | Arabidopsis roots microbial communities from North Carolina, USA - Col MF nosort | ecosystem: Host-associated > Plants > Roots > Unclassified | place: USA: North Carolina | collected... | reverse complement strand
TAGATTTTTTTTTTTTTTTTGCTATTCCCAGCAATCTACTTAAAAACGAATCCCATCATCACCCAAACATGCTAAGTGTAGCAGAAGGGATAATATTTTGTAGGTAAGGAAACAAATATTTTATTAACCTGTAAATAAAAAATGAAAACCAATTATACACATATTTAAAAACTACCAAACTTAGTATAGTATTATTTTTTTTAAAAAAAATTATAATAACAAAATAATAATAATAATAAATGGTAAGACTTATTTTGAATTATGTTTATTAATAATATTTTTGAGGTTTCTTTGTAAGTGATGGTGATTACATAGAAACTTCATATCAAATATCTATATATTTTAAAATTTCAAGTAAATTGATTTTTCAAAAAATATTATTCTATACTAAATTTAAAGTATATGAAAATACAGAAAATTGTTTACAAAAATGAACACAAATTAGGAAATGAATATGAAGAGTATGTATCCAAATTGTATTGCCATGTTTGCATTTAATTTAAGAGGGTGTATGAAAAGCAAAAAATCTTCTTCTAACAACTTACCTAAAATCATCTCACTTATACACTTCCATAAATTAATTAGTTTTTTTGTATTCATTAGCTGGAAATATATTAAGATTATTTAGTTTTTTTTTTTCCATATGGAAAAGGAAATTCACAGCAGAATTCCTATAAGTTAAAAAAACTTACCTTAAAACTATCAAAATATATCAAAACTCATATCTCCTGGGTCCTCCTGGACCTGGACTTAAACATCCATACTTACACATATCCACTCTATATAAGTTTAGTTCACTACCACTAAACCCAACCAAAGCAAAAACATCACTTCTCTCAACAGAATAGTTTGAGGTTGTGTGAGACAAAAAGAAAACCATGGAGCCAACTAACGATGCTGAGACATTGGAAACTCAAGGAGAGGTTACAACCGCTATTTGGCCGTCATCTCAAATCCTCAAGACGACTATCGATATTCCGGGGACTCTCAGCCATGACGGCAGATACATCCAGTACAATCTATTTGGGCATATCTTTGAACTCCCCGCAAAGTATAAGCCACCGATTAGGCCTATTGGCAGAGGTGCTTGTGGCATCGTTTGGTAATATCCTTTTAACAGAATTAATAGTTTCATTTCTTTTCCTAATCATTTTGAGCACTTTAGAATGTAGATGCCATGACCATTTTTGTGTGTAATTTATGGTTTGGGTTGATAAGTTTCATCTTTTTATGAGAAAAGTTCAAATCGTTTCTATCATAGAGATCTCTAAACAGTTATTATACCATTCATGACTTTTATGTTATTCTTGTTACTTTTAAAATTTCCTCACTTGACACATTAGTTTTTACTTTTCTTTTTAACTTTTTTTACAGTTCGGCTGTGGACTCCGAGACCAATGAGAAGGTAGCAATAAAGAAAATAACGCAAGTATTTGATAACACTATCGAAGCAAAGAGAACTCTTCGTGAAATCAAGCTTCTTCGTCACTTCGATCATGAGAATGTTCGTTTGATTTTATAACTATTGTCTCACCTTTTTTCTTTTATTTTGTTATTCATTAAAAGCTAACTATGTAATATCATTTTTCTATAGATTGTTGCAATCAGAGACGTAATCTTGCCTCCTCAGAGAGATTCATTCGAAGATGTTTACATTGTGAATGAATTGATGGAGTTTGACCTTTATCGAACCTTAAAATCAGATCAAGAACTAACCAAAGATCATGGCATGGTGTGTGTTTAGAGTTATTGTTTCTTGAAACTTAAAAATCATTTTGATTAGTGAGCTTGACACAATCTTCAAATTTTTGGCAGTATTTCATGTACCAAATCCTGCGCGGATTAAAGTACATTCATTCAGCCAATGTGCTACACAGAGATCTAAAACCAAGCAATCTCCTCTTGAGTACACAATGTGACTTAAAGATTTGTGATTTCGGGCTCGCTCGTGCAACTCCTGAGAGTAATTTAATGACTGAGTATGTTGTCACAAGATGGTACCGTGCACCTGAGCTTCTGTTGGGCTCTTCTGACTATACCGCAGCAATAGATGTTTGGTCTGTTGGCTGTATTTTCATGGAAATAATGAACCGTGAACCGCTCTTCCCGGGGAAAGATCAAGTTAATCAGCTTCGTTTGCTTCTGGAGGTAGTAAAGTAAAACCCTTTGTTGTGCCAAGATCATATTCGTTTTTTGTGATTCATGATTAGCTTAAAAAGTCTTGGGACATTGTTTTGCAGCTCATTGGCACTCCATCTGAAGAAGAGCTTGGATCGTTGAGTGAATACGCTAAGCGATACATAAGGCAGCTTCCTACGCTTCCTCGCCAATCTTTCACTGAGAAATTCCCGAACGTGCCTCCCTTAGCAATAGACTTGGTGGAGAAGATGCTAACATTTGATCCTAAACAGAGAATCTCAGGTCAGTTTCTGTCTCCATATAGCCTCTTCTGCAGTTTTATTTGGATTCTTATCATCAGTTTTGCCACTTTGCAGTTAAAGAAGCACTTGCTCATCCATACCTTAGCTCGTTTCACGACATTACCGATGAACCAGAGTGCTCAGAGCCCTTCAATTTCGATTTAGATGAACATCCATTCTCTGAGGAGCAGTTTAGAGAGTTAATCTACTGTGAAGCCCTAGCTTTCAACCCTGAAACCAGCAATGATTGAAAAGGACCATATCTTTGATCCTTGTTCTGTTTTTTTCTTTTCCTTCTCTGCTTTTCTTTGAATAATTTCCCTTTTCATTTCCTTTAATTTTTTCATCTCTCAGAAATTTTGTTGTGCTAAGATTTTCTGCTAGATTCCCTTTTGATGTTGTCAAATTTCATTTTTAAGCAAATAAACTGAAAAACCATGATTCTGTGGGCATCATTGCGACTTTCAATCCAACAAATATTAATACATGAGCTATTGTCAAAAATATAACATTGCAACAAGGAAGAAAGCAATCATATCCTACTTTGAGTATTTTGATTGAAGACAATCTTACTCTTTGTAATAGTTCATTTGCAGTTTTGCTTTTGTCAATTCTTCAAATTGCCAAAGAATCTAGAGAGTGGTACAGGGCCATCGGTTTCGTGTTTACTTTTGCTAGAGTGTTTGTCTCTGCTGGACTTGTGCTTCTTCTCCTTCTTTGATCTTTTCGAACTTGATCTTGATCTTCTAGATTCATCTTCATCACTGCTAGATGACGACTCTGAGGACGAATAATGCTGCAAATTCATAACACAACCGATCATGGTTCATGTTAGCATAAGCTAGAAAACCTCACACTATCTGATATAAGCTAAACTTTTAGAAGGCACCTTTCTCTTTTTGCTTTTCTTCTTCTTTGAATCTCTGTCTTTCTTATCTGCGAGGTCATTGAACCATTGGCGACCAGTTAATAACGTCCTCAGAAAGAAGGTTTAGATGTCATGTTAAGTTAAGTGGATTATGTTTACCTTTTCGTGACTTATCACTAGAATAGTTCCTTCCTTTGGAGAGTTTCAACGACCTTTCTGCATCCAGCTGAGCTCTATACTCACGCATCAGTTTATCGGTATCTGCTTCAAGTTCTCCCTTTTTCAATTCTTCTTCCTACACATGTTACACGAAAGAAAGATATAATGTTAAACATTTCCTAATGTTCCATACTCACAATACAGAGAGACTGCTGCAAGTAGTAGTAAAAAACTGATATTGCAGATAATAAAAATGTTTAAAAAATGAGCATGACTAGAGTTACTTGAAAACCGCGAGATAGGGATAGATGTAATGTAGAAGGAAGACACACTCATTTTTATATAAACACACAAAGACTGCGTATCTGTGGCTGAAGATGATAAACAGCAGAGGAAAAGAAAATGATATGTTGGAATAAAGCTTCTAAATTGACGACAATAATAGCAATCTTATGAACACTAAATCATCAATGGTCAATTGATTATCTTCTATGGCATTATAACAAGGAACACCGTTCCATACAACATACAGAAGAACTTAAGTATTAAAAAGGCAAAAAGATTACCTTTTGCTTCTGCTTATACTCTTCCCAGGTAATAGTATGTGTAGTCTTGAGGCTAGCCAAACGAGCCGCATGCCACTCTGGTGTATGAAATGAACCATCCACCTGAGACAATCCTCATCAGAAATGTTCCGGTACCAATGCAAAATATCAAAGTTTGACTAATCCAAATGCTTCTTTGTGTTCACAGCTTACAACAACAATAAAAAGACTCTTGAATCACTGTAACACAAACTCTGATGCTACACTTTTACGAAATCACATTTAAACATGGACTTGATATCGTCTACAAGACCTAGCAGGTATTAGATACAAGTTCTTCCCCCAAAATTGGGACTCATAAAGGATCTCTTGTAGGCTTAATTCTAAATGCAGCTCGATAACCCAACAACACAAAAGATCAACAAAACCATAAGTAAATCAACCAAATTGGAATTTTGTTTGGAGAAGTAAAAAAAAACAGAATCAATTTGCAATGAAGAAGATGAGAGTATGAAAAGGTACAAACCATTCCGTCTTCAACCTCATCCGGCTGGGCGGAGCTGGAACCAACCCTAGATCTCTGCATAGCCTTGTAAGCTTGATTCTTCCCCATAGCTAATAGAAGATTTACCCCACAAGAAACAGTCCGCAAATTCCTTGCAGGAGAAAGAGAATTTAGAGAGATTGAGAGGAATTGTTTGTAAAATCTAGGGTTTGGGGGATTAACGGTCCAAAGGGAGAGGATTTAGGGATCTGTAGAGAAAGCAAACGAGAGAGAGACGAGAACAGAAGAAACTGTGAGGTCGAACCGAAACGCACTGGAGATTTAATTTCACCCTCCAAAGTAAAATAATAAAATCTATAAGGACTAATGTTCAATTATTATTAGTTTTAATATGAAAACTCGATCGAATCGAAATAACAATAATCATATAGTATATAGTTTTGGAAATAAATAATAAAAGCCCTTAGGACCGATTCGTTATTTCTTCGCTCTCTCTTTCTCTCTGTGTCTCGTACTCGAGTAGGTCTCAGGTAAGGAGTTCTTCTTTCAGTTCCTTTAATCCTTGTTAAAGTTTCGATTTCTCTTTACATTTTCAATCGAATTCGCTTCTATTGGGTTGAAGGTTTAGGTTTTTAGGTTTCGGAGTCTTTTTGTGATTCGAGAGATTGACTCTGAATGGTTTTTACCTTTTGAGTTTTTGTAGTTCGAAGAGCGACCAAACTGATTTCAGATCTCAATTGTTTCTGCAGTTACGTAAAGGATCGAGCTTAAAAGATGAGTGGAGTTGAAGAGAAAGTTTCTGGAACGACAAAGACACCTGCAGATTTCCTCAAATCCATCCGTGGGAGACCCGTTGTTGTCAAGCTCAATTCTGGTGTTGATTATCGAGGTGCCTCTCTCTCTCGTTAGATGTTCTTATGTGTTTTGCAAGTTCTCTATCTCTGCTGCACTTTAGGTTAGAAGCTTTGACTTAGGACTAGTTCTTTTGTCTATGTTAAGGGAATTAAAGAGTTGCTTGTATTAAGCCCACTTAAGTAACTTAATTATCATGTTATGTCTTCAGCTTTTAAATGATTCTTTTAAAGTCAATATGTGAAGCTTTTCTTACATTTTCTAAGGTTTCCTTGTGAACATTGTTCAATGGTTTTCTTAAGAACATGTTCCTTTCTGCCTGCAATAAGGTTACAATAGTTGACTGAGATATTTGAATATTTAAGTCAGTTTCTCTCATTATCAAGGCTACTTATATCATTCTTGTTGACTTCTTTCCTTTCGTGCCCGAGTCAGTTTTGTCTATGTTCTGTTCAAGCTTAATGTTGAGTTCTTGATCAAGTTTTTATTACTCTTTTCACAGGCACTCTTACTTGTCTTGATGGATATATGAACATAGCAATGGAGCAGACGGAGGAGTATGTAAACGGGCAGCTCAAGAACAAATATGGTGACGCCTTTATCCGTGGAAACAACGGTAACTAAAATCTCTCACACTCATCCTTCTCTCAATCTTCTTCTTTGTATATCTTTCTTTTTAAGTGTGGTTTCTTTGGATGCAGTTCTTTACATCAGTACAGTAAACATGACTGTAGCAGACGGAGCCTAGGCCCATCATGATCATCAACAACAACAACAGTGGTCATGTTATGGCTGCCATTTTTGTTGTCTTCTTCTACCTCATATTAAAAGAGTAGTAGACATGTACCAAGATTGTCATCCTATGTTCTTCAGTAGATTTTTGGGATACAGACATCACTTTTTTCTTAGTAATATGATACTCTTCCATGTGACCCCAGATAAAGAAGAAAAATTATTAATTTATGGCTTGATACAATCATACAAGCAAACAAAATTGAGTTTGGGTGACCAACAGATCGAAACGAGGAAGATCATTAAAGTTTAGTAATCGAATTATGTCATTTAGGGATCACTGGAAACACACATGTCAAACTAGTATAACCAGTCAATCATCAGATTATCATATTCATAGCCATCGACACATTTGAATCAGGAGTTTCCATTGAAATAAAACGCTCAAGATATCATTCTTGGCGTAATGTTATTTTTAATCTTCAACCTCTTTTCACATTACTAGCAAAAGGTCTCGTATTCTTAGCCGCTTGTATATGTAAGTAGCCTGCTTATGTCTAAGCAGCAAAACATGAAGTAGAGCTTCTCTCAATAAAACTCTCTTCACTAGTATTAAAAAGTCTATGTGTGTCTTAAAATCATAGTATTATTTCCTTCAGCTTGATTCTTCTTCCGTTGCATTTTCTTCTGGCTTGCTTCCCAATCTCCCCAACCTTACAATGTCTTCCACCATAATTCTTCCCTCTGTTGAATAACAGATTTATAAAAAAGATCAACTTCAGGGAGATAAGAGCTCAAGAAGGAGAGGATCGCTCTGTTCTTTACCTTTATCTTTGGAGAGACTACTGATTAGTTGTTGAAGGCCGTCGTTAGCGAGTGTGTCTTTCAGGTACATTGCAGCAGCCGCAACTTCATCAGGTGTGACTTTTCCATCTCGATCTCTGTGTTCATTCAGATGTGATCACTTTAGATTCTAAGTCTCGGAAACAGAACACTCAAACAGAAAAATGGAGTCTATATACCTGTCAAGAAGCTGCCAGCCTTTGCCAATTTTGATATCCACATCATCAATTTCCTTCTCTAGGTTTTGTATCAGACCATCAACCTTAAAAAGTATGACCGAAGAGTAAGCCTCTTAAACAAATCTCATGGGACTTTAATAGTCTTAAAAACCGATTTAAAATCTTCTTACCTTCTCCATTAGTGCAGAGGAAACCTCGTCTGCTTCAGCAACTTCATCAGCTTGGTCAATATCTACTCTAGCTGCTTTGTATGCCTTCATTGCAGCTTTTTCACCATCTACATCTTCTCTCTCGACCATTGTGTTATAGAACTCCACCTGGAGAAACAGAAAAACAAAGTCTTTCAATCTACGACACAAAGTGCTGATCAAGCATTGGTGGACAGCGTACCTCTTTCTTGACCAATCTCAGGAATTCTTCGCGCTCTCTACACACCGACTGTTTATATCAAAAGCAAACAGAGTATCAAATAAATATCCAATAAACTGCTCTGCATACCCATTGTTGATAACCATAGACTCATTTTTCTTACAGAAGCGGAAGCCAAAACGCCCAAGGCGCGGCTAAGTTTGCAAAGATCATCTTGTTGTTCAAGAACTCTAGCTCTGGCCTGTTCTTGTGCTTCGCTGGCTGTTGGTATGGTCATCTCTTGCAGTGCCTTATCCTCGTCACCACCTTTAACATCCTTAATCCTTGTAAGCTCTTCTTCTTCTTTCTCTTCTTCTTCCTGCAAATATAATAAATACAAAATGTAAAATCTGGAGCAACCAAAATTCGGTTTCTCTAACTTCCTCAAGCAAGCATAATCCAATACAGTCAAGTGGTGTATCAAGACCTTGATCAGTTCTTCTTGCATCTCAAGGTACTCTAATTTCCGTCTTCGCTCAGAAACAGGGTCTTCAGATGGCAGAGAAGTAATACCAACAGTATCCACAACCTCGTCAGGTAGAGAAGAAAGAGTAGCTCGGACAGCATCCTCTGCTTTAACTCTTCCAGCAACCGTGAATGCCCTGAATATAAATTGCTCTTAGAAATTTCTTTGCAATAAAACTGATCGAAGAACAAAAAAATGACAGCAAAGAGTACTGGAACCAACCTAGAGAGGATCAATAACGAAGAGGGGACAGAATGATTAAGTGACAAATCCATCCAATCGCGAAGCTACAAAATTGTTTCAATACTAAAACATTAATAGCTGTAGAGTTATCTTCTCCTGATGGAGTTTAATAAAGAAATAACAAAGAATCAAGAATCATAGGAGTAAAGAGGAGAAACCTGTTGCCTCATCTCTTCAACTGAAACCAGTCCCAGCATTCCCCGTTCCCTGCAATCTTCGCGTAACTCAGCTTCTGAAAGGGAATCCACACCCTCAGCTCTAATCAGTTTATCATCTTCCTTAATGCTGCAGTGAAAAGAAGTAGAAATTAAACATCAAATTAAGGTAAAAACTAACAATTCTAATAACAACGAGATATGGAAGAATCTTACCTCCTCAGTCTTTTTCTGAGCATATACCGCAGATAAGCATCTGTTCCATATGGGCTAATACCCATATATTTGCACATGCTAACCAAGCGAGGCCTATATTTGAAAAACAAAGAGGTATATTACTGTCGGAACATGAACCTCTAAGAGCACAAGACATCTCTGAGATCAAACAAAAAAGAAACGACTAACCTGCTAATGTTATCCAAAGTAAGCTCATCGTTGAAAAGCTTTGCAAAGCCCAAAAGTTCATCATTATGGACTATTTGACCTCTTCGAACCTGCAAGGCATGATTTTAAGAACAAGGAGAATGAAATTCAAATCCAAAAACCGAAAGAAGAGGAAGTATTTGAGCCAACACAAAATTATGACTGTTTACCTTGTCTAGAAACTCATCCAGGTCTTCAGCGGTTTGCTTTACTTCTCCAGTTCTTGAATGTTTAACTTCCTTAGCCATCTCTCTGGCGGTTTCCTGAAGAAACTTAGCATATTCTATCCTTGCAAGTAATTTCCTTTTCAAAGCTTCCTGTGCATTAACAAAAGAGCAACATCGGAAAGAGACCAAGAAGGCAAGAAGGTAGTAAACGAATGAGTAAAGCCTACACTCTGTTGAAACATACCTCTTCTTTCATCTTGTCCTGGAAAGTTGATGGTAACATATTAGGGAAGAGCTTCAAGAAAACTGGGAGCAAAAACTCCATAAACGGCACAAGGATGAACACTGCAAATGGCACTAATCTAAAGATATCAGCTGTCGTTCGAGTTAGCTGTTGCCTTTCTCTTCTGGAGAGACTTTTTCCACCAGCCAACTTGAGCAGCAATCTTGAACTGATTCTAGTGTCTGCCCAGAGTAATTTGGTCCCCAGCCAATAATGTTTCAATGTTGATACAAACTCATGTTTCCAGTGAGTGAGCTTTTTTGCCCAATCCGCCCTGTAGAAAACAGAAAATCAGTACACATAAAAATCCATGCATAAAGCCTGGCGATTAAGAACGCAAAATGTGAGGATAAAGCCAAACCTGTTCATGGAGGCAACAGCTTTTATAGCAGGTCCTATCTTAAGAACAATTGCCCATGCCCTCTGTACTATCGATCGAGCAACCTTTTTGGATTCTTGAAGACGTTTAGCTTTCGCCTTTGCTTTAACACTGCTCAGACTTTCAACAGCTTGATCACATTCCTCAGGAGATGCTTCTTTCCTGTTCTTAGCAAGCTCATCAACCTTTTTATCCTCTTCTTCCGGTTTCTTAGCTGCAACTGTAGTAGCATTACGAATGGATAGGCTCATGTATCTCATCCCCAGAGAAGGACCAACTTCTGAACTTCCATAACCAAATCCCGAGGAGTGAAAACCATGAAAGCTACGATTGAAATATCCATTTCTAGAAAGCAATAGAAGACCATCTCTTCTTGTAAAGGACTTGTGTTCAGTCACAGGTTTAGTTTCCACGGGAGGACGGTTAATACCAGAGTGGTAAGCATGTGAATGAACCGTCTGAGAGGAGTTTCCAATGTACTGAAAGCTCTGAATAGAGCGAGCATAGACATTCAAGTAATCGGAAATGATATTCTTTCTCCTAACGATCGCTCTTGACGCCATTTTGTCAAATCCCTTGTTGTGCAAAGATGAATCACCTGAACATCTCCCAGAAGAGAACACTCCTGATAGATTTGAAAGAGGAAAAATCGCTATCAAAATCTACGAACCGAAACAAAACTCAGACGATAAATCGAAATCGGTATGAGAAAAATCACAATATTTACCCTAGAAAACTCTCAAATGACGACAATTCTCGAAATCTCGAATAGAGTTGAAAAATGAAGCGACGCAAGCAATCGAAATGCAAAGCCTTGATTTTAAGAAATATGAGGAATTCGAAGAAGATATTGAAGAAAATAACGAAGTATAACTTACAGTAGACGGAGGAATCTGAAAATGACGAACGCTGTTTACCGGAGAAAGTGAATCACGCCGGAGAAATTTGAGAGGTTTTAGGGATGCGGCAAATAAATCGTGAGAAAGGGTTTTAGATTTTTCTTTACTTATTTTTTTGTATCACTTTTTAGGACAGAATAAATAAAGATATTTGTTTTGCTCACACCTGTATGAGTGAGTGATTCTAAACCGTTGGATCAGATCTAGGTCCCAGATCTTTTCGATTGTAACCACGTGGGCTAATCCACGATCAGATATTATACTTGAACCCCAAGGGCCAAGACGAAAGGATCGTTTTATATTTTATTTTTCTATAATTATTTTTGGTTGTATTCATAATTAAATTAGTTTTTTTTTTTAAAGCTTTTACTTCTTCATCAAACAAAAAAAATGTCTTTTACCAAGTATTATTTATATCCAGTATGATTTTTATTAGATCATTTATCAAAAATAATATTGTTCACTTCACACACAAATTTACATCAGAATCTTAAAGTTTTATTTTTTTACCAATTGAATCAAAATGAACTTTATTTTATTAGAAGTGTTAGTTTGGATTTGATAATTGCCTTCAACTTGAGATAATACTTCCGACAACTACTATTTCTTTTTGTATCCATTCCCTCCGGCACCTCTTATGATAAGACTCTTATCTAGAAATTAAAATGTGCTTCCAATTTCAGTATGAACAAGTGATGTTTATCATAAAATATAACTTTACAAATAACTCAAAAACTTATGATATTAAACAAACAAACATGAAAACAAAAAAGTGATCTTCTGTTTCTACAAAGCAAATGAGTTTGTGAATCTTCTTGAGTCTTCTGCAAAATCTCACTCTCATCTTGTTTTTTCTTCATCTTTGGGGTTTAAGTTTAAGATTTGATTGGATTGATTCAATATTTCCATTTCATTTCCTGTGAAAATACAAAACATGATGAACATAAATCTTTGACTTAACTGAGGATTGATATTCAGATTAAAGAAGATGAAACTTTGTTTTTACCAAGGGAACTTAAATGTGTCTTTCCACCAACCCTGCTTGGAACAGTTTGTAACTATCTTGTCGAGCCGAATAATAATCTCAGAGAATATTGGCCTCACACTGATTTCTGGATGCCAGCATTCCTCAATCAACCTACATAGTCATATGATTCTTGAGATGTTAATGTTTGTAAAACAATCATATATGTAATAATAGCTGATGATCTTGAAATGCTTACTCTTTCAATTCCGGAGGGTAACTCTTTGACTTTGTTCTGATTGTTGGTCTTTTACCTTCTATACAAATCGATTCTGCAACCTCTTCAGGTGGTTTAGGATGGAATAAAGATACTCCCTCGGTCAACTTCACATATGAAACCAAAAAACAACATTGCAGAGTTTGAAACCGAGACATTTAATTACAAAGAAAAGGCTAAAGCTTTGTGTTACTACCTCGTACAAAATGACACCAAACGAATGCACATCAGCCCTTTTATCGAAGACTTCATCTTTGTAAATTTCGGGTGCTATATAGTAATCTGCAGTTCAAAAGGTAAGCATAGGATCTTTCAAGAACAATGCTTCTAACTTGTATATATATATATGAATCTGTTTCTAACTTAAAATGCAGCCTTTTTCTTACTTGACTTATCGATTTGAGCTTCGTGGTTCACTACTTTTGCACTGTCTTCTCCAATCTTTGACAACTTTATCAAACCAAAACCAGAGATCTTCAATTGCCCTCCTCTATCTAGCAAAATATTTCTGGCACCTTACAAAAAACTTTCAAAATATTATCCAAACTGTTTTTTCGCCATTAAATAATTTGTTCTCGGCTTTGTCTTACTTTGGCATTAACTCGCAGTGGATGATCGGATCTGGTTTACATTCATGGAGGTAGTTCATTCCTCTAGCAATATCAAGAGCAAATCTCAGAGCTTTTGAAGGAGAAAGACGACCTTTCTTTTGAAGATAGACACTTAGATCACCCTGAAATTGAGATGATTAATGAAACAAGATTGCTTGCCACATTTGTGATTCAATGAGCTGAAATGAAGTATGAAACAATGCGTACTTACTTTTGGATTACACTCAACTACAATCATCATCGGTAGATTTTGAGTGACGGCTCCAACAAATTGAACAATATTTGGATGCCGAGCTTTTGCTAGCAAAGTCAATTCGTTTGTGAAAGCATTTCTGCTCGTAAAAAAGAACCGGAAATAGACAAACACAATGTTAGATTACTTCATGCTACGGACAAAATCATACAGAGAAGTTCAAGAATAATGCATACACTCGTTCAGGATCTGAATAGCTATCTTTATCGAATATTTTTACTGAGACTCGCGTGCCATTCCATTTAGCAACTTGATAAGTTCCCTGCAAATTAAGCAAACACAAACACATCAGAATAAGAGAGACTTCGGACAAAAAATCTCACCTGGCTCTTGTCAATTAGGAAAATCAACAAACCTTTGAAATGCCATCAACTTTTCGGACTTGCAGCTCGAGTGGATTAAGCTCATACTCAGGAACTTCTTTTGGATTCCCTACCGTCATTGGAGTCTTTCTAGTTTTCTAAAAATCAACGACAAACAAATGTTGAAGATGAAGCAAAACATAGAGACCAATCATCTTTATTTTAAATATCATACCGGAGCTTTAGCGCCTCGAGCTTTCAAGAGATTATAAACTTCAACATTCCCATAATACTTTGCATCAACAGCCGCCTGAACAATGTCAAAAATGTCACCTTAAGGATGCATCCAAAACCAAACACTATTAAAACAGGGGAAGAAGAGAACACACCGTACTACCCCAACGATCACGAGCATCGATATTAGCTCTCCGGCTAAGAAGAACCTTAACAACATCATAATGACCTTCACAGGAAGCAATGTGAAGAGCAGTACGACCATCAAGATCAATGCTATTCACATCTATTCCTTCATTAAGCAGCTCCTCAACGCCATTAACATCACCTTTACTCGCCATAAAGAGAAGCTGCATCGTCGAATCAAGATTCTCGGGGACAGACATATGCGGCTCGCAGCTAAGAGACTCAGGACTACGTCTGATCGGATCAAGCGAAGATTGACGACCGAAGCTGAATCTCATGTTGTTACGCCGTGGATCGAGAGAATTTTGGCGCGTGAATTGTCGGCTTAATGTTCGTCTCATTGATCCTGTCGAGAATTGTCTCGATATCCCACGCTTCAACTGCGCGGCAATGTTGTCCATGATTGATGATGATAATGAATCGCAAAGAACCAAGATCAGTCAATGATCAAAACCACATTGTATCTTCCAAGGAGAGGGACGATCGTGGTGAGCTTTTTTTTTTTTTAATTGTTCGTCGTTTATGGATTATCCATAAACAGATTTGACAAAAGAATAGTTTCGTTGGCTCAAAAATGTCGTTTTGAGCAGTAAAACGCGGGTAATCACTATTTTCTAATCTCTTTATTTATTGGATCCATACATAATTAGATGAACTAATTAGAACTTATATAATTAACCAACGCCATTGATAACTAAGCTTAATTTAATATGAAAATACAACCTGGAGATTGGTTTATATTAATTCAAACGTTGACATTTTTGTTGTTATAACCAGTCCAATTTAGCAAAATTAATCATCACTGCACTAATTAAAGATGAGAGAACTTGTTCGATTTCAAATGAAAGAGATGACATTACCAGACCAAATACAATTATCAACGACGAGATTGAACAAGTTTACATCTTCTACAGATTATTGACTGATTCCTCAGAAGACGACGCGAAACTGTGGAGCGTCTTTGCCGTCGGCGGGAAGAATCTCCCAACGGCAAGGTTCGAGATCATCGGAAACGGGACAGTAACCAGCGAGAGTGACTCTGTCTCCAGTAGCAGCAACGGAGCCGAACTCGAAAACCGTCGCGCGATCGGGCCGAGGAACTTCTATGGCTCCATTCATCCCCGGGGCTGGAGTTTCTGATTTCGGCATCTGAATCATCTCCGGCTTAGACGTCTCGGACTGTGATGGCTTAGGACTTCCCGTGAACCATGATAGAATCCCCATTGCTACTCTCGAATCGGTGGTTCTCAAATTGTAATCTGAGGAATTAGGGTTTATCTTTTTCCCCTTCTGATCTGCTGAGTTTGTTACATTGGGCCTTTGAATTATTAAGCTGCGCTTCACTTGGGCCCATTTAAACACGAAAATATGGAATTTAACTATATGCCCTTTTATTTCATATAAATTCCAATTAGAACCCATACCCTTAAAATACGACATACAAGGTAGTTTTTTTGTAATTTTACATATATCCATACATGGATAGATTTCTTTACTCTCAAGCAACCTTGAGAACTTGCTTACCAACGTTTTTTCCATGAAGAAGTCCTACAAGAGCAGCAGGACCATTCTCGAGTCCTTCAACAATGTCTTCCACGTACGCTAATTTCTCTTCTTTTATGTAGGGAAGAACAAACTCCAAGAACTTTGGGAATCTATCTATAAAGTCATAAGAAGCAAACCCTTGCATCCTTATCTTCTTGAATATGATGTCAGGTAGATTTTGTAACCTGTCTCTGGTTTCAAGATGGTACTGAGATATCATCCCACATACAGCGATTCGTCCATACGTTTTCATGTTAAGTAGAACCGCGTCAAGCATTTTGCCTCCCACGTTCTCAAAGTATATGTCAATACCTTTTGGTACACACCTGCAGAGAGAAATATTGTGAGGAGATTTTGATTCAATGATTCAAAGAAACTGATTTATAAGAAGCCAAATATGAACCTCTTCAAGGCGGAGTCAAGGTCAGGCTCTTCCTTATAATTGAATGCATCATCGTAACCGAATTTGTTCAGCAGGAGATCGACCTTTTGTGGGAACCAAATTATGTAATTAGAGAAAACTTATATAGAGATAGTTTAACTCATTTGATTGATGAGTTTCAAAACTATGGCCTAACCTTTTGTTTACTTCCGGCACTTCCAACAACATAGCAGCCCATCAACTTTGCAAACTGACCCACGAGCTGTCCAACCGCGCCAGAAGCAGCAGACACGAACACTGTGTCTCCTTTCTTAGGTGAACATATCTCGAAAAACCCGGCGTAAGCAGTTAAACCTATCATACCTGTTATGAAAAAACAGAGCTTTTAAGAGAAATAGGTATAGGTCCATAACACTATTACACTTTTTTTAGTTTCTGTGACTAACCGAGGATTCCAGTATAGTAGCTGAGAGGAACATTGATATTGACGTCGATTTTGAATATAGCAGCCGGGTTGATAGTACTAAACTCCTCCCAGTTCACAATTCCCCAAATCATATCGCCTTTCGTAAAAGATGGATCATCAGAATCTATTACTTGAGACACTCCAATTCCAGCTATAGGCTGCACAAAGAATCAACAACAATTTCTTATTAAGTCCTTGTGTATGTATGTATGTGTGTGGAGAGTTGTTACCTTTCCGGGGATGAAGGCATCCAAAAGTGCTAGAGTGGAAGGAGTTGGTTCTCTCATGAGAATCCCCATGTAAGGGTCACAAGACAAGTAAAGATTCCTCACCATAACCGCCGCTGATCCGGGCTTAACCTTGAGTTCCACGGGGTCTGAAGCTGTGATAATCATTAGGTCAGATTCTTTAGGGATACCCTTCACATAATTTCTCAGTATCACTTGCTTGTTTTTCACGGTGGTCTCCATATTCCTCTGTTTTACTCTTAGTAAAAGCCCTTCTTGCTTTGGTCAGATCTATATATCTTCAAAACTGAACAAAGTTTAAATTGGTGCATCTCCCATCATACATAGAATGGGCTCATCATAGTCATTATCACAGTACTATGATTATGAATTGCATGCATAAAGTATGTTTGGTAAGATAAAATTTAAAATAGTGTATGGTCTAATTCATAATCATAGTACTGTGATAATGACTAGTGACCAACAAAATTACTATAAAATGTAATTCAAACCACGTATTAGTAGATACTGTACCAGCTCCATTATGTGATGCGACAACACTATACTTTGTCTGAAACTCTAGATCTGAGGTATCAGAGAACCTCACCAAATTTGTCTAAAATTCTCTTGAGTGTGACCTAATATCCACGCATTTTGTAGGAATTTTGGAAATAAGAAATTATATTCTAATAGTTTTCCCATGATTTATCATTGATACATAATTTATTATTAGTCTAGTAGAGTTTGACGAGGTATGTTAAGGTTACTGGTTTAACAGCTGAGGGAGAGACTGCCAATTGTTAAAGAAAGATAGCTCCCTGCAATAAAAGAGGCTCCTGCAACAGTAAGAGCAATGCGACCTGTATTGCAATTCATGAGTTTCATGTTACACAGAATTATTCTCTAAGCTACATGAAATATTCAACTTGGATCTTGCGCTTCGATGAATCTGAAACTCCAAGATGCGTCTTTAGAAGTCTTTCATGTGGATGACTGACCGTGATGTGCGTCCCAAAACCCTGGAGTACCTACGACGAGTTGCCATACGCAGCATTATATGGCGTCACATGTATCATTTCCAAGCCAAGACCAACTCAAATCGGGCATTACAGATTAACGGAGTTTTCGATAGAGGGCCACCAAGACTCACTTTTGCTTTTGTTTAGACCCTAAACTCTCTAATATTCAACAATGTGCTGCCACGATTCATTGTGGTACTTAATAAGAAATTCATCTTACACATGTCACTTATTTTTTTCAAAAATAATAAATTAGTTGAAATAAATTCGATTGAACATATGTTACTTTATTTTTTATATACTCATGTTCTTAGATTGCACGACTAATAACCAATGTAAATGTTCTTAGTATTAGCTAGATGAAATATCTCTCACCGTCTCCGTCCAATTATATCCTTAAATTTTGCTTTTATATATTGGATTTGTAACATTTCGATTTACTTAGACAACATTGTTTACACGTAATTCATTTATATAGCTGATAATACTATATTAGGCTTAGGCTATAGGCATTATGATGTACAATTTATCGATTTGATTCGTTTTATTAAACACAATTCCCATTCATTTTAAATATCCACCTACGTTCATAATCATTGGTTAGTCCGCATTGACTAATGCATAACAAATAGCATCATTAGAAATTGATTTTGCGAAAATACTAGACCATAATTTCACGTATTCCAACCCTCCAGGAATAAAGCCGTAATATATATGAAAATACGACGTTACTTACAATTACACTACTAACAAAAAGAAGACAAATATTTTTCTTTTCTGGTCATAGACAACTGTTGGGCCGTTGAAATCCTGCCTCACTACCTCCAGCGTGACTACAATCTGTTGTTGCTGGTTTATTCCGGTACGTCAACTTCACATCTTGAATTCGAATTCCCGTGCACGGCTTCTTAGAGCTACAGTCTAATTTCACTCCAACTTCCGTCGCCGATGTCCCGTGTATATCGAAGAACATTACATCGCTGATTTTTATCCCAGAAACCTATCATTCATATCAATCATATATAAACCAATTAATATCTAAATTAAGAATAGCTTTTTATGTGACGTTTAATATGTTTTGAGAAAAATGTGGACCTGATTAGGGCAATTTTCGTTGCCAGGGCAGTAGTTTTGGTCAATGACGATTGGGTTTTGTACGTTGTTCATAACACAATGCTGGAAACGGATATTCTTAGCAAATCCATTACTGGGCCTGGCCCATGACTTTATTCTCACCCCATTCTCTGTTCCTGTAAACGTCGCCGTTTTCACTGTTATGTTTTGTACACCTACCTCCACACTTTCTTTTCCCAAGCTTCCAATGCTGTACCAAAATATAAAAATGATTGATGTGGATAAATAAAAGAAAATGATCACTAGAAAGTGAACCAAAAACCAGTTACTGTTACAGTATAATAAAATTAAAATAATTGACATTTTATAACCAAAAAAAAAGAACACAACAAATAAATTGATAAACTGAACTAATCTAGTGCCACTGTGTGACATTGACAAATATATTTTTCTAACTATTAGAAATACATGAAACTGAAAATGAATGAATTGGAACAAATTAACAAAACATTGTTCTCTCTTTGTAGTTGTGTTGATTACTAATTCATAAACGGATAAACCGTGTCAACCCTATATAAACTAGTGTCGGCTTTAACTTGTTTACTATAATTCATATAAACCAAAAGTGAAAGAAAAAAAACCTTATAAAAACTAAAAATAATGGAAAGATAAAAATGAAGTTACAAGTAATTAAATTAATAATTCAATACCTGATCCCATGGCCAGGGCCACAAGCGACATTCTCGATCCAGAGGCCGTTAGTGCCGGGACCGATGGAGACACAATCATCGCCGGTGGAGATTTTGGAGTTGAGGATGGAGACGGTAGATGATGACTGCACGTGGATCCCATCAGTGTTTGGACTGTTTCCGTCTGCAGAAACTTTGACTCCGTCGAGCTTTACGTTACTGCAGCCGTTAATCGCGACGTGAAACATCTGACTGTTAAGTGACGTCAGCCCGGAGATCACCACGTTGCGTGAGCTCTGAAACCCTATGCTCTGTTTGCAATTTGTTGCTCACGTGTCAATTTCATTTATCCGAAAACAATAGGAAGTATATAATAAAGATTATCACTAAATCAATGACTCTATGATTGGTACATGTGAATGAGGATTCTACGTTAATTAACGTGAGAAGTCAACGACACATAATATTTATATGAATGTAACTCTATGTTAGCAGAAAAATGGAGAAAAAATTGCGGAAAATGCATCATTTGGATCGTGCTAGCGGAATTTGCGGAAGCGCATCGATAAAACGGCGATAATTCATTTTCAAAATATACCTACTAAGAAAATGCTTTTAAATGATTTCAACAATATAAGTTTAACAATAAGACAAAATTGATGGACTTTTATACATGTAACAATTTTTTTACCATTTTCCCTACTTATTGATTAGAATTTCTATGGCAACAATATTTTGTAGGTTGGCATAATTTAAAATTATAAATGCATAATTCACAAATAACATCAAGACGTTAAAATGGTAAGTTCTTACCGTGGCGCCACTCGGGCAATTCTTGCCGGACTTTTTGCAAGACCATAGAGAAGCTCCCTGGGCGTCAAGAACTCCGCCGTAGACAGAGATGCCGTCGAGATGCTGGAACAAAATCCAATAGTTTTCTTTACCGATGACTCGATAATCCGATGGAGCCACAAGTGTACCTTGGATACGGAACGTGACGGACTTGCGTTTACACTTGGAACCGTCAAAAATAATGCTTCTTAACAAAAACCGTCCCTTAGGTACCAAAATGGTGACCGGTTTGACCGATGCACATGCTTTGGCCCACAGGACGGTAAAGGCCTTGGTCGAGTCGGTTTTGCCGTCGGGTTTGGCTCCGTAAGAGAGGATATTGTAGGTTTGAGCTGAGGAAGATGAGACCGAGAGGAGAAAGAGGAGAACTATGAGAAGTGAAGAATGCATTGCTTTGAAAGTGAGAGATAGAGGGAGAAGTTGAAAAGTGGTGATGGGTGTGTGGGATTTGAAACGGTTTAGTGTAAGGTATATATAGTATTTGCGTATTTGTGAAATGGATTGTTTTTTGTTGATTAACATTTTTCTCTTGTTATTTTCTATATTATCATATCAACGAAACCTTAGATCTGAAGAATAAAATTTGATATGTACAGTAGTATATTTTCTTAAATAGTTTATTCGAGTGTTTTGTCAAATTTCAAAATATTGCAAGTGGTAGATTTGAGTTTTAGAAGTTTGTGTCTATTGTGGGTTTATATCGTTTATCATGAACTCTATATGCTGAAAAATCAGATTGTTTATTTATAGATTTACTGTGACTAAATGATCGTTTAAATTGTTTGTATCATATTACATGAATTAATCTCTATAAATATTTCATATAGTAATATTATCTAATTCATGTAAGTGTATACAAAATAGTTTTGTCTGTTTTTTTTTTTTTTAAATCCTCAAAAAAAAANCAAAACCAAACATT
>Ga0041059_1001226_pt1 | contig 20527 bp, 26 predicted proteins | sample AraColnosormetaG_FD_56232 | JGI IMG/M metagenome (GOLD analysis project Ga0041059, IMG submission 56232) | Arabidopsis roots microbial communities from North Carolina, USA - Col MF nosort | ecosystem: Host-associated > Plants > Roots > Unclassified | place: USA: North Carolina | collected... | reverse complement strand
TTTTTTTTTTTTTTTTTTGGACGGAGCAAAATTGATATTCACAAAAGACTATTGAAGTGAACGATCATCATCCATCATCACAATATATCACATATATACACAAAACAAGAAAATCCAGACTCATTGTGAATGATGATCATTATACAATTTGAACTGCAGTAATTGATATAGTATACTGAAAGAAAGAAATTTAATCAAATGGTTTGAAGATGAAGTGGTTTTGGTGGATCCATGGTTCTTCTCTTCCACAAGTTAACTTCTTTCTTTGGTTTTAACCCTAAAGGAGCTGAAAAAGGGATTATTATGTCATCTTCATCCTCGTCATCATCGTATCTCAAGTAAGCTCCTCTGGTGTCGTCGTCAGAATAGTAACCACGGTGATGATCAGCGGGTGATTCTTCTTCATGTTTCATCTCAACCGCCCAATCAAAATCACCTAAAGCATCACGACTGCTAGCGAATTTCTTCATCTGACCTAACGAAGGCACCGCCGCGGTGGAAACCACCGTAACTGGATGTTCATCCGCGGCGGAGACGGCGGTAGGATGGGATTTTCTTGATGTGTTTCGTCCACTCGCCGGCGAGAACGAGAAGATACTCTTGATCTTCGAAAGACGACCTTTTTCATCTTCTTTTGTTAAAGACGACGTTGACGTTTTGGAGATTTTAGGAATCAGAGATGAAGGTGCTTTGTTCTTTTTACCGGTTGGGCATTTAGACTTACCAAGCTTGATCTGACCGATACAAGAGACTTTAGGTGAAGTAGGTTCGTCCCAAACAGCGTCGCTTTTGTTTCTTCTAACCCGAGCCGCGTTAGGTACCAAAGGAACCATAGGACCAGAGAAAAACATTTTGTTAGCCGCCGTGTAATTATGGTGGTTGTTGTGGTGGAGATCTCTTCCGGGACTAAACGGTGGAACTCGATGTCCAAACGACATCGCTTTAGGAAGCATCTTCAAAAGCTTGTTCTTGTTCTTAGGTTTTGAAGTTGAAGTATGATGCTTAATGTCCATCGCTGATCACAACAGCAAAATTCGCAGACAAGAACAGAGGATTCTTCGTTCTTTTTATGTTTGGGTCTAATATGATGTGAGAAGAAGGAAAAAGAGAGGAAATGAGTTTGAAAAAGTCAACGATGATGCCTGGATTGGAGGAGTTTTGGTCAAATGTGAGAGCTAAAAAGGAAGAAGAAAGACCTTTGTGTTTATACGGCCGACTTTATAAAATCAAAATGCGGAAGACATGTTTGTTTTTGTTTCAAGTTTCTTCTTTTTGTTACTACTACCTAAAAGCTAAACGGCACATTTTTTTATTTTCCAAAGATGATGATTAGTTAATTACTAATTTGACTTTAGTTTGTGCCTCAATAGTCCAAAAATCAAAATAGTATAACATTTCTTTAAGAAACGGTGGTGATATTTGGGACCTACATGCAAGCAAAATTCAGCCATATCGGAAGGAAGGTAGAAGTTAGAACTTATCAACGATGCATTGAACTAGTTGGAGCTTTATGAAATTTTACTTTTTTGTTAATTAGCATTTAAAGTTCTGTAATTGAAACACCTAAGAGAGAGAAAAAAAATACAATGTATTTCAATCGATAAACATACTTCTTCTTCATATACTTGCATGTTTGAATTCTGATAATAATATTAACACAAATCATTCAGTAACACGTTTTGGTAAATGATTGTCTTTTAATTATCGAAACTATATTTTAAATCCTACGTAGTCTATATTAAATTACTGAGACCTTGTCTAAATTATTGATATCTTGTGTTTACAATTTCGTGCTTCAAAGAAATTAAAAAAAAAAGGTAGAATATTAGTCAACCAAGGGACGAACAACTCTAGTAAACGATTTTAAATAAACGAAAATGGACCAAAAACAATTGAGAAATTGCGAAGCTGTACACTGAGAAAATCATATTATGGAAACACGATGCTAAACCACCTAATATTTATTCAAAGCTACCTAATTAATTTTGGTATCTGTTTGCTGTAAGTTAAACCACGATGGTTCGGATGGGCTTCCGTAATTAGGACCATCTAAAACAGAACTGTTATTAAAGATGGTTGGTAAACTATAATTTGATTTCAATTAACACCGATTACCGGTTTACACTTAAACCACATATTTTCATTAATTCTTCATCATGTCCTTCTCACGTGACTCTTTCCTTCTCCGATCTTTTTTCTTTTAACTCAGGACTCAGAGTCAGGAACTTCTCTCTTACCCTAGATTTCGATTTTGATTTCAGTTCTTTCTGAATCGATCCTTCTCTGGCCGTAAATTCTTAATTCAACGGTTGGTTGATAAATTATGGTTCAATTAGATCTGCAGAGCTTTATTCTCCGGGCTCGAGTGCTTAAACTTTACCGACAAGCATTGAAGATAGCTCACAGAGCTCCTGTTCATGTTAGAGGTTCGTGTCTTTCATGTCTCTTATTTTTCTATCTATGAGATTCGTCACATAGACAATAAATTTGCGTTCACCGTACATCCATTTGATTAAAAATCTCGAAATCTAGGGGTTTAGTAGATTTCGGAGGATAAACTTTGTTTGATTTTATGTGTTGATGTTTTGTAGGGGAACTGAAACAGACTGTTAGGCAAGAGATGGAAAAGAACAGAGACTGCAATGACAAACAAAAGATTCGGTATCTGATTAGTGAAGGTTTAGAGAGAATCAAAGGACTTGATGAGATGTTGGATATGCAGGGCCATTAACATTTTTTTTTTGTACTTCTTCTGCTTTAATTGAATGTGATGCAATGCTCGATTCTTCAGATAGAAATTCTGGTCATCTTTGTGTTTAGGCTTTTTCTTGCATATGTTCTTTATCTCTATTGATTGATATTGTTCAATGAGCAACATACTTTTCTCTTCTACCTGGATTTGTTTGATGGTTTTAAGAACTCTGTTCTTTTTGACGTTTTACCCAACAATATAACTTCTGTTGTAGTCATCTTCTGCTGCAACCCATCCACAAAGCTTATCATGCAAGATTAAACCCTTTCTCGATGGGTTGCAAGAGAACATCACTAAAATAGAAGTAACATTGTTGGGGAAAAACGTCACAAATCCAGGTATTAGAGAATAGGATGCTGATCGTTGAAAATAACTATCTATAAAGATGGAGAAGATACGCAAGAAAGAGTTGTAAACACAAAGCTGATCAGACTTTTTATTTGAAGAGTTTAACAGTGCATGACATTCAATTCTGCAGAAGGTAAAAGAACATTTGGTTTCTCATATAGTTATTCAATGACAATAATACATCATCTTTAGTCGTTCTGTATCCATACCCATCTGCTGTATATAGACTTACACTTCGTATCACGTGTTTCAGTGTGTGGAACAATCACATCCTTTTCTTCTCAATGCACGTAAAAAATTGTCTATTTGAACCCTTTTCGTATAAGCATAGTAAAACCTTTATAGCATCTTTCAAATTCTCATCTTTGGGATGAGTCATGATGATTTGCATTCAGAGGAAGGAATAGACAAACGGCTTCTTCGGCTATGAACGCCATATGAGGAAGCTTCTCCTTCTCTGCCTCTGGAGAAGACAGGTCTAAAACGCTGAGTGGTGGTGCGTTTTGGGCTCAAATTTTATCTAAATCCGTCGTCGTCTTATTAGAGACGTATAACATTTGCGAACTTAATGATTATATTGGGCTTTAACTGGGCTTATACAGTTTCAGAAATCGAAGCCCATTATGTTATCAAGCATTGTTGTTGTTGTCACCAGGATCGAAAATTTTCAATGTTGTTGTTTGAGAGAGATGATGGCTGCGAAGCTTCAGAAATGGCGAAATCTGGCAGGTCGTCTAGATCTGATGAATCGGAGCGGCGCTGTGTCGACGAGGCGGTTCCTGCACGAAGGTCCAGATACCGTGGAGGAGCTTCTCGAAAGACATCTAGCGAAGAAAGAGAAACCAATAATCGATCACGATGAGGCTGAGTTTCTGAATAGACGGCGTCTGACGAGCACGCGCCGGGAAGCGTTGAGTTTGTACAGAGACATATTACGAGCGACTCGGTTCTTCACGTGGATTGATTCCAGGGGAAATTTATGGAGGGACGTGTTGAGAGAGAACGCGAGGAAGGAGTTTGAAGCGGCGCGATTTGAGACGGATCCGGAGGTTATCACAAGGCTTCTGATAGGTGGAAGCGACGCCGTTTCGTCTGCTTTAGATAAGCTTGCGGAGAAGCAAAGAGAGATGATTGAGAAACAACGCCGTGGTGATCAACGCTGATTTGACGGATCATAGGGCATGAATGTTTCAACAGAATGATTCATCGAGTTTAAAGTGGTTGGTGTTTGAAATTCTTGCTGTAAAATGGTTGCCAGAAGAAGAAGCGAGATCATTTAGAAACGTGCTTACAGAATTTTGGGTTTGATGTTTGAGTGTTGTAATTCACTTGCACAACTTACACACTTCGTTTCTGAAATTATCATTCATGTCATTGTAGAGTTTGTATACACTGCCACAGAGCTATAAACAAGGCTGTTGATTTTAAAACTGGATTCTGTAACCTCTTTTGTTTCGTCAAGAATCATCCTGAGAGAAGTATGATTTTGGTTGCTTGAAAGAGTATGAAAGATGAGTTCCCTTGTTTAGATGACATGTCTCGTGGTCTGCACAGTCAGTTGATGTGCAAGTCGAGAGATTAATTTACCTGCAAGAAGGCAATAACAAGAGTTTAGATGTTTCAGTATAACCAAAAGCTTTGTAACGAAATCAGAATTCCAATGTATGAGGTTATTTATTAAGCAGAGAGTGTTGGGTTACTTTTTATAATCCGCTTCTACGAAGCAAGCCTACTATCTCAGCAAGATCTGAAGGCGGTGGACATGAAAACTTTACTATTTCCCCAGTGCACGGATGTGTAAAGCTATCAAGGAAAACAGAGTAAGAAAGGACAGTTATTTGGTTATTCTTGATCGAAAATATAAGAATGAGATTTAAGTTCTCTTACCCGAGAACTATAGCATGAAGGCAAGGTCTATCCATTCTGGAAATAAGCTCTATGATCTCTTCTTGATCGCTGCGGGAGACTCTTTTCTGCAAAAGAGAAAGGGCCATGCTTTTTGTTCCACCATACACTTCGTCACCCAATAGAGGAACTCCCATATATTTAGCATGAGCACGTATCTACTTGAAATCAAGATGGAAGAGAGAGACGTTTCAGAGACCACAAGTTCAAAGCAGCTGGATCAAATACATGACTTGAGGCAGAAACATAAAGGGCAGCTCAAGCTCTTACAAACAGAAAAAACCGTAGACTTTTATAGATTTTGAGTATTCCTTCAGTTTTTTGTTTTTTGTTTTCAACAAAGAGTATTCCTTCATCTGGACAGATTTTCACACTGAACAATGTTGCAGTACCTGATGAGTACGGCCGGTTTCCAGTCTCCACTCAACCAATGCAGAGCCACCTCCAGCGAATGTTTCGATTACCTTATACCTATGACAACATAAAAGAGCATTTTTTTAGCATATATCAGTATCAGTTAACAACTCTTTCAGAGAGATTTTTCTCATTCTGAAGAATAAATGCAGTGTTATAGTGGTTGGTGCACTTGCAGAAGACTGCTCTCATCACCTACTAGCAGCATGGCGGGCTCTTCCACCCCTTACTCCTCCAGGAATAGCAGCCATACGTATCCGATTACTCGAATCACGACCAATCGGTATCTCAATACGCCCCTGTGGTGGAGAAGGAACCCCAGTAGTAAGACTTACATATACTCTCTCAATTGTGTGTAGCTTGAACTGTTCTGCTAAATGGGCATGAGAATGTTCATCCTGCCATTAAACTTTCCGTTAAATTCAGAAGAAGCAATTAAAGTAGTTCCTAAAGCAGCATTGAACTAACCTTGGCTACAACGAGCAATCCAGTTGTGCCTTTATCCAACCTATGAACAATACCAGGACGAACAGAAGCAGCATATGAACTAGGAGAGGTAGTCATCTCTTCATCATCTGAAAATGTTTCTTCATCGGAATCATCATCTTCTTCTGAGTTCGAATAATCAACACAAGGAAGACTACAATGATGAAGTATGCCATTAACAAGCGTGCCGGTAGGATTCCCAGGCGCAGGATGAACGACCTAAGAATTGGAGAGATATTCTTAGTGATGATTCTAAGTCATGATGTTAGTATATTGAGAGAATGTGTTTACCATGTGAGCTGGTTTGTTAACAACAAGAACATGTTTATCTTCATAAACTATATCTAATGGTATATCTTCAGCTTCAGCTTTCAAAGGTTGAAGCTCTGATATCGTACAATTAACCTCATCACCAGATTTGACATTGTGTGAAACCTGGAAGAGAGTGAGAGAGATTGAAACTTGATTGCAAAATTGAAACTTTTTTGAAGAATCGAATTTTGAAGTTAAAACCTTATCAACGACACGACCATTGACGGTAACGAGTCCCAATCGTATACTCGACTGTACACGAGCTCGGCTAACGCCATTGATACGAGAAGAGATCCATGAATCAAGACGAATTTTGCCTTTCGCGGCGTCTACTATCTCCTCGATTCTGAGTCCGGCGTTATTAACTCTGGGGATGATAATCTCTGTCGGACTACAGGCGACCAAATTGGGGATTCCGGAACTTGCTCTGACGAAATTAGAAACCTTAGGGAAGAAGGAGAAGAAGATAGAGAGAGACGACGAAGGAGAAGAAGGATAACGAAGAGATTTGGCGGTGGTTAACGAGAAACTCGGCAGCTGCGAGATTGAGAGCATCGTCGTCACTCGTCAACTTCAAAATCTTAGTTTGGCTTCTCTGAAAAAATAAATCAAAAGCCTCTAGATAAAATAGAGGGTTTGCCACTCTTTCTTTTGATGCCGTTTAATAAATAAACAAAGCTTCAAGTTTCTGAACCTATTATAAATGGGCCTTAAAAGGCTTTTTCATTTTAAATGGGCCATAAGTTCGCGTGAATAATTAAAACATCTCATTTTAAATGGGCCATAAGTTTCATTTTATTTTTTGATTCATCATACTTACGCAATTCATCATATTTATTATTTATACATCTCAAGGGAAAAAACATAGGAATGCATTAATTCTCATTGCATTCGTGTTTATTATTAGTTTATTTTAATTATTATATATGAAGCAAAAGCATTCGTCACTGTAGTTGAATATATATCATCTGATCAGCTTTGGATCTGAATCTGTAGTTCCTTTCCTCATCATCGCCACAAATTCCTCGTAGTTTATCCTCCCATCCTATCAATCATCATCATCATCATTATTAATCATTTTGTTTAACATTCATCATTAGACCGAAACAAAACAACTAGAAATAAATGTTTTTTCTTACATTGTCGGTATCAACATCATTGATAACTTCATCTATGGTCGCATCATCACCCATGCCATACTCAGTCATGGAGTGTTTAAGCTCGTCCCTTGTGATAAAACTGGTTTTTGAAAAAAAAAGAAGAGTATGTTTTGAAGACAATTCCATATATCTTTGATATATAAAGTAGTTGTGTTCATTTTGGTGAAGAAGGAGATGGTTAGAAGAATACAAACCCGCTTCTGTCTTTGTCGAAGTATTTAAATGCTTCTATCAAATTCTCTTCTTTCTCCAATCTATGACGATGCATTGTTGCAGTTACAAACTCAATGTAATCAATCGTCCCACTTTTGTCCACATCAGCCTATGAATAAAGAAAAACCATTGAGAAAGATATTGATGATGATTTATTTTGTAGTTGGATTTGTTTTCTTTTTTCTTACAGCTTCCATGAGTTGTTTGATTTCAGACTCCGTAAGCTTAGATCCAAGACGATGTAACCCGTTTCTTAGTTCATCAAAAGTGATGGTGCCACTTTCATCTGTATCCATGTTCTTAAACGTTTGCTTTAATCCTTTTATCTCTTCTTCCGATAAGTTTTCCGCTATCACCTAAAAGCAAAGAAAATTACAAAACAATTACAAAATTGATCTTGAAGTCATTTTGGAGATGGAGAATCATTTACTTTACCTTCAAGGCAAGTTTCTTGAGCTTGTTCATCGCGCGGAATTGCTTCATCCTAACAAGAACAGCACTATTGATTGGTTTATCAGAAATTTTGGTGTCTGTCATCCATGGATGCTCTGTTTTTTCCGATAAAAATCCACAACAAAAGATTGGTTAGTAAGGACTTAGGAGCAGGAGGTAGAATATGTAACAAATTTATACACATTGCAAGCATACCAAGTGCTTCAGCTGCGGTTATCCTTTTTTTAGGATCTCTTATCAACATCTTTCTTATCAAATCTTTTGCGCTTTCCGATATAGTAGGCCAAGGAGAAGTTTCAAGATCCAGCTTTCCTTCTAAGATCGCCTCAAATATAGTCTTCTCGGTCTCTAAACAACATTAAGTAGTACCAAATTAAGGTTCATGTCTCCAACATTCTTCAAGTTGAGTATGTGATTACAAAATTTTAGATGATTCAGTATTTTTTGCATACCTCCCCAAAATGGAGGAACACCACTGAGAAGAATGTAAAGCATAACACCCGCGCTCCATACATCGATTTCTTTCCCGTAGTTTCGATGTAGAACTTCAGGTGCAACGTAGTATGCGCTCCCAACTATATCTCTATACACTTTACCTACAAATATTAACCATATAAGATGATTACTTGTACGGATTTCAAAATACAGAACCAAAGTTTTAGCTAATATGCATTCAAACATATTCAAATTCTAATACAGCTCTCCAGTCTCAAAAGTCTTTTGATATTTTGGTGTGAATCAAAATGTTCAAAAGAATATTAATCCCCCATAAAATGATTTCTGCTTTTCTGCTTTTTTTTGTCACTTTTTTGATCTTGTGGGAAACATCTGTTGACTTGAGTTGACCCAAGTCGTTTTCGAAGTTGACTTGATGTCCCACACGGAGATACAATGTCGCTATCTTTTTCTTGATCCTAACACGAGTTTAAACATTATGGTTTATCTCCTAAAACACACTAATTACTTTATGTAAAAGCAAAGACAAATCTTTGAAACAAGAGTTAACAAGACACTTAAGTTAAGTAATCAAAGAGGATGACTTTACCTTCTTCGATGAAAACAGAGAGTCCAAAATCTGTTGCTTTGATTGGAGAATCTTCTTCGTTACTAACAAGCAAGAAATTCTCAGGCTTTAAGTCTCTATGAACAACGCCCATGAAGTGACAAACATGAACAACATTAACGATCTGTCTGAAGATATTAGCAGCTTCTTTCTCAGAGTAACTTCCTTTCTTGATAATACGATCAAAAAGCTCTCCTCCAGAACAGAGCTCCATAACCAAATGAAGATTGTCTTTGTCTTCATACGCGCCTCGAAACTCGACTATGTTTGGTTGACCAGTAAGGTGTTGCAAGATCATGACCTCACGTCTCACGTCTTCGATGTCTTTGCGACGTATGAGTTTACGTTTTGAGATGGATTTGCAGGCGTATTCTCGACCGTTGGATTTGTCCGTGCATTTGTAAGTGATTCCGAATTGGCCACGGCCGAGTTCTTTGTGGAGGTCGTAGAGAGCTGAGAGATCGATCATTGGTCGGTTTAGGATTGGACCGATTTGTGAACCGGAGGATGTTGACGGAGGAGGAGGAGGAGCGGGTTTGGGTTTGGGCTGAGGATTGGAGGTGGGATTACTGGTTTGACCTTGAGAAACAGTTGGTTTAGGGAGAGGTTGGTAGTGATGAGGAGGGCTTGAATCGGAAGAGGAAGAGATTGGGATCTCATGTGTTTGTGATTTGCCAAATTTGGAGAAGCAAAATCCCATAATTTTTTTTCTAAGAAAATATTTTGTTCCAATGTTTTTGTTTCTCTGGTTTTTGGTCGTTTTATGTTGGTTTTGAAGCATGTGAGCAAAGTAGATCGGTCTTCGACTCTTCGGTCTTATTCTGTGATTTTTTTTGTCTTTTTGTTGGATGTTTCTTTGAAATATAGGCAACAGAAACGAAATTTAAAAGAAGGAAAAATAATGTTGCCTTTGGTTGGTTTTGTGGGGGTGCTTTGCTTTAGCGTTTAGAGAAGGTTAGGGTATCATTATTTTCCCACTATGTAGCCCCTTGGAGGGGGTCTCTCTAGGTTCTCCTATTCCTTTGCAAAAAGATTAATCAACGCGTAAACTTAATTGATTATAGATAACGAAGATTGCGATTGATTGGAGAATGGACAAAACTCGGTTTAGTTCAATAATCTAATCTAATTGATTCCTTTATTTCGGTGGTCTATCGTGTCAATTATATCATGATTGTTTTCCACAATACTAACTGCAAATTTTAAAGATACTAATTACACTCTTTTTTAAAGATACTTATTATAATCCCATTTATAAACCAATCTTAACAAATTCATACAAAGAAAAGGAAAGTACTACAATACGACATCGTTTATCGATTTTTATTTCCACTTTGGAACACAATGCAGAACCAAAAAAAATATCACCAGATAGGGAGACACAGAATATATAGCTTTTCTTTGTTTTTCCTCTTTATAATAAGCACCAAATAATACACATCACAAAAATTCACACTTTTCTCTCAAAAGAGTTTCGATAAGATAACCTCCATTACCTCATTTTAACTGGTTGAGTCGCGGCTGTAGAATTGGTCAAGTGTCTTTGCAGGGATACGATGAAGAAGCTCCCGTGGGAAGATACGGAGCAATGTCCAAGCTAAGTCCAGCGACTGGAAGATGTTGCGTGTATCATAAGCTCCTTGCATCACAAACTTCCTCTCAAACTTATCCAAAAACTCTAGATAAAGCAAATCCTCTGAAGAAAGTGCTTCTTCTCCAACAACAGCTTTCATCGCTTGAACATCTTTCCCGATTGCATAATTTGCATACAGCTGGTTCGACACATCAGAATGGTCTTTACGAGTCATGCCCTCGCCGATAGCACTCTAACAGAATGAGAAACAATACGTTAATAAGATCTGGAGATAGAATGCAATGGGTATTAATCAAAATGGAGTTGAATTCTAACCTTCATTAAACGAGAAAGGGATGGAAGCACGTTGATGGGTGGATATATCTGTTTTTCAGGGAAGAAACAAAGATACATTCATTCAGAGCCGGATCATAATATTACTGAAACCAGTAAGATCAGGGCCTCAGCGGTAGTTATTTATTACCTGTCTGTTGTGAAGTTGCCTATCGATATATATCTGACCTTCAGTAATGTAACCAGTAAGATCCGGAGTTGGATGAGTGATATCTGATCAATTTGTCAAACAACAACGAGTAAGAATTGAGTTTTCTCAAGATAAAAAATAGAATCTAGGGATTGGCTTAAGAAAGATGATTTTACCGTCATTGGGCATAGTGAGGATTGGAATTTGGGTGATGGAACCTTTTCTTCCTTCTATACGCCCAGCACGTTCATAAATAGTTGCAAGATCAGTGTACATATAACCTGGATATCCACGTCTTCCGGGAACCTCTTCTCGGGCAGCGGAAACCTACAGTTTCTCAATCTTATTATCAAACATGAAGAGGAAAAAACATGGTATGAAATAAAGGAACTACTCCGGTATCAAATATTCATTTTACCTCACGAAGAGCATCAGCATAAGAACTCATATCCGTCAATATAACAAGGACGTGTTTCCCACATTCATAAGCCAGATATTCAGCTGTTGTGAGGGCAATTCGAGGAGTGATGATTCTCTCAATGGTTGGGTCATTGGCCTGTTGGAATAAAGGAAGGTTAAATCTGTTTAAAGCTAAGAAACATCTAAATACTTGAAAAAACTCCATGATATGGCAATCAGCTATAGAAGTCAAATTTACCAGGTTCAGGAAAAGAGTAACTCTCTCCATTGATCCATTTTCTTCAAAATCTCGCTTGAAGAACTGAGCTGTCTCCATGTTCACACCCATAGCTGCAAACACAATTGCAAAATTGTCCTCTCCATGATCCTGGAAAAACACAAGAATGAGAAAGAATCCTTGATATTATGAGACAGCCAACGTTGAAGAGGAATGTCTACAAACAAGAAATTCAATTTTGACAACAACTGAGTTATAAGCCTAGAACATCTAATAATGAAGACCTTTATGTAACCACACATCCATCAACACACTTGTAGAAACAGTTACAACTCAAATAAGAGCTTTGGTATAGAGAAATAAGAGATATATTTGTACAAGTTACAAAGGATTACCTCAAGTAGATCAACAGTCTTTTCCAAACGCTTGACTAGACCAGCCTGACGACAAATCTGAGCAGCTATTTCATTATGTGGAAGACCAGCAGCAGAGAAAAGTGGAATCTTCTGTCCACGAGCAATGGAATTCATGACATCGATGGTCGATATGCCTGTCTGTATCATCTCTTCAGGATAGGTTCTTTCACTGGGGTTGATTGAACTTCCTATCAATATAAGGAATTGACATTTTTAAGAACAAATGAAACATTGCTTCAGAGATCTCAATGGAATAATTGTCCTCTTAGTTGCTCACCTGAAATATCAAGGTATGCTTCTGGCAGAATAGGAGGGCCATTATCAATCGGCTTTCCTGAACCGTTAAATATGCGCCCAAGCATGTCCAATGATACAGGTGTTTTCAAAACCTGAAAGACACAAACCGGTTTAAAAAAAATGCAGGAAGCAGAAATCAACCAATCATTTCAACAAATCTGCGAAATGCTGGAGGGACGAAGGATTTTTATGGTAAATTACCTCTCCTGTGAATTGCACGGTTGTAAACTTGTTGTCAATTCCAGATGTTCCTTCAAAAACCTGAAACCCTTAAGTGATAAGTAAGTCACTGAAGAAGTGACTAGATTCACGAAGTTTGTGTTTAAGTATTATTCAATGTTTGAAGTAACATGGACAAAAAACAATCCTAAACCTGCACAACTGCTTTCTCGCCATCAACTTCCAAAACCTGACCACGTCTCGTTGATCCATCTCCTAAGCGAATATTAACAATCTCCTGGTACTTTGGACCCTGATTTATCATTACATTCCAAGAAGTTTTAGTCAGTTAAGTTACCCTCACAAAGTAAATTAGCATTGCTTAATGAATCAAACGATGCTCTTACCTTCACTTTGTCAAGAATGACCAATGGTCCAGCAACACCAGAAACAGTTCTATACTCTGCAATTCAAAAGATTCATGAATCAGTCTTATACTAAAGAAAAATAGTTAACAACATCAGCAAGGTCAAAAAGAGCCAGAGTACTAGAATATCCCTATAAAAAAACCCAGATTTGGAGGATAAGTTCTGAATCAACACAATCAAAAACAGAGGAAGAACTAGAAACAAAATCAATATAGTGTGATCCATGATCGGTGACTTACCCATGCCGATCTCCAGAGTCCCTTCTTCGATGTCGAGATCATTCGTCCCCATTTTCACAGATCAACGATAAACCAAATCAAAGCAGCTCCTGAAATCAATCAACGACGCAGTCCGCAATTCAAAATCAATGGAAATTCAAATTTCGATCCAATCATAGAAACTCGGATGCAGAAAGTAGAAAATCCGGTGAAAGTGAAACAACTTGGTACAAGGAAAGAGACGCAATAGAATTTTCTGATGATCTAAATCAACAAAGCACATACCTGGGAACGGTTCGATTCGAGCAGAGAGAGAGGGAGAGAGGGAGAGAGGGAGAGAGAGTTATGGTTTATGAGTCTCTCTGTGAACGTAGTTGGACCATATCTCAAATCTATCGTTTTTGTAGAGGGAGGGCTCTTATTTACGTGTAATTACAGTTTAAATACCAAACTCTATAACATTACAAATATGGCCCATTACCAGATTGTGTTTTCTGCCACGTCACCATAATTGAAATCAACGGTTAGAGATGAAAGGAGAGGTAACTGTCTCGCTTAGCTTCCGAGTAATCGTAGCCGTTGCGTATACTCACCGACACCGTCCCTCTGTTTTAATCATCTCCGGCGATTCTGGGAAGAGAGAAAAAGTGTGAGTCAGAGAATAATGATTCGAGCGGTTCTCCTGTTCCTTGTCTTCGTCGTTGAGACGAGAGTACAAGCGCAGCTAGTGCCGCCGGTGAGGCAAGATGGTTTCGTTTACCCACCGGGTCATCGTTTCGACCCGGATACTATACTAATTGAGGCGTATTTTGACCCGGTTTGCCCGGACAGTAGAGACTCTTGGCCGCCACTGAAGCAAGCTCTTCATCACTATGGATCTCGCGTTGCCCTTCTCCTCCATCTCCTTCCTTTACCGTCAGTGATCTAAAATTCTCTCTTTGCCTTCATTCTTTGCTCTGAGCTTAATTCATGTATTGATCAATCGACAAGTGGCTTAAGAAAGGTCTGGACTTTAAAATATGTTTCACTGTCTGTTTTATGATTTGTTCCATGGAAATGTGAATGATTCCTTTGTGTTATGTCGGATTATTCGTTCTTGTATTGAATCTTTTTTCTTGGATTTTGGAAATTGCAGCTACCATGACAATGCCTATGTAACATCACGGGCCTTACACATTGTGAATACCGTACACGCCAATGCTACCTTCAGTTTGCTGGAAGGGTTCTTCAAGCATCAGGTTTGTTCAATGTTAATACTAAAAACTTAGGTATATATGTTTATTTATCTGCAGTTGCTGGTTATTGTTTGCATGTATTCAATAATGTTTATCTGGTTCACTGAAACTGTTTTTTTTTTTGGCAGTCATTGTTTTACAACGCGCAAACACAACTCCTTTCAAGACCTGCAGTTGTGGAGAAAATAGTCGAACTTGGAACAGTCTCGTTGGGGAACTCATATCAATCGGTTCTTAAATCCGGCTTCAGCGACAAAAAATCGGATCGTGCAACCAGAGTTTCCTTCAAGGTAATTCCTTTAGGAACTTAAATTTCTTACAGGAAGGTCATTGGCTGCATAGTCATCATCTTATTATACTGCCTTGCATCTATATCACACACAAGAAAATGAGTGATGTCAGGGCAATAGAAGAATACAGAGTTTAATGGCCTGAATCTTTACCTATCAAGTATAATTTTGTGACCTATTTGTCGATAGTACCCTGAGGCTGTTCTCGTTGTTTTCTGAAAACGAACAATAGTGACTTTTAGTTCATCTTTTGCTTTCGTGGCGTTGTGTGTTGCAGTATAGCGCTTCAAGAGGGGTTTATGGTACACCAACCTTCTACGTTAACGGGTTTGTATTGTCTGATGCTGCTTCCCCTTCAAATTTTGGAGGATGGAAGAAAATCATTGATCCTCTGGTTCAAGCACATGAGATGGAAGATAACTTCATTCCCTTCCTTTGAAGATTTTAAGTGCTTTTGCTGTGTCAATTGTCATGGTATAATACTATCTGTAATGTATAGACTTTCTCAAAACCTGTATGTTGCTCATTGTAAATTTGTAATAAAGGAAAGTGATCCATATAAAAGTTGGCCAGCCCAGATTTATTAAACAGAAATTGTAATACATGGCAATAAAATTAAAATTTACATGTTACGTATAATGAATCTATTGCTTTGAGTTTGAGCTCTACACTATATTAATGTGATAAAATAAAATATTTTGAAAAATACATTTATTGTTAAACCCGATTTTGGTATTTATTTAAATAAAATTATTACTTTTATACCAAATTATCCATATCTTAAAACTGTGGCCTACTTTTGTTTTAGTAGTAGTGAACCAAACGAATCCTCCATCTGTCTTTGTGTTAACGACGTGAGAGGAAGTGTGATCATGTGAGAAAGCTTTGTTAATACATTTCCGCTGATTCACAGCCGAATATATTACCTCGACAAAAGGTACATTATTTTTCAGATCATTAATACAGAATTAATGGAAATTTTACTTGATTATGTCATCATTACATCGTTAATTAGTTATGCTATTAGTCTTACATTGTTTCAAGTTTTGGATTGTGCCACAAAACAAACTTAAATGCTTCTCACGTTTGTTGGGTCAAGACTCCCAACAATATTTTATTTTGTAATTATGGATGGTTACAACAATTATATGGTAACTAAAATTCAAAGAGACATTACTTTTCTTTTCTCCTAAGAAAACATAGATCTCAGTTTCTTGTTGAAGTTTGACAATTATTATTTTTGATCATAAAATTTTCGCGAAATTCTGTATAAAATACTTTACTAAATATTGGTATAAAATATTAATCTTTATTAACTAATAAGTAAACATAGAGATAACATAGACACGTTCTCCAAATATTAAAATTAAACTACAAATTTGTCTTTTCGTTGGTTAATAGTACTAGTTAGTACCGAAAATCCAGATTTTGTCTATTAATAACGTGTAGATTTGGTTCTCATCTAAACAATTAATTTTATTTTATTTTCTTCTGAAAAAGCCATTTAGACTTTTTCCTTCGCATTTTGTGCAACTGGATAATCTATCTTGAAGATTTTATTACAAGAAATTTGGACTTTACACTCACAGAAAAAAAAAAGCACAACTAAACCGAAAAATCAATGTAAACCGATATACAAAACATTCCCGGTCACATATCAATTAAGAACCTTAATTACTGGATCTAATTTAACGAATAACAGCTAATCGTTGATCAAATCTCTTTTTACGACTGAAGATGGAGGTGGTTAATACGGTTATTATATCGGTCCAGTTTGAATTATCTTGGTTCGGTTTAAGTTGGTTTAGAGCAAAATCTTGAACCGAAACCTGATTAGGGTAGTGCAACGTGTGTGTGTGGAAGAGAAGTAGTGCGGCTGATATATATCAGAGAGGCTTTGCATCAAATTCTTCTTCCCTTAGGGCGTATCAAGGAGAAGAAACAAAGCCGTACAACGAGGGCTCTTCCTGGGCAACAAAACCACCATTTTCGTTTTATCTCAATCTTCGTCTCTTTCGAAAGATCTAACCACAACAACTCCTTAAGGTAAAAAAGCATCAAGCTATGATGAAATTTTGAAGATAAATCCCGATTTTATTCCTTTTACTGGTTTTTGTCTCTGTGTGTTTTGTTACAAGGATTCGACAAAAACCCTAGTTTTCTCATTGATTTTCCATTTTGGGGTTGATTCAGATGGATAAGTATCAACGAGTGGTGAAGCCGAAAGCGGATACGCCGATTGATGCGAATGAGATTCGTATCACTAGTCAAGGCAGGGCACGAAACTACATCACCTATGCGATGACTCTTCTTCAGGTATTCAATGAATCTGAAATGTGTCAATTTACAATTCATTGTTTGGTTTTTGTGGCGTGTTGGGAGATATGGTTTAGGGTTTATGAACTGTTTTTGTCAATTGGTATTAAGAAGTTTTGAATCTTGAGATCAATTATTATAAGCTATTTTGTAATCTAGGCGTTATACTTTACAGTTATTAATATGAATTCAAAAATGATTAGATTTGTTACTTCATTTATGTTAATCTACTAGAAGTTTTGTGAACATGAGTTTGCTTTTTGATTGAACAATTTTATTTAGAATTTGGTTTGTTTGTATAGGATAAAGGGTCAACTGAAGTTGTATTCAAGGCAATGGGAAGAGCTATCAACAAGACTGTGACCATTGTAGAGCTGATTAAGGTATTTTTTTGGAGATTTGCCCTGTCCAATTCACGAAGTGTTGTTCAGATGGGTGTTTGAAAATGTCCCTTTTTAATATGTATTGCAGAGAAGGATCCCTGATCTTCATCAGAACACATCTATTGGATCCACAGACATCACAGACACATGGGAACCAACAGAGGAAGGCCTTCTACCGTAAGGGGCCAATAAAAACTTTTATAAAAGCTCATTTTTAATATGTTCTACTGTTTCAAGTTTTGTCACCATAGCAAACTTTACTTATTTCTTTTCTTTTTGTTTTGTCTTGAAGTTTGGAGACTACAAGGCATGTGTCAATGATAACCATTACCCTATCCAAGATTGAGCTTAATACCTCCTCTGTTGGGTGAGTTCGTGTTTTGTTTTGATGTTTCTGAATGATTCTTTTGTGGTCCTTAGTTATAATTAGATTCATACGTTATGTCTCAAGCAATTGTGGTCCTTAGACTTCTTATTCTAATAATTCTAATCAAATGATCTTTCAGGTACCAGTGCCCAATTCCTATTGAGTTGGTGAAGCCAATGGGCGATATTGATTATGAAGGACGAGGTTTGTCAACAACACTCTCTGTGTTATTCTGAATCTCCCTTGTACTTGCTTTCTTTATTAGTGTCCTTTTTCACTTTTCTTGCAGAGGGTTCACCTGGTGGCAGAGGGAGGGGAAGAGGAAGAGGAAGGGGAAGAGGAAGGGGGCGAGGTGGCAGAGGTTAGATTACCTTAAAAATGCCCTACATAGATCATCTGGCTTAGTGAACGTTGAATATTGATTTTGAACATATGATTCATGAATAAAGTCTTTTTTTTTTTGCTGTCAGGAAATGCTTATGTGAACGTTGAGCATGAAGATGGAGGTTGGGAACGTGAGCAGTCCTATGGTAGAGGAAGAGGACGTGGCAGAGGACGCAGCAGTCGTGGTCGTGGAAGAGGAGGATACAATGGTCCTCCGAATGAGTATGATGCACCACAAGATGGAGGTTACGGTTACGATGCTCCTCATGAACACCGTGGATATGATGACCGTGGTGGTTATGATGCCCCTCCTCAGGGCCGTGGTGGTTACGATGGTCCTCAGGGTCGCGGTGGTTACGATGGTCCTCAGGGTCGCCGTGGTTATGATGGTCCTCCTCAGGGCCGTGGTGGTTATGATGGTCCTTCTCAAGGCCGTGGTGGTTATGATGGTCCTTCTCAGGGCCGTGGTGGTTATGATGGTCCTTCTCAGGGCCGTGGTGGTTATGATGGTCCTCAGGGTCGTGGTAAAATAAATTAAAACATTCTGTATTCTTTTACCTGGTTCTTGAACTGTAATTGTGTGAAGAAGCCATGAGTTTTGAATTGGTTTGATGCAGGGCGTGGACGTGGACGTGGAAGGGGAGGACGTGGAAGAGGAGGAGGACGTGGTGGTGATGGTGGTTTCAACAACAGATCAGATGGACCACCAGTCCAGGCAGCTGCTTGAGAGTGAGGTTTCTCTTACACAAACATAAAAAGAAGAAAAAAGCCCAAGTCGTTGGATGTTTTTTTTCTATCTCCTTGTTCTCTCACTTTCTTTCTATGTTTGCTTCTTCTGTCCATCAAGAAGACATGTTTGCCATAAGTGTATCTCATTCCCCTTCTTTTTTTTTTACTATCCATTGATTGACAGTGTTTTAGCTTGTGGTCTGTTTTGTTTAGAGTCGCTTAGGAATATATGTTCAATTTATTTTATGGTTGGTCGTCGTCTTGGGTTTTTGTTAGAGAAGAACTACTGAGGCATCCTCTTTTCTTTTCTTTTTTCCTCTGTTTTGTAGTTTTGTTTAGGTGAGAGTGAGACACAGTTTGGACAAATTACCTCTTTTCTTTGGTTATCAGTTTTAATGTGATGGAACAGTTGATTCTTTTATTTCCAACAAGTACCCTTGCAAAGTTGAATTCTTATATAACATTATAACGAAAATAACTCACAAATGGAAGCAGATTTACACAGAGAGAGAAAAAAAATGGAAGTAGAAAGCCAGAAACCATCGATTCTCGAATTTGGGTTGATCTTCAAAATTCTAATGAGACAGACACAACAAAGGAAAGGAAGCTCATAGACTCGTCGACACCGTATTAACAATAGATTTACTCGATAAAAAAATGTTAGCGCCGTTGCCGGGGATCGAACCCGGGTCACCCGCGTGACAGGCGGGAATACTTACCACTATACTACAACGACTTTGATGTTCTAATTAATGACATTAATAGTATTAACAAACAAGATAATATCTGCCTTCAAGGGAAAGAAAAAAATAAAATGGAAAAATATAATTGGGAAAAATGTTGTTTTATATACGAACTTTCAAAAAGTGGCCATTTTATACGTGAACTCTGACGTCGGCCAAAATAAATATGAAAAATACGTTGACCAGCCATTTTAACAGAAACAAAACGTTGACCTGGCCAAAATCCCGAGACGTTAACTCGCATTAACAGACCCAATTAACCCCGTTAACAGCACGTTAATAAACTCTGTTAAAGCCGAAACGGTGTCGTTTTGTTCTAAACGAAACAAAACAAAATCCCCAAATCGAAAACTCAAACCCTAAGTCTTCATCTTCCCCAAATCGATTTCTTATATCCAACTTCTCTCAATCTATCTTCTTTGAGCTTCAACTCCGACAGAAGACTCTGCTACAACAACAGCCGGCAAAGCTAGAACTCCACCATCAAACTCCATCTCCGGTTTCAGCTACTCGTCGTGGTGGAACAGGAGCAATGTCGACTTCGCCTTCTATTGCTAAGGCAATCACAACAAGATTAATCGAAGAACAAACACGATTTTACCAATGAGAGAATTAGGGATTTGGTTTGAGAGAATTAGGGATTGAGTTTTCGATTTGGGCATTTTGATTTGTTTCGTTAGGTTTGAAACGACGGCGTTTTGGTCTTAACAGAATTCATTAACGTTCTCTTAACGGGGTTAATCAGCGAGTTAACGTCTCGGG
>Ga0041059_1001225_pt1 | contig 20534 bp, 15 predicted proteins | sample AraColnosormetaG_FD_56232 | JGI IMG/M metagenome (GOLD analysis project Ga0041059, IMG submission 56232) | Arabidopsis roots microbial communities from North Carolina, USA - Col MF nosort | ecosystem: Host-associated > Plants > Roots > Unclassified | place: USA: North Carolina | collected... | reverse complement strand
GAGATCTCACATTCAGTTTGAATCACAGTTCTTGAATGACAGTGGCTGTTAATTTCAAGTGTTGATTTGGTTGAATTTGTGGTTCTATATGGTTTAGTCCTACCTTATGTTGCAATCATATTATGTACATATGTTGGTTGTCTACTACGTCTCTGGGTTTCTGTTGTGATTTGTTTTTGGGCCTGGTATAAGGCCCTGTCTGTTGTTTAACGGATCTGGTTTAGTGTATTGCAGCCTGTCTTGGTTTTCGTGCTGTTTTAGGGTTTCCCTTGATGCGCTCGTGCCTCTTAAACCTAGCAGCTCTCACAGAAGGCTCATTCTCCTTCTCTGCTACTCAAACCTCAAAATTCAAAGGGTTTCTTTCTCTAAAAACACAAGTCACTATCAATCAAGAAGCGACCTCGTTAACTGGAGTCTCTGGTGCTGGTCAGCCTTCCGCTGCGACTCCTTCTGACCCTCCACCGCCTCCGGTTGCTCCAATGTTCATTCCCAAGACTGAACCAGGCATCTGCATGTCTAAGAAAACCAAGTCCAAGGTCTCTACTTTGACTCAGCGCAAGAGACAGTGTACGGCTGCATCTGCCAAGTTTAGATCTAAAGCGCGTGCTCCTGCTCTCCGACATCTGTCAAGCAGGAAATCCAACCGATCTGCCTCTCCTGCTGGATAATCTGAAGAACTTGTCCGTGACTCTTCAGATCTGCAAGATGGTGATGTCACCGAGATTGCTCCGCCTCTCTTTCTTTCTTGTTACCGAGAGAACCGTCGGCTTCTTGCTGTTCGTGATCGTAAGTATCCGGAGCTCAAATTCCCATCGGAGACTCCCTACAGTAGCTGTTTTCTGACTGAGGAAGGTCTTGGGCGCTACAAGGTCATCGGGAATCGCTGCTTCAACGACATGCGTTTCCTTCCTCTGGATGGAAACAACACTGCGAGTACTCAGCAACTTCTCTTCAATGGTGGTTTGCTTCCTACTGTCACCGAAATTGACTCTTATGTGCATGAGGTTGTCATGGAGTTCTATGCAAACCTTCCCGATGGTGAAGAAGGTGATAATCTTGCCTACTCAGTTTTCGTCAGACGAAACATGTATGAATTCTCCCTGGCTATCATCAACCAAATGTTTCAGCTCCCTAATCCTTCCTATCCGCTGGATGGTATGTCTGAGATTCAAGTTCCTGAGTCCATGGATGAAGTTGCGATTGCTCTGTCAAACGGCAAAGCCAACTCCTGGAAGATGCTCACTTCTCGGTTGTTATCTCCTGAGCTAGCTCTGCTCAACAAGATCTGCTGTCACAATTGGAGTCCCACTGTGAACCGCTCTGTTCTGAAGCCGGAGAGGATGACTCTGCTTTACATGGTGGCCAAAGCTCTACCGTTCAACTTCGGCAAACTCATCTTTGATGAAAATTTGGGCGTATTCGAATGTAGTTGCGAACCCCTCCTCTACTCTTTGTCTTGTCCTTCCGAACCTGATTGATCAAATGCTGCGCTTTCAGCGCATTGTCCGCTCTGATGAAGGAGATACCACTTCGTCTGCACCGTTGAAGTTCACCATGGAAGTGAAACCTGTTCCTTTGCTACAGTCTGACAGTCCAACCTTGGATGCAGCTCTGGAGACCCTCATTGCATCTCTCACAACGATGCATGTTCGTCTAGCAGGTAAGCCTCTCTCACTCAACTTACACTCTGTTTTCTTTTGAGAATGGTTTTTTATATGAGTGTGCACTCAAGCAGGGGGAGAGTATTCTGATGTGTCGTACTCTGTTCCGGATGATGTGGGAGATGAGGATGTGGAGGAAGAGGACGATGATGATGAGTTAGATGACAACACTTAATTGCTTAGTCCTGGTCATTTTTTTTTTAGTTGGGCATTGTGTTAGGGGGAGTTTGTCACTGATTGTTTTTGTGTGTTTGTGAAAACTCCCTGATCTTGTTCTTTATCGGCTTCTTATCGGATCTTCTGTGTGTTTAATGATTAGTCTTATGTATAGAACCAAGAACTCATTTCTGTTTCATGTTTAAATGGTTATGTCTTTTGGCAGTAGTTGCTTAAACTTGAGCCTTTGGTTTCTATGTTTGGTATGGAATATTGCTTGGCTTGTATTGTGGTCTCTACTCTTTTGCAGATTACTTGAGGTGTCACACTCAAATAAAAAGGGGGAGATTGAAGAAACAGAGTGTCTGAAGTTCTACAGGCGTGTCTGAAACAACACAGAGCAGAACAGAGGAACAGAGGAAGCGGGAAAGTAGCAGTTGCTTTTGCCAGCGTGGCATGTTGATTGGAGTGAAGGAAAGGCGTATCGCTTTAGACAAAGGAGACGAAGTCGTCAGACATAGGACGTGTGCCTAGTGTCAAGATAATGATGAGGAGCTACACTTGAACCTGATGGATAAAGTAGAGCATCCTGCCTTTTCCGAGAAACTACATAAGAGAAGTTTTGGTCTCTTATTAGGGTTAGCCACTTTACTTGAGAAAAGTGGAAGAGAAGAAAAGTTAAATAGAACTTGTTCTTGTGGTTTCATTGGTGAGTGAACAAAGAGAGCACACGGCTGTTGCTGTGTTTGTGAGCTGGGTAGTTTTAGGTTTTGACAAGAGCAAATCAGGTTGTTGATGTTGCATAACACTGTCCAAACTTATCTGTGATTGATCAGTTTGAAAGTTGTTCTAATAAAGTGTGTTTATTGGAGTTGTGATCTTTATCTTGTCAAAGTACTTAGGATTCTTTTACTTCATATGTTAGATATAATATTTTGCTTAATTGAATATATTTTACAATGTTCATAAGCTATAAGATCATTATATGATGCATACGTTTTATCCAACCATATCTTCACGTAACCAACTTCTTCTCAATTACCTTAACTGTTCACATGTTTATATATCTAAGCCCATATTTTTAGGTGTTATACATATATATATTTATTTACTTTTTGAGGATTCTGGAAAATTGAAAGATATGATACAACAGTTATACGATATATATATTGAATTTAAAACTTTAATAATTATAATTTTAATAATTTGAATAGACACTGTAAATATAGTTTTAGTCGGACAAACCTTACTCAACATTCAATACTAATCATATACCAAAACATAATTGTTTTATCTAATTTAGAGAAAAGAAACATGAAGCTATTTATTATCATTGTGGTGACCAGTTTAACCATCTCAAAGGTATTTGACAAAACACTTGTCACCATTGAAGCAAGAAATTTGAGGAAGATGGACCGTCATGAGCATTTCAATGCTAATGAAGATTTCGTGGAAGCAAAAATGTTAAAGAAAATTGACAATAAAAATAATCTAAATAATAGATGTATAAATGATTTTGCGCCTACTAATCCAGGACATAATTCTGGTATTGGGCATCCAAAAGTTATAAACAACAAATTTACAAAAGATTTTGCGCCTACTAATCCAGGACATAGTCCTGGTATTGGGCATCTAAGAGTTGTAAACAACAAATTTACAAATGATTTTGCGCCTACTAATCCAGGAAATAGTCCCGGTATTAGGCATCCATGAGTTATGAATGTTTAAGGATTGTAAATCTTATTATATAAATCTTAAAGAAATAAAATAAAACTAACAAAAAAACAAATTTATATGTCTATATCTCAAATGTTTTTAACTTTTTTTTCTGAACTAAAAGAAAAATTAACAAATTTGTTTTTATATGTGTTATTGGTCAAATAAATTAGGATGTATTTATATTTATTTGAAGAAAAAATTAGCATGTATTAATTTTTTTAAAGTCATTTAATTTATGTGTACAAAATATTATTTTACGGTTTTGGTGGGAAAACGTTGGCTTACAGTTGTTGCGGGAAAACGTGATTTTTAATTTTGGCGGAAAATACTTTTTGTGTGATTTTGGCAAGAAAACACTTTTTGTGATTTTAGCGGGAAAACGTGGTTTTACGGTTTTGTCGAGAAAATGTTGGTTTACGGTTGTGGCGGAAAAACGTAATTTTAATATTTAAACCAAAAACTGAAGTTAAATAGAATAATTTAGTTTTACTAAGGATGACTAATAGAAAAAGAAAAATAAATAGACTTAATTGGATACCAATTTATTTATGTGAAACCTTATTTAATAAATGAGTTTAGTTGGCTTAATCCATTTAATCTCATTTAACTTGTTTTTCCTAAATTAATTTAAATGGGTCAAAAACTCTTACTCATAACCATTAATTAAATAGGATTTGCATACCCAAATTAACATCACTAGTCCTAGACAAAAACCAAAATAGAAAACAATATTTTTATCCATTTTTACTTTTGCTCATCGACCAAATTTGGGCCTAGTTTGCTACAAGCTAACAATTGAAAAGCCTCTTAAGACACATGAAATAGTAACGACGTCGTTTACTCATGAAGCGAAAGACGGCAAACACGAACGGGTTTACGTAGACCGTCAAACGCTCCTCCGTCCGACGGAGAAAAAACGAGACGGTGAAGAAGAAGAAGAAGAAGAAGAAGAAGAACGACTCAAAGATCTCATCGATCACTCTCTCCAAGATCTATTCACGCATCGTCGGAAGAATTTTCGCTTCCGACGACGTTTCTCTCGTCTGATTTTGTCTCCGAACATCCTACCTAATCGTATTCGGTGCTGGATTTGAATCCGGTGAACTGAATCTGACAATTTCGTTCCCGGAGGTGTTTAAAAATGGCCGGGATCTTGAATAAATTGCGGAATCTAGATGCATATCCTAAGATCAATGAAGATTTTTACAGCCGTACATTATCCGGCGGAGTTATCACTCTCCTCTCCTCCGTTGTTATGTTCCTTCTCTTCTTCTCCGAGCTCCGTACGTATTAACAACTTCGCTTCCAATTTTGTGAATCTCCATATCCAGTTTCGTAATTTTGAAATTCTTTGATTCTGTTGTTTAGGTCTTTATCTTCATACAGTCACCGAGACGAAGCTTATAGTAGATACTTCAAGGGGAGAGACGTTACGCATCAACGTAATGTTACTTAATAGTGATTTTGACTTGGTTTGTGCTTATATTTGATTAGAGATGTCTGATAAGTTTCATTGATGATGCAGTTTGATATTACGTTTCCTGCTCTAGCATGTTCGATTCTTAGTGTTGATGCTATGGATATTAGTGGAGAGCTTCATCTTGACGTGGTATGTTTGTAAAATTGGTTACTGTTATAGCTTAGTGAATCTTAGTTTTTGTGTTTGAGACGTTGATTAAGTTTGTTAAATGTGTGAGTTACAGAAACATGATATCATAAAGAGAAGATTAGATTCTAATGGCAACACTATAGAGGCAAGACAGGACGGAATAGGCGCTACTAAGGTTTGCTCTCTGCCATTCTATTCTTTGGGGTTTTGTAGTCATTAGGCTAGGATTAAACTGCAGGCAAATGGCAAATGGCAAATGGAATAGTAGTGTCAAGAATTAAAAGTCGTTTGTTTTTGGGGTCTTTAAAGTCTTATACTTTTTTTTTTGTGCTTGTGTAGATTGAAAACCCACTGCAGAAACATGGTGGCAGGCTGGGACATAATGAGACTTACTGTGGTTCTTGCTATGGGGCTGAAGCGGTAATTGTGTTATCTCTCTATTTGACTTTGTGGAGCATGGTTTCTCAAGTTCATATTCAGATTACTCTTGATTGTTTAGTGCTAGTCAAGAGGTCATAATGGAATAAACAAAAACAGATGTCATAGTGGATTGTTTCTGTACTATATATAGTTATCATTTTCAGGATAGTTGATAGTGCTTTTTCAATCTGGCTTTCATTTATTTATAAGCTTTCATCTGAAGTATGTTTTTTCCCCGTGCAGGAAGAGCATGACTGCTGCAATTCGTGTGAGGATGTTCGTGAAGCATATAGAAAGAAAGGTTGGGGGGTTACTAATCCAGATTTGATTGACCAGGTAAATTGCTAAGAAAAGGTTCTTCGCCTTTTAAATTCCTGGCATCACTGTTTCAATGCGATAGTAGCAAGTTTTGTTTCATTTCTTTCTTCTTGTTTCTTTTTCTTATTCTTTGTTAGAGTCTCCAAGGCTTGTGTGCGTTTTGTTTAGTTAGTATGCACTTGGGAGGCTCTTAACTGAACTATGCTTCAAAGAGTTTCCATCTTCCAACTGCGAGCTGAAATACTTTTCACTTATCTGTTTGTGATTCAGTGTAAACGAGAAGGTTTTCTACAAAGAGTAAAGGATGAAGAAGGTGAAGGGTGTAATATATATGGGTTCTTGGAGGTCAATAAGGTGGCTGGGAACTTCCACTTTGCTCCTGGGAAAAGCTTTCATCAGTCGGGCGTGCATGTTCACGATCTTCTTGCTTTTCAGAAAGACAGTTTTAACGTAAGAAATGACTTGTCCTATTGACTGCAACTCATTCGTTATGCTTCTAATCTTATATCAATTCAATATGTTGCGTCTCCCTGCAGATAAGTCACAAGATCAATAGACTTACTTATGGAGACTACTTTCCTGGCGTCGTTAACCCTCTTGACAAGTAAATAACCATTCTGGTCTATTCCATTCACACACTATTTATTTTTTCATACTCTCTAACGTACTTGAAATTGCAGAGTCGAGTGGAGTCAAGACACACCTAATGCTATGTACCAATACTTTATCAAGGTTTGTTCCAAGACAAACACTGTATCATATACTTCAAATTCGTCTATAAAATACCCGCGATGACTCTATTCTGCTTTGTCTGCTTTCAATAGGTTGTACCAACAGTATACACAGATATCAGAGGACACACAATTCAATCGAATCAGGTGAACCAAGGCTTTTAACTGTTCGACCTCATTATCTATTCATTCTCTTCCGCGTACTATCTTAACTTAAATGTAAAATTGGCAGTTCTCAGTGACCGAACATGTAAAGAGCTCAGAAGCAGGTCAACTGCAATCTTTACCTGGAGTTTTCTTCTTCTATGATCTCTCTCCAATCAAGGTGAGTGTATTTGTGTGTTTTAACTGCAGTTTTAGAGCGTATTTATAGTCATAATCCTAACTAAAATGTGTCGTTTCCGTAGGTAACATTTACGGAGGAACACATATCATTCTTGCACTTCTTGACGAATGTTTGCGCCATAGTTGGAGGTATCTCTCTAATCTCTATATACCATAACAACACTTGTTGGTTAACGCACATTAAAATCCGAAATGAAACATGTAAAAATGCGCAGGTGTCTTCACAGTGTCCGGGATAATAGACGCGTTTATATACCATGGTCAAAAAGCTATCAAGAAGAAGATGGAAATTGGTAAATTTAGCTAAATCCTTTAAGCCTTTTTGGGGTTTTCGTCTCTCTCTTTTTGTTTTGCGGATAATACGATTCATGCTCCAAATGTAATATGGTGTCATTTATTTAATTCTTTTTGTTAAGCTGACTATATAAAATATACATATTGATACGTTACACTCTTTTAATGCAAATTGAAGGATAAGTCTTGGGTTGTGTCAATCCAGCTGTTGACAGCCTCATGCGTGCGTTACAATTATCGTCTTTTGACTTTTTGTCTTTTGAAGATATTATGGGTTTTGAATCTGAAGTTAAGTCTTGAGTCTATCTTTGATTGTAGTGTATGGATTCAATGAATGGAAGAAAAAGAAGCAAAACAGTCTCCATAATAAACGCTTAGAGTACAGAGAATCATTATTAGTATTGACGAGAAAGTTGTTATTAGTGAATATATTAATTCCGATTGCAATATATGTTAGGTCTCGGTTAATACTCGGATTCGAAGAACTGAACCAGAACCTATCCGAAATATCGGTTTGGGTCTGTTTTGGATCCTCTAGAACATTTGATTGGGTCTTGTCTTCATATATTTTCGGTATTGGTTCAAAAAGGATAATACCTGATAAATTAACGGGAACTCGAATATATTTGAAGCCTAACTAAACTCATGATCTCCTTTAACCTATATTGCCTGGTTTGATTGGGAACATCGGGTTTTTCTTTTCGAGTAGTTTGGATAAATTTGAGTATAAAGTAACCAACTTGAACTGTATCCGATAATTTTCAATTCACCCATATCAACTATCCGAACTGATATGAACCCGAAGGTTACCAAACCAATCCCGAACAAAATTTTAAAATACCCAAATAGTACCTCGATTCCTAGTACGAAACCAAAATCCAAATACTCGAGTCGAACCCAAACCGGTACCCGAATGTGCAAGCCTAATATATGTGCATTCTCTCATTCCTTTGGCTTGGCAATTGGTTTCTATATTTGCATGGACACTTTTATCATCCAAGTCTTCCTTTCTCATTTGACAACGTTTGCTCGTAAAAAAAACTCACTTTGGTTACCATTGTTAAACACAAAAAAAGAAATCTAATCTTTTGTGTTAACTTAAAGACTTGATAATTGTTTTACTTTTTTTTTTACTTATTATCTATCACTCGGTCTATTCTAAAGAGAAAGCATGAGAATGTCGTCAACGTAGGCACTTTGTATGAGGTTATCTTTATACCACGTAAAGTTCAATCAAGGATCCTTTTCTTCCACTCTTGTGTTTCTCTTTTGACTTCTTCAAAATAGGACCAAAATTTATAATATTAAGCTAGAAATTTAGCAATTTAAATTTTAAGTTTTCACTATATTGTTCCCTTTTAGACTAATTTACTTTTTAATCATTTCTAAGCTAAGCACAATGGTCCTGTCGCAGAATGGAACTTCACGATTCTAATGTGTTACAATATATTCATAGTAGTAATACTAACCATATTCATTTCAATTAAGAGAAAAGAAGAAGGGTCTACATGGTACGGCATGAACAAAAAAGCTTGAGCTGTCCATAATTTACACACTTGCATTACATTCATACAAAATGCTAAATTACAAATTTTACGCACAGCTAATAACCCTAAAGTTTAAAAGAAAATACAAACAAGTTAAAATGAATAAAAATGAATTGAATCCTAATTTTTCACGATAAAATTGAAGCCCAATCTATCTCATAAGAAGGACACTTGCCGAGCATGAAATTTTCATTCCATGGCATCTCTGGCTCTTGGCACATCTCCTGCACCATAACATCCGAAGTCGGTGAACCCGACCCATCACTTTCACCCGACCCGGAATGTTGTTGTGGCGCTGACGGCTGCTCAGCTGAAGAAGCCGCGGCTTTAGCTCGTTTCCTCGACGTCCTCTCCGTTTTGCCCGGCTGATTCTTCGGCTCAGCTAATATGGCTTCTAGTTTAGCGTCTACGGCAGCTTGAATAGGACCATATTCGCCGGTATCAGACGGAGACGAGCCGGTTTGGTATCGGAGAGCTGGGAAGTTAAGCCGAGCCGAGTCACCACGAAGCTTAAACGCGGCGCGATCATAAGCCAACGCGGCTTCTTCAGCCGTGTCGAATGTTCCGAGCCAAAGTCGGGTTCGGTTCCTGGGTAAACGGATCTCCGCGACCCATTTTCCCCAATGTCTTTGCCTCACTCCTCTATAGAGCTTAGCCGGTTTTGAAACCGAACCCGAACTCGGACCCGGTTGGGTCATAAAACCCGGTTGGCTCGGCTCAATGAAGTTAAGCATGCAAGTGTTGTTGTCTTGGTGAGTGTAAGTGATAGTGTTTTGGTAATGGAACTGAGATTGGTAGTTTTCGGGTTGTTGAAGATCCGACCCGAATGAAGATGGATAGGTCATGGATCCAGAATAAATATCCGGGTAAGAGGTTGTGGAATGTGAAGGGAATAAAGATGCATGAGGATTATAGTAAGAAGAAGAAGAAAATAGGTCGTTTGGGGCAGACGCAAACGCATCGTTTGAGGACGCAAACGCAGGATTTGAAGCAGACGTGGAAGCACTTTTGTAAAAAGGTTGAAGTGCTTCCATAAGCTCGCCGCCGTGGCCACCACCGAAGAGATCCGCCATCGGAGTTTCCTGAAATACAAAAAAAAATGTACTACAAAAAACAAGATTATATAAAATTATAATTAAAAAATGGTTGAAGAAATAAAACCTGTCTTTTTAGAAAAAATTCAAAGACTGGTTTTTTGGTTTATACAGAAATAAAAGTGATCAACGAGGTTTGAAATAAGCAACCTCCATAGATCAAAACTAAAATAAATTTATCAACAAAAAAAGAAATAAAATAAGAGGATCAAAACTTGAGGGAACTAAAAAATGCCCATGAAGTTGATCAACTCTATAAAAGAATGAAAGAATATTAATTGACAGAAAAAATCATAATATTTTTGATGGATATCGTTTTCTTGAAAACACTTTTCAAATACAATTTTAAACAAAAGTTTGTCGTTTTAGATGAGTTTTGGCAAAATATAAACTCATAAAGCAACACTTCATAAGAAAATCGTGATTTGTGTTTTCTCAAGAAAGACGACTGATGAATAGACAGGACATGGAAGAGTTTTTTTCTTTTGGTTTGAAGATGAAACGAAGCAAAGAAAGCAAGAAGAGAATAAACCCTAATTTCACTCAAATTTTAATCTCTCAATTTTTTTTTTCTTCTCTCACTCACACTCACTCTCTCTCACACACACAAACACTCTCTCTTTTGGAAGATGCTCTCAACCTCACCTTGGTAATACCCACCCAACTCTCACCGTTTATATAGAGGGCTTGTTCAATGAAGATAGATTAAAATATTGTTTGTACATCAATAATCCTAAAATAATGTACTTGACTTTTAAAAAAACGTATTTGACTTTAAAAAAATGTATTTGACTCCCACTATATAAGATACATATTTGATCCAAATATATATAAAAAAAGAAGTATAAAAAATAATTGAATAAAAACTGAATATAAATGTTGTAACTAGTGAAATGTTTCGAAGAATAGTTATGAATCCCTTGTTCAAAAAGTCGGCTGATCGGATAGAGTCTACCGCAATTTTGTCCAAATCGAAAAGATTAATCGTTGATCTGATTTATTCATCATAGATCCGCTTAAACCTGTCTAGAGGATGCCTAGTCCAAAACTTTTTTTTCATTTTTTTTTATTTTTTAAGATAAACATTTAAAAATATCCAACTTTTTAAATATCCAAATTTAAAACATCAAACTTATGTTCTAATTTGTATGAAAAAATCATAAATTTGAACTTAAAATCTTGTTTTCATGTGTTTAATACAATTCTAAAAACAATGTTATATAATTCTCTTAATTGTAATGGAGGAATATGTTTTAAAAATATTAAATAACCCTAAACTTAATTTCCGATTAATTTTCGTATAATCTCTGATTTTTTTGTTAGGTGATAGACCTATCCTCATCGTTCGACTAGCGCCTAACGATTTTTTGAGCAAGGATTATGACAAAGTGTTTTGGGTCAAAACCCACATAAACATTTATACGGTTGAATTTGTTCTTCTTGGTAGCGAGTACGGACGAACTACGGAGTACTGTGGGCAGAGCTGTTCTAGACAGAAGCATATCAAATATGAACTTGCGGACTTGCGTAAGCATAAGTACAACGGTTATTTTGGAAACAAATCAATACTTGAATTGGTTATATTGTTTGATGATAATTATTGTAGAGTTTGAATATTAACATTCGCACGACACTTGGACTCGTACGTGGAGACTGAAGATTCCATGCAGAGCAGAAGTTAAAGGTGCATTTGTTCTTAGCCAAAGAAACCAGGTCACATGTCCTTAGTGCCACAATTCGCATTTTTTGCCATTTTTGCGGTGTTTACGTTTTTTCCTTCTTTTTGCAACAGTCGTTGAAAATTAGTTGAGAAAAAAAGTGTTAACATCCTTCTGAGATCGATTAGTACTTCTACTATACCATTAAGTTACTATGCTTATACAAATAGATTTATCGAAAAACATTTAAGACCAATTGTTATGCAAGTATATTCAATTTTTATTATACTCCTTCCGTTTCACTTTAAGATGTTTTAGAGAAATTATTTTGTTTTATTAAGTGATATTTTCAAATTTCTACGCAAAAATATAAATATATTTGAAATGTTAAGAAAAATTATTGTTATAATAAAAATGTTTGAAATATATACTTCTAAATGTTTTGCATTTGAATTTTCTCCGAACTTAAATGGATGATGTTATGAGTAAAATGAAAGAGTGGCTTCATAAAATTACCACTAACACACTTCATTAACAAAAAAACGTTTTCTAAAATAGTGTTTTCTCTTTTCAATTCAGTAATTTTGTTGAAACTAAATTTGACAATTTTAGCATCTTAATAATGCTCGAAACCTCCAACCGTCAACAAATACCGTTGGAACAATAACAGTGATATAATTAAGTGATAATTTAATTTAATGATGAAATAATACCTTCTTCAATAAGTGATTTAAGTGATAATTAAGTTGCAAGATAGAAGAGCCACGTGAGAACGAAAGCATCACGTGATCTCAGGCGCAATTTGCTGCAAGTGGGAAATTGGACTTTACGTTGGCGTCGCCTCGAAATTAAGACTCACGCGTGTGATTTTTTGTCCCAATTAATCTCTCTTTTCTTTTGCTTACACACCATTTTTAACCTAAAACATCAATAATAGTACAATTCACAAATCTTATATTTACGGACGGTTGCGGTGCTAACTTTTAAAATCAATAATAGACATTTCAAAAGTTTCGGACCATTCTAAACCATTCAAATCGATGAATTTTAAAAGTTCTTTTTTGTAAACATTTGCGATTATAGACAGTTAGCAAAAAAGAAAAAGAACAAAAAAAAGTCATTTAAACAACAAATAAATAAATATTATCAAATCATATATATATTAATGTTCATTCTCAAAATTTTAAATACTTTTTCCTACTAATATCAGTGTATCAATCCCAACTGAAGAAAGATAATAAATAAAAGTAGTATTGTAATAATATTGTCAATTTGGAAGATTTATGAATTAGTTTGTCATATTTCTATGAAATTTACAAATAGAGCTGTGCTTATAAAAAAGAGGCGGATGCCTCAAACCCCAAATTTTCTATTGAATATTAAGGCTCCAATTTCAGATATATAGGTAGTTCAATTGGTCAAAACTTTGTATATTTGAGTGTCTCGTTTTAAGTTTGAGTTCATAATGATTAATTCCCAATATTTGGTCATAATATGTTTTTTCCTTACGTTTAAGAAATAACATCGTTTCTTTTATAAATGTTCAGTTTTTTCTATATTATTATTTTTTATATCATTTATATAATGTATATTATTTATATTTCTGTATTCTTTATCAAATTTTGAAAATTAGACTATTTGTATTTAAATAAACAATTCTGTATTTTATTTATGATCCAGTAAACCATTAGTTTTCTTTTACTAAACAAACTAAAATTGTAAATCTCTAATTCTTTAGAACACTATAATAGATTTTCATATTTTTCTATTTATATTTTTTTCCAATGTAAAAATGTTTCTAAATAATTTTTTTAAAAATTAGGTACGGGCTCACATTTTCAAAGAAGCTTGACACGACTCTAATTATGATATATATATAATTTTATTATTAATTATATTTTATCATCATAATATAAGTTTTTATTATCAAGTATAACAACGGATGTACAACTGTTAAATGCATAAATATTATATTTATTAATCATTTTTGATTTAATAGTTATTGTATCCGGTAGTTAACTAGTCATAATTTTTTATTAATTTAAACCGCTAAATTAACTAGTCATTCAAAATGCTTATTAACATTTGAAACTGCAGCCACACACTTCTGCAAACTCCCACAATCGTAGCCAAATTGTGTTTATACCAATCAGGCCATTAATATTTTTATTTCTTACCCCTATAAGCTATCCCTAACTATTATTATGACACTACTACACCTTTCATAGAAGATATCCTGGATTGTGGGTTGTAATCTCTAACTATTATGGTAAAAGATATACCGCTGTAACCCATAAAAATACAATAAACAAAAAGTGGTCAATAGCAACATTTTAAAATTCCAACATGCAAACGGAATGGTATAATGATCAAAATGTGATAGGTATGAAAAAGAAAAAAAAAGTGAAGGGATGAAAATTCCTTCATAAAAAGGAAATATAAATATGATTGTTTATTAATATTTTTGTGTCAGTTTTCTTCTTTAAATACATGTTCAATATTAAAAAGTTAAGAATATTCTCATGATATTATAAGTATGCGTATATTAACTCAAAAACAATAAAAACAAAAAATCATTATTGTCTTCGAAAAAGAGTCGTTGACCTGATTCTTAGAGTAGAAAGTCATTTGTTAAATTGCTACATAGAATTAAGGAAACTTTTCTAATAAGAATTAAAAAAATTAATGAGTTGCTTTTCTTAAACTCTTGCTCGAATTTATCTTCATTCTTTGCCTTTATAATATCGAATCTCTTATCAAGTGCCATTAACTCAACCCGTAAAGTATCTCAGACAAAGTCTAGAGATCATTGGTGATTCAGGTGGTATTTGGGAGAAAACTGTATAAAATTGCCTGGTACAGTATTCGACTTGGGAAGATGTACGGTCTCATGGCAGAACCTCTTAGTTGTTCAAAAGAAAAAATGGGAAATTTAAGATCTTCTTGAAACACTACTCATATTTCAACTCTGCTCACATCTTTAAAGTGCATTTGTAGTTTGGTATTATTTTCTTGAATATAAGTAGCAGGAAGAAATTAAAAATGTTGATAAGATTAGTTGGAAAAGTTGGGGTGAAAGGAGAATTAGTGTTAATTGGACATGATTCTTGGACCGTGTTGGACGGGAGACCCCAACAGGCCAACACCAATATCAAGTTTGCTATTATTGTAGTATGATATAACCAGGGACTTATTACAGTATTAAGTGTTTCTCAAGTGATGGAGATACGATCATAAGTGGCGCCTATTCATTACTAAACGCAATTAGTGACTAATATTATTATATTAGTATAAGTTATCCTCTTTACTTTTTTTCCCCGGGTTTGGTGGTAAATTGGTGAAGAACAAAAACGCGTTTTTGTATTTAATTATAAGTCAAATGTGTTATACAACTTTTATCCATCAGTAATGAACTTTAAGAACTTTTTTTTTCACTGACCATGTGGCTCCTTATGTGGTTTAACAAATGTTTGTTTAATCATTTTGTGAAAAAACAAGTAATCATGAAAGAAAGCAAGTAATTGACTACTAGACGAATCTAAAGTAAAAGAGAGATAACAAATGCTTTTAGAAAAATGGATAAAGATTTGGATCAACGGAATTAACCAAAGTAATGCAAGGAAAATTATTCAATAAAGATATAACATTATTTAAAACACAATTGAAGACCATAGAGACTAATCCTTTTTCAAGACTCTTATCACATTAATTGGTTAATACTTTGCATTAGAAGTGATTGACAAACACTAACAATCCAATAATATTATAGTCAACTACTCATGAGTAATTATAACTTATTGGTTAAGATGTAATTACTCTTTATGTTTTGATTGAGGCAATTCATCCAAAAAGTTATATATAAAATATCTTCTAATCCTTGTGAGATTATTTATTGTGTGTAATTATTTCTACATAGAAACTATACTTTTACTTGGTCACTTCAAGTTTCACTGCAAAAAAAGTTTGTTATATCATTTATTTTATATCTCTTTAATTGATGCAAATCAATTTTACATCATTTAAAAAAATAATTCTGAAAGTGCTTATGCAAATAATTAACATCGAACTATTATCCACCGCTGCAAATTTATTTTGTTTTTTTTTCATCCGTCTAAACACTCGCCGAAAATGTGCTAAGAACTCGTCTATCGTCTAGGGAACGCATAAGAGCATCATTATTGGTAGTATCTTAGATTAGTCTTATCATAGTTCTTAGGAATATATATAAATTGATTTTAAAATTTTGATGTTAAGAATTTGGTTAAGAGATTTAAATTTTGGCAATTTATAATGGTAGGTTCTTAACTTGGAGTTCTTTAAAAAAAAATATTTTAAAATAAAATTAAATACTTTAATAATTATTGCAACTTATAAAATTTGAAACATACTTGACATAAAAGTTTAAACAAATATGACGTAAACATAAACAAAAATTATTAGTTAAACTATTCATTCCTGTCAAAAAATTTCCAAATATACTCGATCAAATTAAATTTCAATTGTTGATGCGCACGTCAATCACGAAGTCAAGTTCTAGTGTCCAACATATTTTCGAGTTGATATCCGAATTCTTTTAGTTATATTTATTATAATTATACAATGTTTTGCAAAATTAAACCAAATTTTAGTAAAATTAAACGATCTTTATTAAAATTGAACAATTTTTTAGTTTTTTTTTCTCAAAAACTGATCTGAAACTGATCTGAATCTGACACCATCCGAACCGAAACAGAACCGAATAGTCATATAATCCGCACGGATAATAAACTTCCTCATCCGAATTATCCGAATCCAAAATAACCCGAACCGAATCCGATATGAAATCTGAATGTCCACGCCTAGATTTCGTGTTGTGTGAAAGAGAGAAAAAGAAGAAACAAAAGAAAAATGAAACACCTAATCATAAAATGCCACATATCCGGTTCTTTGATTTTAGTTTGGCTTTTATATAAGAGTTATTCTTAACAATATAATCAATAAAAACATTATATTTCATATCTAATTAATCTAAGATACTACCAATAAAACGTTAATGCGTTTTAGAATATTGATTGTGTTCTTACCAAATTCTTTCTCAAACTCTGAAAGATAGCCAAAAAAAAAAGTACTATAATCTGGTACTATAATCTTAGTAGTTTTATTAGTTATTGTCTATGGATTAAGATGAAGAGACTTCACGATAAATTATTTTTTCATATATAGAATCAATGGGTAAATCATTTACATACAGTATACCGTGTATACGATGGAAAATACGGTAACCTATTAACTATTTTCCTTAATAATATTTACACAAAAGACAATCTTATACGTATAAGCTGATGTATTATGAATAATAAAAATTTATTTGAATAATAAATTTTTTTAATCTATTCTCTTGGGGAAAAACAAGAAAAATTCAATTTAATGGGTTTGCATTTATGAAATTCGAGTCGAGTTTGTAAGAATAAATTTGGTACGTTGAACCTTATACAAAACTGCATAGGTTTCTACGTAAGACAATGCATGACAGCACGAGACATTCAGTCGAGGAATATTATTATTATTTTTTGGTCAATCATCGAGGAATATTATTTAAACATTACAATATGGTATTATTTCCAATTGGCGTCAACGTTACTATAGAAACAAATTAGTATATTCGATATACCTCAAAGCTAACTTTCTACGAGTAGACTTGAAGAGAAGATCAAACTATTAGGTAAAATATTAAGTGAGTGTGGTGGTCACATGACAATTTGGTGTATAATGAAACAAGATTCCCCATTAATTAACATCCCACGTTGCCCTTTCCAAATCAATCATTTAGATGTATTTATTCTTATTCGTGTGCTCATGACTCGTCCTTACGGTAGAGCAAACGACATTATTTAATTTATGTTCGTTTTTCAAAACTCAGAATTTAAATTCATAAGTTGAGTTTAGATGGAAACTGATTTTTATCAATGTTCAAGAAAGCAGGATAGGCGGCTGTTTCGGCGTCATCTAATTGTTAAACGCCTGCGTACCATTTTGACTTTTTAAAAATTGGTTTTATTAGACGGTCTGATAGATTTGGCGGAATATGTGTACATTAAACAGATTAGACGGACATTAAGATAAGCGGATTTAAATATATCTTAATATATTTAAAATTGCATATGAAGACACCTATACTTTTAATTATTTTATTTTATCTTACTTTATAATATTAAATTTAAATTTATTTTCAAAAATTTGATAATTTTCAGATTTTTATAATGTGTTTTCAATATTTCATGTAGTAGTATATAAATATATACCGCTTAAAATCGGGTAGATTCCGACTAAGCATTCTACGCGCTAGGCAGAATGTCACCGTCCGCTTATCGTCTATCGCTTCCTTGGACACTGCTATTTATTAAACAAGTATATTAGCAAAAATATATAGGAATTCATAAAAAAAATTATTTTCTTCAACAATACATAAATATATAATATATACTTTCTAATAAAAGTCACATGTCATTTTTATAATATAATACTATATAAAATCCTCTAAGTAAAATGAAAGTAAAATGTCATTTTTACACATCATTACATACTCTTATCGGTATTTTGTGATCATGAATTCATGATATCTTTATTATACCCTCACTACCAGTCTACAGCCACCAATACCACCACCACAACCATCATCATCAATATTATCACTATATTTGGTGAGTGCATATTCCATGACAAAGATCTAGAATCTACTATCTAGGTTCTCTTATGTATATATTTTTGTCGAATCTTTCTTTTAAATAGTTTAATTAACGTCCTCCTTTAACAAAAGACATTTTTTTTACGTCCTTCAATCTCATAGTTTACATAATATTGGACTCTAGAATCCGATTTGGTATGTAACACATATTCCACAACGAGTTTGCTGTTCTTCGCTGATATACTATTACTAGTATAACAAACCATAAAATTTAGAAAATCCAAGTTTACAATTTTATGGATCATATGCAAAGTTTTATCTTATGTAGTTAATTCGTATATCATTTTAAGTGCACTTCTTAAATTGGTATTACAGTTTCATAATCATCCGTACATGAAACGACTCAAATACAGCGACATGCCTTTATGTTCACCTGCAGTCCACGTGGGATTATATGGACATATAGTTGACTTTCTTATTGACATTTAATTACATTGATTCTAATGTCTCCCGTATCAAATGATCTTTTGCGTCAATTCTAAATAAAAAAGATTTGTCTTCGCTAAATTCTTAATAAACAATTAATCTCTTCGTAATCTTACATATTCTTCCTTATTCGTGAGTTGGTTGGAGGCTTGGAGCTGTCACGCCATTAATTTGACTATCTTTTTGATATAATAAGGTTAAAATTTGAAACGATTCAACATTATATGGATTAAGTTATAAGATATCGAAAAGTGAGTTATATTTTCAAAATTTTATTTAATAAATTACTTCCGGTGAATTAAGTTATCGCATGAATGAAGTCAAATAGTTTCATCTTCATTTCATTATAAAAATTAAGTAACACTTATATTGTTTAATTAGAGATTGATGCATAGCTCTGGGCAAAATACCCAAATCCGAATAACCGAACCGAACCGAATTCGAATCCGAAATTTTAAAATACTTTTACGGATCCTAAACTTTTAAACCCGAAAACCCGAACTTGATCTAAACCTGAACCCGATCAAGTACCCGAACATATCCGAAATATGTATTCATAGAAATAATTTATTAGTAATAATCATATTTACAACCACCTAAGTGCCTAAAATATTTGGATTTTAAGATATTTTTGAATACTTTACCTACTTTTCGATAGATTTAGATATTTATGTATTTTCAAGTTATTTGAATATATTTTGATACAAAATTCTGAATTTTGGATACTTCGGATAAATTCGAATCCGAACCCGATCCGAACCCAAAGTCTTAAAATATCGAAAGAATTTTAGATTTCTAAATCCAAAAAACCCGAATCGGAAAAACCCAATCCAAATCCGATGCGAATACCCAAACGCCCAGGCCTAGACACATGCGGATGACAAATTATTTTCTAAAGTTTGTAGTTTAATTTTTTTTATAATTAAGTATAAAGTTTGCAAATTATGTTAATTTTTAAGATATTTATATTTATAGTTTTATATTTGTCATTAAGTAACAATTTACAGAGGGACAAATTTTGTGTTATACAACCTTAAATAAATTAGGCCAATTAGATATAATTTAATCTTGGTGATATTAAAAAATATTAATAAAATGAGGATTTAACCCGTATTAAAACTACGGCTGAATAATATTTTAATTCTTATTGATATGATTCAACCGCATCCCACAATATAACCCGTCGCATATTTATTTAATATATATATTCAAATATTTGGAATATTATAGTATTTTTATTTGTATATATCAATAATAATATTTGAAAAAAATTAATAACTATATCAGGTAAAATTAAACAGTTTAATTAAAAACCAAAATGAAATCGTATACAAACTTTTAAATTTGATGTTTGTTAAGTTAACCTTGGTGCTCATTCATATTTTAATTTATTTTGTTTTTCTTTATAATATGACTATGAATCTTTGCTTAAACATTTTAGCCGGTGTGGGACGTTGAATACACACTTTTTCTTGTAGCCGGAGAGGATTTAAAGAAAATTTCGAGAACAATATCAGATGATTCAAAGAAGAAAAAGAGAAAAAAAAAATTGGAGAAGAGCAAATGAAATTAGGGTTAGGGATTTGGGATCTCAATCGATTAGGATAGAGTTAATTGGGTTTGTTATGGGCCGCGACTATTGGATGTGGTTTCCCGGGCTTTAATTAGCCAATGTTTTTGAATATTGTCGCTTATTATTCGCTAATCAGATCAGTTTTGATTAAACCTACAAATAATCATATTTTGTTTTCAGTTTTGACATATATAGTATGAGCATAAGTACCATATATAATTAGCACAAATTTGAATATATATATATATATATATATATA
>Ga0041059_1001224_pt1 | contig 20536 bp, 20 predicted proteins | sample AraColnosormetaG_FD_56232 | JGI IMG/M metagenome (GOLD analysis project Ga0041059, IMG submission 56232) | Arabidopsis roots microbial communities from North Carolina, USA - Col MF nosort | ecosystem: Host-associated > Plants > Roots > Unclassified | place: USA: North Carolina | collected... | reverse complement strand
ATATTAATTTATAGGATACATTAATATCACTATAAATTAATAAAATTGCATGGTCCCAACATTATTAATTTATAGAGTTTCTACTGTAGTACAATAGTAATTCCTTTCGACTATGAACCGGCGCTCTTCACCATACGATTTGGGGTCACTTTCCTAATAAAACTATAAATATTTTATTTTAGAAATCTTTTATTCATAGTATGTATGACTAGAAGTTACAAATATAAATTAATGCTATTTTTTTTTATAAAATAGACAGTTTTGCATTTAATTACTCTTTTTTTTGGACAAAAACATACTTGATTCCATTAAACCATAACAAGTATATTGTTTAAACAAACATCAACCTCAAGGTTGGGAACAAGGATAAATATAAGCACTCTTACAAGCGGAAGACAAAAGAAATTTAAACGATAATTCGACAGAAGATCCAAACATCAGAGAAAAGAACTTGATTGTAGCTTGCCACAAGCGAGAGATTGGTGAGTCGAAGACAATTCCAGGAAGATTTCGATAGATTGATGATTGGTCACGTTCCAACAAATGCATAGTGACGTTGAAAGGGAGGTCTTAACCATAGATATTCTCGGATTGGTACACGCAACTTCTAAGAAGATGGTTAATGTCCATAGATGGTTTTGCAACAAAGTGGTCTGAAACCAAGCAAAGGTTTTCTCTATTAAAGACGAAGGTTGTATCACAGGTTTCTTAGATGGATTAACACGATTGACAACATTAAAGATATCTTTCACCAGGATTATTAGATGAATTTGAACAAGCCTATTTATCAATGTCAAAACAATGCAAGAATGGAGTCCACGACCATTCTTCTCAGCAGAGTTAGGTGACTTAAATAAGCATTTAATTACTATATGTTAGTTTCTTAATCATGATCAACTAATTCGGGTTCAAAGACGGAAACGTATTGCGTATCAAAAAGCCCATGCACCATAGCGTCATAGCGACATAGATATATATAATCTTCGTTCACTAGGCGAGTCAACATTATACACTACAAGAGTTTGCCATTTCTCGGAGGTACCAAGTGGCGAACAGCTCCTGATGAAGGAGACCTATCACCTATGTGTAGCTGCTAGCGTTGAATGACACGCAGTTATCTATACCAGATTTGCTGATTGTCTCCTAGCAGTAATCGTCGAAGATGAGTGATGACCAAGCAACAAGATGCACGTTGTACTTCCAAATGGAGTGTCTTGTGATGATGACCAGAAGAGATCATATTCATATCACATGTTCATGGATCTACTCCGTTTCTGTAGTTTTTAAATGTTAAAATTCAACCGAGCACTAATATATTTTGAACTATTTATGACTAAAATAACAAAGTCTCTTGCCCAAGGTGTGTGTGCCATTGTTGAGGATTTATCAATTAACTTATTATCATTAAAAATAGAAATTAAGACTAATGTTCTGTTAATGTTTTTGTTGCATCACAAGTTCACCACTTAATTCAAATCCGCATATTCATGTTTTAGAAGAAATAAATAGTTATATATATCTTTAGTTATATTTGATAAAATGTATTGATAAAATAATTGTTTGTGAATTGCGAAAAAATGATGGAAGTTTTTTCCTCCACTTTCTGACTAAAATTTTAAATAATGTTTCGATTCCAGAGATAAGTTAAATTCTCAGAATTTTTCGACATGGTGTAGATTGATCATAGTAGTCTCATGTTCTAAAAATAAAAGATATCCATTTTGGTGAACTTTAGTCGCGTGTTTGAAATTAGAGCCGGTCATCTGAGTCTAAAGGCTAAAATAATTAATTTTATAAAATTAGAAACGACTTGTAGAAGAAAAAATCGAACTTGGTACTTAGACACCAATTTGAAAGACCACTTTTACTCACTATAACAACTTTTTGTCAATTCCATAATTGTTTGTACCGAAGTCGTAACAACGAATAAGTAAAGAATTTTCGGGGAGACGAAATATCTTTTCTTAGCTGACGAACGAGAACGGTAAACAACAGACCGATCGAATAGTTACAAGTAATTTCTATCGATCGGCAACGTAACATGACTCGAATTGAGAACAAAACGAACCGTCAACTGAAACGAACCGAGAACAAAAACAAACCGAGAACAAAACGAACTGAGAACAATAACAAACCGAGAACAAAAACGAACTGAATGACAATGCGTTTTAGTCCAAATATAACTCTGATTCTCTGAGTATCATCTTGTGTGCCACTATTTCGGAAATAGTGCTTTATTTATAGGACAAGCTTTCTGACTTTCTTCGGCAAATTACCGTTTTGCCCTTCAGGTTTAGTGGACTGATTTGGTGGAGAAATTGCTCATTAAACTCTTAAATATTAGTTTGGGCCAAATAATATGGAGAGGGTGAAGCCCATGTCCAACAATAAGCCCCCCCTAGTTCATCAGACGAGAATTTTGTTGAGTCTGGTGAGCGTGTTTCTTGAGTCGGAATATGTCGATTTGGTCTTAAACAGAGATTACGCCGTAAATATATTTTTTTGAATTTTATGCCTTGTGCACGTTTTTCTAGGAGCACGGAACTCTGATGATTTATGTCGTGGATACGCTTTCTCCAGAGTGCATAATTTTTTTCGGTGGACAATATCCCAAGAATTTTTACTGTAGATAATTTCTTCACTATATATATCTCATCCTTTTCACTTCTCACCATTTCACCAAAAGGTAAATCATCTTTTTCTCTCTTCTTTATCTCTTTCTTTCCTTCTTGCGATTGGTTGTGGTTCGTTTCCTCCTTAGTTCGGCGAAGCTTGATTCAAACTGTGGTTCAGCTTGAATTTCGGATTTGGTGTGATTTGTTGAGACATTGATTTGATGAGGCTGGTTTGGCAAAGCGTTGGTTTGCAGCGGCTGGTTCGTTGAGATGGAGACTTTGATTTGGAGGTTCAATTGCCGTTCGGTTTGAAGAGGAGGAGCTTCGTTCGGTTTACAGCGGCTTGGTTCGGTGAAATCCTTGTTCAGCGAGGAGAAGAAGCGTGCGGATCGGTTCGGCGAGAGGGAGAAGCTTGAATCGGTGAGGAGCTTGCTTGGTGATCTTTAGTTCGGGCCTAAGGTCTTGGTTTGGCGAGAAGGAGAAGTTTGCGGTTCGATCGGGGAGCTTGTATCGGCTAGTTCGGTGAGAAGAGGAGAAAGAGCTGGTTCGGTTCGGCGAGAAGGGGGAACTTGAATTGGCGGCAAAATTTGACAATCTATTTGGACTCTCTTGGTTCGGTGATAAGAGGAGGAGTAAGCCTGGTTAAGAGGAGGAGGAGGAAGCTTGGTTCGGTGAGAAGTGAGAAGAAGGAACCGGTTTGGTGAGAAGAGGAAGAAACCTACCGGTTCAGCCAAAGAAGAAGGAAACCGGTTCGGTGAGAGGAAGAGATTTGCGGTTCGGTTTGGTAGGACAACCGGTCTGGTTTGGGACGATGGACCGTAGTTGGTTTGATTTGAATGGTTATGGAACTAACCAAGATGCTTATCACGTGATAAATGACGGTTTGTCGATTGAAGATTTTGAAGGGCGTGATTTAGCTGGTTTTCTGGCGAAGTTGATGATGGGAATTTGGGAGACATTGAGGCTTTTTTAAATGTAAATCATGCGGTTATAAGTCATGGTATCGTAAAGACTATGAGTCAGCTTGAAGATTACCGTAGAGAAATGGAGTCTAGAGAGGTTGATGAAGATGACATCGTCGTTAACGCTCAACATAGATCTATTGTCGCGGGACTTCGTTCTCTAAGATGGGCTCCTATTGGTGATGAGTCCATGATCGTTCCTGATCCGCGGGATGACGGACCAACGTTACGCAATAGAAAGAGATTGACTAACTTGATTGACCAATCCATTTTTCCCAAAGGTTTGACAGTAGTGGTACCAAAACCGCATCAACGTCCTTGGAGACCTCCTCAGGGATTCTTCTGTATGTATGAAGATTATTTTACAGATGTTGGGCTTCGCTTTCTTCTCCCCGATTTTCTCGTGCGATATTGTCTTCGATGGAAGATTGCGTTTTCTCTAACTCGCTCTTGCTGCAGTTCGCTATGCAGTTGGCTTGATGATGTTGGGAGCCGACTGTGGAGTTGAGATCGATGCGGACATTTTCGAAGAGGCTACGACCTTTGCTGTTCCAAAAGATAATCCGGGATTATGTCGAGTGAATGCCAGACCTTACCATAAGGTCGTTAAAGGGATGAAGAGTAAAGTTCAGGATTGGCGGCACTACTACATTTTCGTGGAGTTATCCGAGATTTATGTTTCGGATCGTGACGTTTTTTTTATTTCCGAGTGGAATATGTTTCACGTTAGATCTTTTTAGTTATGCTCATGGGACTGTTGTGAATGCTACTTTCTTACCGCATTTTTGTTTGTTCGCAGCGCATGATTTTCGACCTAGAGGAGCATTTGGAGGGATATCAGCGAGCCTTGCTGCTGTTAGGACGAGAGATCGTTTGCATTGGCCAGACGTTATCGACTCATTTGATTTTGTAAGTTCATTGAAAATCTTGTTCGTTAGTCCGATTGTCTTGATACGTTTTTTTATGGAGACTGAATTGCAGATTCGCCGTCAAGTTCAGAGATGGGAAAAGCTAGTCGCCAGATTCCGATTTACGTCGATACGTTCGGAGAAGATAGTTCGGTAGAGACGGATGTCAATGTATCCGCCGTTGTAACCGAACAACAACAGGTGGTGACAAAGGTTTCAGAGAGTGGTGTGATCGAGACTAACCGCCGGGCTGCTAGCGAGGATAGGATGACGCGACTTTCAGATGCTCAAGCTAGGAAGAAAGCTTCAGGTTCTGTTAGTGAGGATAGGGCGAGGCAGCTTTAGAACGTTCGTGCCGGGAAGAAAGCTTCGGGTTCTGTTAGTAAAGATAGAGCTATTTTCCGTGAGCCATCGAGTGTTGACGTTTCCTCGCGGAGGCTCTACTCAAGATATTCGGGAGGTCGATCACTCCTTTTCTTTCAATTATGATAGAAAAGGTTATCCATTTCCAGACAGCAGAAGTTATTGCGGCGAGTTTGCTAGAAAAGTTATCGGGTCGTCTCGTGAGTTCCCTCCCGTTGAATCCCCTATAGCAAAAAATCTCTACCAAATTTGGGCTTGTAAGGAGGTTCAGGTATGTTTATCCTATGTTTCTCGCTTTGTCGCGTTTATCGTGTTCTGTTATGATAACTTTTTGTTCTCTTTTTTATCTGTTATCAGTCGATTACCACCGGAAATGCATTATACAATTTTCTCGAGGAACAGGCGAGAGAGGTGAGGGAGGAAACGGTGGCCGTTCAGAAAAACGAAAGACCGCGGAATTTATTGCAGCAACTCGTTTGTGTAACTTGAACTCACAGAGCTCTTGGAAAGTCTCAAAAAGTCGGATAATTTTAGTCGAGCTGAGCAATCAAGGTTGAGAAGTTCCCTTGACGATGCTCTTCGTACTGCTCGTTCCGAATGGAGCCGCTTTAAAGATGATGTTGCTATTTATAAAGCCAGGATCGATCGGCTAAAGAAGCATATGCTTGACAAACGTGTTGCAGACGAATCTCTTTTCATGCAATGCCAAGCCGTAGGTTCTCGGAAACTCTTGAAGAAATTGATCAAAAACGGTACCGCAATCCTAAGGGAGACTATGTGCGAGCTTAAGGTTGACAAAAACAATTGGCGCGAAGTGGTCGATGCTCTTGAGATTACCGATCTTCTTGATGATGACCTCGTGGCCTTTCCAGAGTTTGAGGACGAGGCATCGATGACGACAGCTGAGGGCGAAGCAAGGATTGGTGGTACTTAGGTCGTTGTGACCTTCCAAAGTGGCATGAGGATGGGGGTCGCTTTTATGCTATTTGTTTTATCTCTTTCGGTATCGTAAACTTTGTTCGGCATTTTTTTTTGTTATAGATGTGCCCGCGAAGGGTTGCCTACGTACCCTTTAGAAGGGATCAAGCAATCCGTAGTTCGATACGGTAAAGGTTGTTACAGAATTTTTATTTTGGAATGCGGAATGATGCAGATGGTGGTGATAGTGTGCCGCGGTAGTGATGCGGAGCGGTACAATAGTAGTAGCGTTTACGGTTGGACGAGTTCCAAGAGCAAGGAATTGAAGTACCGTCCATGGTTAACAATTGATAGACGCCTGATTTGACGACTTTGGAGATTAGATAAGGGCCTTCCCAGTGAGCGCCTAACTTGCGAGCATTTATCTCGGTGGTATTTTCAAACACCTTGCAGAGAACGAGATCACCTTCGACAAAGTAGCGGGATTTCACCTTCTTGTTGTAAAATTTTGCTGCGGCCTGCTGGTAGTTTAGGATGCGAAGGAGAGTCAGGTAACGTTATTCTTCAACGGTGTCGAGGTTGGCGAGAAATATCTTATCGTTTATGGCAGATTGTGGACAAGCATAGAAGGTCAGATCATGGGGAGACCAACTTCCGATGGTCCCATGGCTTTCATACCATAAGCAAGGGAGAAGGCGTTTGACCAATAGATCGCCGAGGAGAGGTACGATGTCATCGTAAGACACCGTCGAGTTTGTCTGCCCATGCATCCTTCTTTTCTTCGAGGCGATTCTTTAGTCCATCAATGATAGTTTTGTTTGTGGCGTCAGCCTGTCTGTTGCCTTGCGAGTAACGAGGTGTAGACGTACTCGCCGAATTCTCAATTTTGCACAGAAGCCCTCGAATTGAAGTGAAGTGAACTGAGAGCCATTATCGGTAACGATTTCGTACGGAAGGCCATGGCGGCAAATAATTTTTTTCCAAACAAAATTTTGGACGTCCTTCGGTTGGATTCGGGCATATGACTCTGCCTCGACCCACTTAGTGAAATAGTCGGTCATGACGAGAAGGTATTTCTTTTGGCAGGATGCATGAAGAGGTCCGACGATATCCATCGTCCAACGCATAAACGGGTAAGGAGGCGCAATAGTTTGCAGGAGCTCTGTCGGTGCGTGAATAATAGGTGCATGCGTTTGACACTTTTTGCATTTGGCGACAAACTTATTGCAATCAGAGAGCATGGTGGGCCAATAATGGCCATGTTTGCGTACGCAAAGTGCTAAAGCACGACCTTCTCAATGGTTCCTACCAGCGCCTTCGTGAATTTCACGCATAACTTGTAATGTTTCGTCACCGACAAGATAGGAGAGAAGTACCCCAACAGCATTCCAACGATGGAGATTGTCATCCAACGATGTATACTGCACGCTGCGGGCATGTAACCGTCGGGCTGCCCACTTATCTGTCAGGATTATGCAATCTGCGATATAGTTTCTTATTTCATTGCGCCAATCTTGAATAACAAGATCGTCTGTGGTTGGGGCGTTCGTGCAGGCTGTGTTATCGCAGAAACGTTGGGTGGTGCTGAAGAAGTTGAGGCGAGTGTATTGACGATTAAGTAGATTGTCAGCAGCCTGGGCAAATCCATAGTTGGCGCATTTTGCATGCTTGTAGAGAGAGAAAGATCAATACTAGGTTGATCGATGCTCTCGACAGGTATAATACGACTGAGAACTGGATAAGATGTCAAAGCAAGTACAGCGAGCGCGTCAGCGGACGCATTAGCGCTTCTTAGGATCTTATTGAGTTCAAAGAGCTTAAAACTGTGGGACAGATCGCGAACCACCTTGAGATAGGCATCCATTTGTTCATTTTTTTGCCTCGTAATCGCTTTGTATTCAGCTTTGTTATTGGAGGCTGGAAATGCGAGTCTGAAAAATTGTTCTAGCCCCTCTCTTGTAGGAGATTCCAATCGTACGCCGACTCCTGCTCCTTGTCGGGAAGAAGCGCCATCAACGTGCAATATCCATTTCTCTAACGGGGTGTATTCTAGTGATTTTATAACCATTGGGTTGAAGCTTGATTATAAAATCAGCGAGTACCTGTGATTTCGCTCATGTTCGGTTTTTGTATGTAAGATCGTATTTGCTTAGCTCGACCGCCCATTTTGCTAATCGGCCAGATTGGCTCGGACTGTGCAAGATCGTCCGCAGAGGCTAGTTAGTCAAAATTTGCAAACTGAGATGGTTACGGCATAAGCAAGCTTCTCCAGTGTAGGGTATCGCAGATTGATTAGCGTAGAGATCTGTTTTGGGTTTGTTTCTATTCCCTGTTGGGTGACAAGATATCCGAGGAATTCTCCGGAAGTCACACCGAAAGTGCATTTGGCCGGGTTCAACTTCATATTGTATTTGTTCAAGACGTCGAAGCATTATTGCAAGTGAGAGACGTGTTCCGCATCACAGGTTGATTACAAGCATGTTGCCCCCGAAAGGCATCACCTTGTAACAAAATGTCTCTCGATCTGTAATGAACACCGTCTTTTTTTTATCATTCTTGTGCATAAGTATTTGGTTATAACCCGGAAAAGCATCGATGAAAGACAGTAATTCGTTACCGGCGGTAGCTTCAACGAGGTGGTCAATACCAGGAGGAGAAAACTATCTTTCGGACATACTTTGTTGAGATCAGTGAAGTCGATGCAAACTCGCCACTTGCCATTTTTTTTCTTCACAACAACATGATTGCTTAGCCAATCGGGATACTTCAACAATTGATCCTACCTCGAGTAGTTCCAAACCAAGTTGCGTCGTTTTTGTTTGATCGGTTTGAATGTGGAATCAACGTTAAGTTCATGGCAGGTAATATCCGGTGTGACACCCGTCATATCTTCCATTGACCATGCGAAGGTCATGACATTCTAGCTTAGAAACTGTACAAGATCGTCTTTCAATTGTTGTGGTAGATCAGCGCCCATACCAACACATTGAAGAAGGTCAGTTGCAACAATGTTAACTTGGATTACCGACTCAGTCCTCGGGACTATGCGTTCATCTCGTAAAGGACCAGTTTGACCTTCGTTATGTGTCTGACACGAACTTCCGAGATGCGTACCGTGAAAGGTAATTGTTGTGTTTCTTCAAATACTTTTTCTAGTTCCGGAGCAAAGCTAATGGCACGGTGCATTTTGGATTACATGGCTTTGATGACCATGTTCATGCGCTCGATTTCCAGGTCGCGTGTTTGGTCGACGTTATCGGAAGGTCGGTTCAACAAACTTTGGCTGCTCGGTAGGATGCGGTTGTTCGGTAGGCTCTCATGAGGTTGCCCGCCAACAGATTCTACGATAACTGATGTCGGTCTTTGTCGTCGGTTTTGAGAACGTTCCGCACCTGGAGTTTGGGGAGATGGCAATAGTTCGTGATCATCGCGAGGCTGAGAGTCACGTCTTCGGTGTCGTAGGCGCTCGATCTGACTTTGGGAAGCAATTTGCGTTGCGACAAGGACATCAATTTGTTTTGAGAACGTTCCGCACCTGGAGTTTGGGGAGATGGCTTCGTGATCATCGCGAGGCTGAGAGTCACGTCTTCGGTGTCGTAGGCGCTCGATCTGACTTTGGGAAGCAATTTGCGTTGCAACAAGGACATCAATTTGTTTGGTCGTTCGTACGTCCCGACCATCGAGTCAATCCAAGATTGTTTGCACGAGGTCATCCAGATGGAAACCCTTGTTCGCAGGTGCAGTGTCGCCGCCAAGCGCGGTGTCTCCCACTGCTGCTGCTACTGCGGCAGGGCGTGGTTTGGCATGTGCGGGATTCAAGCCAGGTTGAGCGAGTGTTGGGTTCTCTGGTTGCAGTTGCATTGCGTCAGGTGCTGGCTGTTGTTGGCTGGCGTCGGACCCGTTTTTACTTGATGTGTCTATCATGTCCTCTTCTGTTTTGTGGATCGCTGGGGACAATTATGTTACTCGTTCTCATTCGGTGAAAAGAAAAGTTTTGAACTTGCCCTACGATAGGCGCCAATTGTTTGTACCGAGGTTGTAACTACGAATAAGTAAGGTAAATTTCTATCGATCGATCGATCGAATAATTTCACGTAATTTCTATCGATCGGCAACGTAACACGACTCAAATTGAGAATAAAACGAACCGTGAACTGAAACGAACCGAGAACAAAAACGAACCGAGAACAAAACGAACGGAGAACAAAAACGAACCGAATGACAATGCGTTTTAGTCCGAATATTGCTTTGATTCTCTAGGTATTATCTTGTGTGCAATTATTTCGCAAATAATGCTTTATTTATAGGACAAGCTTTCTGACCTAAAGATTCTTCTGTTCCTTCAGCAAATTACCGTTTTACCCTTCACGTTTAGTGGGCTGATTTGGTGGAGAAATTGCCCATTAAACTCTTAAATATTTGTTTGGCCAAATAATATGAAGAGGGTGAAGCCCATGTCCAACAATAATGGATGAAATACATCATATATTTTGGCCTAGAGATCAAAGATCGATCCTCTGGTTTTAAGTTCAAGTTTTAGTAGAACCATCTATTGTGGAATTGTCAAGATTCACAACTTTCTGTAGACCAGTTTTTTAGTGTTGCAAAAGTTAACACTAGTTTATCGTGAATAATAAAATAATAATTCATAATAGATTAAAATTTAATGATAATATAATATATATATATATATATATATATTGAAAAGTTGTGATCCAAACTCAAAGGAGTTGATTGACGTTTCTTATATAATTAGATTGGTGCCACAAAAATGGCGCAAGTAGCGTATTTTCTTGATTCTAAACTAGTTAGTCTAAATTAAATATAACACTATTTTAGGAAATTTTTCTATATTATTATTTCTACTTGTCTATAAAAATATTAAAACATGTGATTCCAAATTATTAAATTATATTCAAAGTATATGAATTTAGGCAGAAATGATTTTTTTTTTTAATTCGATATAAGTCTCTTTTAAAACTTTTTATAACATCTGTATTTATGTAAACAAAACTTATGCCATTCAATGTGATTAATGCATTTTGTGACTTTTCATTTAAAACCTAAAATTTCAAACAAAAACATATTAAGAGAATATAAATATATGATATATTGATTTTTGGCAAAGGAAAATTTGATGTCTAAGAACATACTGCTTTTTATTTTTTCTCAATGAACAAATCATTTTAGGTTACTAATTTGTTCCAAGGCACAAACTCTAAATTACTTCCTCTGTTCCTTTTTAATTGATTTTCTAGAAAAACAGAAAAATAAAGAAACCATATTAAAACTAATTATAAATATATTATTTTTTGTGATTTATATTTTTTTAGAATTGTAAGCCAATAATATTCAATTATTTGTCTTAAAGTTTAAAATTCATCAATAATAACTAATAAATAGTGCATATAAAACATAAAAAATCAATTTTGTTGAAACAAATTTTTTTTTCTAGAAAATAAATTAAAAAGGAACAGAGTAAGTATATATTCTGTTCTATCTGCACTGGCATCAATTAAATGACTGTATCATTATTAATTTTTGTGACTCATTTTTAACATGTAATCAATAATTGAGTATTATGACTCCAAAAAATCAATAATTGAGTATTAATTAGCTGTACATTTAATTTTCAAAGCTTTATGCAAGCAATATAAGCACATAAAATATCATTTTAAGGAAGAAAGTTAATATTAGGCCTTATTTTTTTCTATATAATTTGATAATAACTTTTTTTAGTTTCATGACATTAATGTGATTTTCAAACTCTAAAGATATTATACCAAAAATGCATAAATAAGCTTAATTAAGACCGTTAAATATTTGGACTAATAAATAGGATAAATAGCCTATTTCTTATCAAATGTGTAAATGCCAGCTAAACAAACCCTTATAAAAGAATGTGGGTTTGAGTTATAGTTTGAACACAAATTGTCTTACAATCTAGGATTTAAGCCGACAGTTTTTGCAAGAAAGGTTTTTCTCCAAATAAAATCACAAAATTGTTATCATAGCATAAGTAGAGTACTATAGCGATGGAGAAAGATCATTCTAGCCTCTTCTACTATGATCAATACTCCAAATTTTCTCGATCTTCGCAAGGTTGTCGATCTTTGAATAAGTTTTCTCGCTTCAATAACTTTCGTACTAGTGCTTGTTTCTTTGATGCTTCTAAACCCAAATCAGATGTCCAACCATTCAAGAAAATTCGTTATAGTTCTGAACATGGTTGTTTGACCATGAGTTTTGATTCCCCTTCTTCATGTCCTTCAACCTCATTTTTATGTGATTTATCACAAAATCTAGTTCGTGGCAATGCTCATATCCCAAAGTTTTATACAAGGGATCTCATTTCAACCATTGGAAGTCGTGACCACTACTCGGTAGATCTTATTCCAAAGTTTGGGGAAAACACTTCCATCATGAAAGATTTTAAAGATTGGGGGACTGATTTGTCTCTTCAGATGTAATCTTGTTTCTAAGAAATAATAGCTTTTTTAGTTTTTATTCCTATCATGTTCTTCTTTTGTAACATTATTTATAATAATAAAAATTTGCTTCTTTCAAGTACTTAAGTTAAACATCACCTAGAAGCCTTTATAATATAAAATTTTTATTTACGATGTTAGATAATAGTGTCCAGTATAATCTTTATAAATTAATACCTCGATAAATATTTACATTATTTTTTTAATTACTCCGAATACGTTTTTTGGATCAAATAATATAGTAATAACTTTATACTTTCATCAAATATCATAGCCCATTGTTATTAATTTATAGAGGTTTGATTGTATATGTACATATTTATGATACTGATTCATTATATTTTTTCCTCTATGTCAGTGTAAGTGTTGTATAATGATTTTTCCCACATATTAAAAATACATTAAAATTTATTAATTTTCTATATACTTTTCTTTTTCTTATTAATACATTAAAGTGATAAGATAAATTTGGAACTTTGCCTAAACTTGAATATGGAAGATCTTAAACAATACTGAATATAAAATGGAGGGTGTACCAATTTATAAAAGCTATTACTATGTTATAAATGTTTTCCTCATAATGTTCATGAAGGATTAATCTATATATATATATAATAAATATAATTTATATCGATATTATTAAAATTCTAAATAATAATAAATAATTTTATTAATATTTAATTTAATATTTTTTCAAACCAAATTTCAATCTTACACATTCAATTTTTTATACACTTTATATTCCAAGTGTATTCAGTGTCATTAAATACTACCTATTGAAAATCTAATTTAAATGTAAACATAAACTGGTGTACGTAAAAAAATCAAACAGTATAGATTTCAAAAGAATTATATTTAATTGAGAAAAAGTAAAGTCCTACCCGCTCTCTGGCTCTCTGTCGCACAACTTCCTTCGCACGGCAGCCCTCCGCCGCCTAATGGGCTCTCCACTGCCTTCGGTGGGGACTCCGTCCTCTTCCGTTCAACCCTCTCAGACTTCTTAGCCTTCTCAGACAGCCTCACATGTTCGAAGTAGTGACTGGGTCTCTAAGGTAAAAGGCCATCCTATGTCTATCTCTGATTTTCAGCCTGATTTTTGTGTGAAAAACGGAGCTGCAAGTGTTACTATCCCTCCCGAAGTCGTAACGAATTCAGTGTCATTGTGGAAGTGTTTTGTGGTTGGTTTTTTCATGGGGGATGCCCCACATGTTGGATCTGTGCACGCTACTGTAAACCGAATCTGGACTGTCCTTGAAAAATCTTCAAAGATTGATGTTTAATTCTTAAACAAGACTACTGTTTTGTTTAGAATAGAAAGTGAGAGGATTAGAGACCATGTTCTGAAACGCTGCTACTGGCATATTGCGAACATTCCCTTGGTAATCAATGAGTGGAACCCAACGTCTGCTAATGCACTGCCGGATCTTTCAGCGATGCCATTGTGGGTGGATTTGAAAGAAGTTCCAGCGCATCTCTACTCCCATGAAGGCTTGAGTTTTCTCTCTAGCACGACTGGGAAATTTGTCAAGCTTCATCCTAATACTGAACGATGTTTAAGGTTGGATGTGGCTAGAATTCTAGTAGAGGTGAACCTGCAGAAGCCTTTGGTTGAACGTATATGTTTTTCAGATGAGTCGGGGAATGAAACAACAGTTCATGTTGAAAAAGTCAACAAAAATCCAGTTAAGGCAGTCGAGGTATTGATAGCAGCAGTGACATCAGAGGTACATGATAGTTCTGACAAATCTGGCCAGTGGACTGAGGTGCCTCGCAAAAGCCCGCATACATCTCCCAGTCGGGACAGTGGTAAGAAAGAACAAAGTCATGGAGTCATTTTCTCTAATTGTTTTGAGGCTCTTGGTAGCATCGGAGAAGAGGGTAAAGCTTGAGAGAAACAGTGAAGAAGGTGTAGTGAACGTCTGTCATCCAAGAAGAAGGGGAGCTGGTTGAATCTGGCTCTGAAGATGATGCAACTGTAAAAGTAGTAGCGGATGATGGATTAGGGGAAGACCAAGGAAAAGAGTTTACCAAGAAGGTTCATTCGGGTGTCGGACGACACAGAAATCGCTCTTGTGGCCCTCCTAAGCCTATAGTGAATAGAAAGGATCCAAAAACAACAAAATCCACTTTCTCACGGAAGTAATGTCGTCCTTTTTCTCTTGGAACACGCGGGGGTTCAATCAACCTCGCAAGCATAATATTGTTCGCAGTTGGATTCAAGCAGTTCGTCCTTCTTTTGGTAGTTTCCTCGAGACAAGAGTTCAGGAAACCAACTCTCTATCGGTTTTACAATCTATTTTACCTGGATGGTCATACCTCACAAACTATGATCACCACCGGCTAGGTCGTACCTGGGTAGATTCTTCTGATGTTGTGGTAATGACTCTCCTCACAAAGAGTTCTCAGCACATCACTTGTTCTGTCCAAATTGTGGGTACGAGGGAGCAATTTATTTGTTCTTTCGTCTACGCATCTAATTTTCCTTCAGAAAGACGTATTTTATGGGGGGACTTGTGTCAACTTCGTTCTGCTCTTATTCCCCCAACAACTTCATGGATTGTCTCTGGAGATTTAAATGAAGTGTTATCTTTCTCTGACCACTCACGTGTGATGGATTTTTCTCTCAATGATTCGGGGATGAGAGACTTCCAGAATGTAGTGTCTTACTGTGATTTGGCTGACCTTCATTCTTCGGGGCCAACTTTTACCTGGACAAATAATCAAGAGGAGAACCCTATTGGGAAAAAACTTGATAGAGCTCTGATAAATCCAATATGGTTATCCACTTTCCTTTACTCTTATGCGGCCTTTGAAGCAGGAGGCATCTCCGATCATTCCCGGTGTGTAGTTCATCTCTCTTCTCCGCTTTTTTAACTTCCTGGCAAGTCACCAACAGTTTCTTTCCACAGTGGCGCAAGTCTGGTATGCCACTCCTTCGCTTTTCCATTTTCGAGTGGCCATGTCTCTGATCCATAAAAAATTAAAGAGCTTAAAAGTTCACCTTAGAGAGTTGAACCGGACTCAGTATGGGGACCTGCCTCAAAAGACAAAAGACGCTTACGGGACCTTCTGCACTTTACAAACTGAAACTTTACATGATCCTTCCCCGAGCAATGTGGCAGCAGTTAAAGAGGCCTCAGACCGCTGGCACACTCTAGCAAGCCTCAAACCTTGAAGAAAGTTTCTTCAAACAAAAATCTTGTGTGAACTAGCTGAGATGCGGGTTCCAAAACACTTCGTATTTTCACCGGGTTGCTCAAGCCAATGCTTCCCGTAATGCTATCAAGTCGCTCACGACGGTTTCTGGAGAAGTTTGCACAAATCCAGAAGCTATCAAAGCGGAGGCTGCTCGCCACTTTTGAACTTTCTTCAATCAAGAAGATCCCAGTTTATCCACGTCTCGCCGGACCTCCTCTCAGATCTAATGGACTATCGTTGTGCGCCAGAAACTTGTACAATGCTTGTTGCCCCAGTCACAGAGATTGAAATCCGACAAGCCCTTCTGTCTCTTCCCTTGGGTAAAGCGTCGGGTCCTGATGGTTACACTAAAGAATTCTATGTTGCCGCATGGAGTGTCATAGGTCCAGATTTTATTGTGCCGATTTAATCTTTCTTCCTCTTTAGCCTCATGCCAAAAACTGTGAATGCAACATTATTGGCTCTAATCCCCAAAAATCCAGACTCCAATTCAGCCACAATGAGGGACTACAAACCTATTGCATGTTATAATGTCTATACAAAGTAATATCAAATATCTTAGCGAACCGTTTGAAGCATATGCTCTCTGAGTTTATTGAGTTAAATCAGAGTGCTTTTGTAAAAGGGAGGCTTTTTCTGGAAAAATGCCTTTTGGCGACCGAGCTTGTTAAGGATTACCATAAGGAGTCCATTTCTAGTCGATGTGCAGTTAAATTCGATATCTCAAAGTTGTTCGACACAGCTCAATGGTCTTTCATCTTGTCGGTGTTTAAAGCTTTTGGGTTTCCGGATTTGTTCATACACTGGATTTACACTTGTATATCTACAGCTTATTTCTCAGTGATGATCAATAGAGAGCTGGAAGGTTTCTTCGGGAGTAGCAGGGGTATTCGCCAAGGCTGCTCTCTCTCCTTATTTGTTTGTCATGGTTCAAAATGTTCTCTCCTGTCTTCTGAATCGGGCAGCTAACAATGGACGAATTGGTAAACACCCTCGTTGTGTCACTTACTTAAGCTTTGCGGATGACATTTTGGTCTTTACGGATGGTTCTCCGAGCTCTATTCTTCAAACAATCCAGGTCTTTGATGACTTCTCAAAGATATCGGGGTTGCGTATAAATACAAATAAATCATCGATGTTAGTGGGAGGACGTGGGTAACAAGTCACTGTAGCAACTGCGCCTCAAGTTGGGATACAAGTGGAAACGCTTCCCATCAGCTATTGGGGACTTCCTTTAACCACTAAGTCTATGACGGCTCATGATTACAAGCCCCTTATATACAAGATACGCACACGGTTTTTATCTTGGACGAGTAAGTATCTTTCTTATGCGGAAAGACTCCAACTTCTTTCCTCGGTTATCACTAGCATTACTAGCTTCTGGTGTTCTGTTTTCCGGTTACTGGCTCGCTGTTTCGATGAAATTGAGAAACTCCGTAGTGCATTACTATGGAATGGGAACCCAAATATAACCACTGGCTCCAAGGTCTCTTGGGAGGAGATTTGCAGGCCCAAATCAGTGGGTGGTTTAGGTTTGCGGAGACTTAAAGAGGTTTCAAGGGTTTATGCTTTTCGGTTAATATGGCGCTTATTCAGTTCTTCGGGTTCTTTTTGGGTTGCTTGGACAAAACAAAACTTAATGCGTCACAACTCTTTTTGGTCAACACCTAATACTACGACGGGTTCTTGGATTTGGAGAAAATTACTTAAACTAAGAGATGACATCCGTCCTTTTATTCGGGCTGATGTGACAGATGGTTTCACTGTTTCTTTTTGGCAGGGTTATTGGCTCCCTATGAGTCGGCTAATAGATCTCACGGGAGAGACATGGCAAATAATTCTCGGTATACCAATTTCAGCCATAGTTAAAGAAGCTATAGATTTGCAAGGCTGGAGAATGCGGAGGTCGAGGGTTAGTGCACATGGCTCCGATCATAGAGCTACTGCAAACACTGCCACTGCTTACCACTTCCAACGCTCCGAACACCAATCTATGGAGGCATGACCATGACGTCTTCGAGCAGACCTTCTCAACCAACCGTACGTGGAACCAAATAAGATGTCATTATCCCCAAGTCGATTGGAGTAAAGTTATTTGGTTTAACCAAGGTATACCTAGATGCAGTTTCATCACTTGGTTAGCTGTTCGTGATCGGCTAGCTACAGGGATGCGTATGCATAGCTGGGGACATAACCAACCGTGTGTCTTCTGTGGAGAGCCGGACGAATTGTGTGATCATCTTTTCTTTGCGTGCCCATACACGTTCATGAATTGGTCGGAAGTTGCAGGGCGTCTGCTCCAGCATCGGCAAGACCCTGACTGGCATATTACTCTCACTTCGTTGATCAACGGCTCAGGCGATCATCTAAGGGACATTTTTCTGGTGTGGCAGGAGCGAAATAGTCGGATACACGGGAAGGGCTATGAAACTTATACGCAGCTGACTCGTCGTATTGACAAACTCGTTCGTAACAGGATCTCTTCTCTAGATTATCATAGCAAGCCAAGACTCTGCTATCTCCTTCAACGTTGGTTTGAGTTCTCGCCAACTGTGACGTAATACCCTGAAGCTGCTCTCCTCTTCTTGTATTCTTTTAATATTCCGTTGCTTCTCCTGTTTTTGTGTTTCAAAGGACCTTGTCTCACAGTATTTTGTTCTGTTGAGAGGGCCATCACACTTGAAAATATTTTCTATTTTTGATCAATTAATTACACATTTAGAACACATATACATTTATAATGTTTTGAAGTATATACATATACTTATGGATACATATAAATTTATTACGGTACACATACAATTTTCTACATTATATGCAAAATATAATTACATTTATTCGCATGCATATCTTTTTTCAACATATTCTAATTAGAGATCAAAAGAGTCATTCATGAGAATGTTGTTTACATAAGTAATATGATGTGTTTCGGTACAAAATTTTCGTGCCAAATTATCTGCTTTTACATTTGTACTACGAGAAATTAAATATAAAGAGAAACTTGCGAATTCTTCTTTGTCACTTTGAATTTCCTCCAAATATACTTAAAAAACTGGTCATTCGGTTGGGGAAGACACCATCTTCATCAGACCAGAACAGTTTGTTAAGAAAACTACATCTTGGTTATTAATACCAATCAGACAGATGCATTTAAATATGATAAGTTATATAGTCAACAGAGAAAAGAATGGTAAAACAAAAGTATATCCCGCCAAAAACATACTCTTTTCAAAAGTGTCCCCTTTTCGGCATTTTTTTGTTTCTTTTTAATTTTTAATGATCATTTTACCTTATTTGAAAAATATTGAAGTCAACAAAGTGAAGATGTGAATTTACCGGCCAAAAATTAGTGATCCCATAATTTTTGGCATGAAACATAATCCTAGATTTTAGATTTTGTTTTGCGAGAAATGGATTTACAAGGATTTTTTAAAGGTTTTAACAGGATTTACAAATTTTCTTAAAAGGTTTTAAAAGATATACATATATTTTAAAAGATTTTACAAGGGGGTTTTAAGGTTAAAAATAAGTTATAAGGACTTTTACAAGATTTTATAAGTGTGTATAAAAGATTTATATGGGGTTCTTAAAGACTTACAAAGGTTATAAAATCTCTTACTAATAAAATGAGTTGTTTGAGGCCTCAAGCAATCCACATCAGCAAAATGAAAACTATGTAAGAGGATGCCACATCACCTACACCTAGCCACATCACCTAAAACATAGAGAAAGAAATCGTCTCTTCGCATCACTCAAAAACGTTCACCCACAAACTTTTCCTAAATCCATCATCTCCCACAGTGCCTCAAACTCTTCGATTTCAAACTTATCTCATCTCCTATGGCTTCCGTTTTAACCCATATCAGGTTACTTTTGGATTCAATTTCAGTACATATCGTTTGAAGCTGCTCTCATCCCATGTTTAACCCAAAAGGCCACGATCTTTTCAGTTTTCAATGTGGTTTATACATCCAAAACATACACAACCTTTGTAACTAGAGAATCCAGCAAACCATAGGTAAGACATCGCCCTTCTTCTTCTCCTTCTTTTTTTATTTACACGATGTCAAAATTGTCGTATGACCATATATTGAACATATTGGCTTGCTCATGTAGAGGCTTCCCTCCATTTAAAACCTTTAGTGTGATTAAGTATCAAGACATTAGATAATCAAACAAGCTATTAAGTACGAGAACATCCACAAGGGTGAGTGCATCTCAAGTTGTGTTAGAAATAAGAACGAGATAACATGGTATGTTTTTAAGCGAGTGTTTTTTTAGTGTATGTATCATTATCCTTCTTTTTCCATCTTCTACCATAAATAATTTATAAATTGGGTTCCTTACCGGGATGAAGTTTTAATTTTCATTTTAATTACTTTCGTTTTTGTTAGCTAATACATCTAGGATTGTAAAAATTAAAACTATACTCTAGGGAAAAATAAACTAGTTTTAGATTAGGGATAGAACAGATAAGCATCGGTTACGAACATGACTTCTCTCTGTTAATCAAGGAGGAATCTCTTATGAATACCAAATCTCATTGCAAATCACATAGAAAGTATCCAAGCTTGATTATGTTGGTATTTAAATTTTACTTTATCAATGACATAATAATGACGTAAAGAAGTTGCATCTCTAAAGAACATGTTTACGTGTGGTTGGATGAGCCAAGGAACTATTGTAACAATACTGTTGTTTGTTCCTAAACATTACTAATACTTGTTTCCATAGAGAACCAAAGGAATAAATTTGTTGAACCACCATCTCAAAGAATTATTCTCACAATCACTAAATTCATATCCAAGCAAGAACTGTCTCAAGCACGAATGGAGAAACCTTACTCTCTGGCTCACTATAGTTTTACAAGCTATGAGTATAGTATCAACGGAAAAACGGTCATTTCATACCCCAGCTAAAGTAGTATGTTCAATTCATACCCAACGTTTATTGTTGTGCAAATCCATACATTAACAAACCAAGTTTTCAAATTCAAATCCCAAACTCACACCATTCATGTCAATACATGCCTAAGCCGTGACGGTGTTACGAAACCGTTAACGGTTGCTCACGTGGATGCCACG
>Ga0041059_1001223_pt1 | contig 20544 bp, 14 predicted proteins | sample AraColnosormetaG_FD_56232 | JGI IMG/M metagenome (GOLD analysis project Ga0041059, IMG submission 56232) | Arabidopsis roots microbial communities from North Carolina, USA - Col MF nosort | ecosystem: Host-associated > Plants > Roots > Unclassified | place: USA: North Carolina | collected... | reverse complement strand
AAAAAAAAAAAAAAAAGGAAAAAAAAAAAAAAAAAAAAAAAAAAAAAAAAAAAAAAAAAAAACTAGACTGCTAGAGATCTTCTATAACGAACCAATTTGGCATATCCCTCGCTTTCTTCACGGAGTAAGTTGAACTTTGTCTGCTGGTACAGAAGACGAGTGTTTAATCGCACCTGAGAAGCATCAACCAGAATTGTTACTTATAAACAATGAGCAGTAGTTACACAGGTAAAGTAGAAATTCTTATAAGCATTAATCTTTCGCAATAGCAATTCACTCAGAGTAACTATTACGTAAATCAGAGCACAGTGCAGCTGCATTGATGACTAAAGTGTGAAGTCATATTAATACAGCAGTTACAGAAGTGTGAAGTCCTCACCTCTTTCCCCTTCAAATCTTGGGCCTTTATTTTAACCATATCAGCTTCCCAGAGAAACTCCTCCTAAAATAAAATAAATAAAACGCCTTCAGAAAATTTTCTTCTTACTGATCAAGAAAATAGAGAGGTTAAGTGGGTGGGGTACAAACTACTCAAATTGGGAATAATAACAAACATTTTAGGACTTGCCCGCTCCTATCCTTTACATCTACAGCAAGAAGAAGAGGGCTATTCCGTGAGACCAGCTGGTCCACTGGATCTTTGAGGACAATTCTTCAGTCTTAAGGGATTAATGTGACATTCGAAACAGGCTACAGCCTTGAAGTTAACTTCTATAACTACCTTAGCAGCTACAATAACTATTATTTAGCAGTCTCTATCTATCACTCCAGACTTGTTCAAGCTACGGTTTCTATGATGGGCAGTAGGATTGCATGATGCACATGCTATATAGATGAGGGGTACCAGTGAGGGAGTTATCGAGAACTAGTGAAAGGTGGAAGGGGGGATAAGAGGGGACTCTATTAAGAAACCTCTCAAAGCTGTATTTTCTTGTTTTAAGTTCTATTAATATAAAGATTCTCTACGTATTACTCTGTTTCATTGGCTGAACGTAACATAATGTTTACCTCGCAACGCTCTTGGAAAAGCCTTTGAGGGACTGTCTGTGATTCCACAAGCCATTTCGCCTACCAAAAAAGAACAATTGGTTCATTAGCTGTGAGCATAGAAACCTTGAGGAGATGGTAAATGAGAACAGAAAGAATATTTTAAGGAAGAAACTAAAGTACGCAATCATCAAATTCAATAAAATAAGACATATGCTAACAACTCCTCTGTAAGCAGCTCATCAGAGAACATTGGATCAAGCATACAAGGAAAATTCAATACCAAACTACGCTAATAGATCATCTAAGGCACTATGGTCAAAGTTTCAGCTCCTTAGGATGAAGTAGCCTTTTACAATCAGGAACTTTCTTGCAACCTGCCCAGGATGAGCCATCGGTTGGTTGAACCTTAGGACACTACTGATAGCTATACACCACATGCCTAATCTATTCATAGGATGTTACTTTTTGTGATCACTAATATCTAAAGAGCTAGAATTATCTTTCCTCAAGACTAACAAATCCAAACAATGATCAATTTTCAAAACGTAAAATAAATTCTAGCACTCACCAATTTGATTAGACGAGAACGTTGATCTCCCGACATGGTAAGCTGCAAAACAAAGCAAAGAGAACACGAACCCAATCAATCCAACGATCAGTATCAATAACCTTGCACAATCATCTCTGAGCTAAGGATGTCAAAACTGTAATTGGACTTACGTCTTGAGCTATCTGAGTCACAACATCCGCAAAACACGAAGCTAATTCTTCTCTCGATGGCTTATCCAAAAACTCCACACCTTCCAACACTGCCTTACAGCTCTGAATTGGCAATTCGCCACGAACCTAATAATCCATCACGAGGCACCGTTGAGGAACTCGAACAACATATACGCGTGATTGGATAGTAGTAGGAAGAGAAGGTGGTGTTTGTGTGTATACCAAAATCCAAGAGAGCTCGTAGAGGAAACGAAGCATCGGCACAGAGCTGGGCAGCTTGGTTCCATAGTTGCCATTCTTACCTTCACGAACAAACTCCTCCGTCACGTACTTACACTCCAGTAGCGGAAGAGACATCTTAAACCCCTTTCGTGTGTATGTATGTATATCTTTCACTCTCCTCCCTTTTCGAAACCCTAGAAGATTAAGAAAATAGGGTTTAGACTTCGATTGGCGACCAGAAAATAAGCATTCCGATAAGATGAAAAGGGAGAGGAACGAACAATTTTGATCAGAGAAGAAAAAGAGAAATTAGGGTTTTTGAGAGATTATTTGATTTGGTGGAAGTAAATTGAAGACGATGATGATGACGGTGTGAAGATGATGCAAATATGTTTTTGATTTTGCAGAAGAGGGGACTATTCTTTTCCTTTTTCTACTACTTACCGATTTTGTTTTTCTGTCGTCTTTTGTTTCAGCAAATTATGTTGTATACAATTTCAATACAAAACCGGGTCCGGTTAAGTCGTATGATTTTGTTTTGAATGGGCGTGAAACTATGAATTGGTTGTTATTGAACAAGCCCATGGGCTCAGATGATCTTTGAGTCCACCACGATACTACTAACAAGGCAATTAGGCAAATATCGAATTAAAAATGTTAATTACATCTTTTGGTCCTAACAGATATAAACAAATAGAAAGCAACGAGTACAAGTACTAGCTAGTAACATACCAAATTAACTAAAATATGGAAACCAAAACCTAAAAAATTTCTCAGCGTTCTTCGCTCCATTCCCGTTTTCAACCAGAATCGTTAACTACTCGGGACAAAAAAACGATCAAAGAAAGTCAGAAAAGATCCATAAGCAATTGAAAAGTTGATCCAACTTACAGTCATCTTCTCCTTCTTCTCCTCCTCGTCCTCCTTTGCTCAAGAAACAACAACAAAAGAAAACGGGTCGGTTTGACCAACGTTATTCGAAAGCTATTTGTTTTAGGTCTGGCCTGTTTATAAACTCATTATGTTAAAATCTAATCCGCTAAAAGTCATTTATAGTTAAACTTAATGTGCCTGTATTGGCGCGAGGGCTGCTGTTATTTTGTTATGTTCAAATCAGTGCTTCCAAATTGCCTCGTCTAGAATTAAAGAATATGCTTAGAAGAATTTTTGTTATATATTAAACATTTTGGTTTTTGTTAGGTTTTTTGGATCACTTATAATTTGTAATGTTGAATTCATTTGTTTTTTTTTATTAGTCAACCAGACTTTCCGACATTATCTATTATTAACTACATGTTTGTGTTTCAGTTTAACTAATTTATTAAGGCCATAGGAAAATCGTCAAATACTAACCACACGAAATAACTATAGATACTGTACTTTGGTGTCATTAAATTCAAATTGGAGTTTCATATTACCCGAAAAATGAATCGTTTTATAATTTTTATGTTAGTTGTTGCGACGTATTTTGGATTGCTTGTATCAGTTTTGTCTTGTAAACGTAACACAATTGAAATTATGAATGATCTTGGTCCCGGTTTGGTTCTCTAGTATCATCGTCATTCAAAAGACGACAATTTAGACGTCGCAAATTTACAATTCAAGGAACTAAAACAAATCCGTTTCGGAGACATGTTTGGAAGAAGGACAAGATGGACTTGTCTTTTGAAACACGGCTTATACATGCGATATTATAAAGATTTTGTAGCATATAGAGCAGCCAACATTGATCGATGTGATGCTCTACGTCGTTAGATTGCTAGAAATGATGGAATTTACCTTGTGAGAAATAGAAATCCTCAACCAAAGTTCCATCATGCATGGAATAAAACTAAGTAATGTTGATGAAAATACTATTTTTGTTGTCTTTACAATTTACGTCAACATTCTTCGTAACCTAAAAAAAAAAAAAAATCTTCATAACCTAGGGTTATAATTTATAGCAAATCAAATATGTATCCATTATATGGAAAACGAATACAAACTACTTTTCCGATCCAGACAAACAGACAGTGTGTCGTCTTTTTTAATTTTTTTGTATTAAATCTGATTAGAAATCAAACAGTATAATTATGTTAAGTGCAAGAGACAAAACCGTGTCTGTTTTAGCCCAACAGTGTCACCCGAAACAAATCCATTCCTAGGAATATAGAAAGAAAATTAAAACAAACAAAGAACAATTTAGAAAAGACACCAATTAACACACAACACAAAGACAAATCATAATTAGGATGCTTCCATAAGATAGAGAATTAGGAAACAAGAAACGTCCTCTTTAAGACAACTGTTCTTCCCTAGCTCCGAACTCCTCGATCATCATGTTCTTGTTCATTTTCGCGTGGATCTTGGAACAGTTTGCAAGGCTTGAGCAAGCATGAATTAGGTCCACCAACATTCCCAGTTGAAATAACAGGATGCTTTTTTGAGATCACCACGGAGTTGATAACATCATTTGTTGGGTGATAAATAGACAAAAAAAAAAAAGTCTTTTTCTTTCCTTTTTCTACTACAGACCGATTTTGTTTTTCTGTCGACTTTTGTTTCAGCATAAAATAGAAGAAATTATGTTGTATACAATTTCAATACAAAACCATGTCCGGTTTAGTCGTATGATTTTGTTTGAGTGGGCGTTAAACTATGAAATGGTTGTTATTGAACTAGTCCATGGGCTCAGATGATCTTTGACTCCACCACGATATTACCAACAAGGCAATTAGGCAAATATCGAATTAAAAATTTTAATTACATCTTTTGGTCCTTCTAACAGTAACAGATATAATAAACAAATAGAGCAACGAGTACAAGTATTAGTTGACACAAACGACAACAGAAATAGACAGTAATCAAGTTTCGTTCCTTTGGTTTTTGATTTTTATGATCTTCGACCAAATCACGTGATCTAAAACATTGACTTTGATCATTAAATCACTGCAATGCTTTCAGTTAATTTCTGACGTAGAATCATAAAGAGACGTCGTTGTGTATCTGACGACCACACAATATTTTCTGATTATTAAAAGATACACTTGTTCTACAAGTGAATTACAACATCATATAAATTTTACACATCCAGAATCTGGATCTTTTATCTATATAGCAAATTAGCAAGCACTCTTTTGAACAATGAAGCATGCATGCTTTATCTACCAAGAAAGTAACAAAGAGTATCAATCATATACAAGATAACTAGAGAGCTGAAACTAGGTAGAGAGCATTATACCTCCCATATCAGAAGCCATTAAAATCTAATCTTTGTACTTGATAGTTACCACTGAGGTTCCAGTAACAAACGGGTACCTACCAAAATCAACTAAAAATATGAAAACCTAAACCTAATTATTTTCCGAGATTCAAGAACACTAAAAGAGAGATTTTACAATGTTCTTTGGGATTCAGCCTCATCATTCTTCGCTCCATTCCCGTTCTCAACCGGAATAATGAGCACGATTAGAGAAAGTCATAACAGATCCATGAGCAATTGGAAATTTGATCTGACTTACAGTCATCTTTTCAGAAACTCGAATGTCTTAACGATCTCATCTTCTTCTTCTTCTTCTTCTTTATAAACTCATTATGTTAAAATCTAGTCCGCTAAAGGTCATTTATAGTTAAACTTAATGTACATGCATTTGCCTAAGGGCTGCTGTTATTTTGTTATGTTCAAATCAGTTCTTCCAAATTGTCTCGTCCGGAATTAAATTAATATACTTGCAAAAAAATTTGTTATATCTTAAATTTTGGTTTTTGTTAGTTTTTTTTGGATCACTAATAATTTGTAATGTTGAATTCATTTGGCTTTTTTTATTAGTCAACAATACTTTTAGACATTATCTATTATTAACTAACATGTTTGTGTTTCAATTTAACTAATTCATTAAGGCCATAGGAAAATCGTCAAATACTAACCACACAAAATAACTATAGATACTGTACTTTGGTGTCATTAAATTCAAATTGGACTTTCATGTTACCCAAAAAATGAATCGTTTTATAATTTTTATGTTTGTTATTGCGACGTATTTTGGATTGCTTGTATCAGTTCTGTCTTGTAAACGTAACACAATTGAAATTATGAACGAGCTTGGTCCCGGTTTGGTTCTCCAGTATCATTGTCATTCAAGAGACGACAATCTAGACGTAGCAAATTTATAATTTAAGGAAATAAAACAAATCCGTTTCGGAGACAAGCTAGGAAGAAGAACAAGATGGACTTGTCTTTTGAAACACGGCTTATACATGCGATATTATAAAGAATTCATAGCATATAGAGCAGGCAACATTGACCGATGTGGTGCTCTGCGTCGTTGGGTTGTTAGAAATGATGGAATTTACCTTGTGAGGGATCGAAATCCTCAACCAAAGTTCCATCATGCATGGAATAAAACTAAGTAATGTTGATGACAATACAATTTTTTTGTTTTTGACCCAAAATGTGCCTAAATTTGTATTAGCCCCGTATAATCTCCATTAATTGATGGATTACATGAAAGCTAAATGAGATAATTTGTTGTGTTTTTTCCATTCTTCTGTATTAAAAAATAAGACAAGGCCTGAATGTTTCCATGTAGAGACAACTCGTAGGAGACAACTAAAAAAAAAGTTTGATGCCTGATCATTTATGTACGTAGCATATGATGTAAAGCACAATAAAAATGTACAAATTGTGATGTACAATGTCTTAAACCATAAAAGAAATCAGTTGAAATTCGGGAAAACTATAAAATAAAAAATTATATATGTCAAACCATTTGACTCAAATGATACATCAATCAAAATAAATTCTTGAGACAATGCCAATGCCCAACCTAAACTTCTAAATATCTAGAAAGTGTCCAGCTAGTCTACGACAAAAGACCAAAACACGTGTCCAATTTAAGCATATGGGTTCCATTCGTGCGAAAAGGACACCCTAACTTGAAAAGGAAGGTAACCAACAAGATATATTCACTATCCGCAAACCTAAAACAAGAACTCATCCAACAGCAAAACCTTTCTCATTCCATGTTCCAGCTAATTCTCTAACACATTTTACCTCCCTTGTCCTGATTTGAATGTGCTTTCAAGCTCGGAAGGTCGCGAAGGTATGCTCGTCAGAGTATTATCTCCAAAAAAACACGAATCAAGAATAAGTTGAGGAAGAGGAGTGTCGTAATCAATTCCATAGATATCTTCCGAGTCACTGCTTCGTTCTGTGGGTTTCCATTGTACAACAAGTGAGACCAACACGTTGACAACGTGATTCATGTCGGGTCTATCTCGCGGTTCCCTGGAGCTACATTGATTGGCAAGCTCAGCTACTATGTTGATGCTTCTGAGTGTCTCTTCGTTGACCTCCATTGCTTCGTCTATCGCCTTTGGGAATGAGCCTTTGTTGATAAACATTCTCCTAAACCATGTGGCAAGATGTACTTCTTCCTCAGATCGTGCAACATCAAGAGCTTTTCGACCCGTTAGTAGCTCCATGAGGATGACTCCAAAGCTGTAAACATCAACCTTTGTTGTAACTCTTCCGGTCACTGCAATGTACATAGAGATTTCAATATTTTACATTTAGTGAGTTTAGAACGAGTAGCAACATACAAAATAAGCATAAAACCATACCTGCATACTCTGGTGCAAGATAACCAAATGTTCCAGCAATCTTGGTCTCAATTGATTGTGTACCTTCTGGTGCAAGCCGGACTAAACCAAAATCAGCAACTTTAGCATGCATGTCATCTCCAAGAAGAATATTAGAAGGTTTAAGATCTCTGTGTATGAAACTTTGATGTGCTAAAGTATGCAAATACTCAACTCCTCTAGCCACATCCAATGCAATAATCAACCGTCTAGTCCACTCGAGAGGCCTCAACCCTTCTTCCTTCCAATAGAAAATATGCCTACTTAATGTCCCTTGTGGCATGTACTGATAAACAAGAAGTCTCTCATTGCCTTCTAAGCAATAACCATGAAGAACCACTAGATTTCGGTGGCGAACTCTAGTAAGAACAGCAATCTCTGATTTAAACTCATCTAAACCCTTTCCACTTATAATCGAAGATTCCATTCTCTTAACCGCAATCTTTGTTCCATCATGCAACTCTCCCTTGTAAACTATTCCAAATCCTCCTCTCCCAAGTATATTCTTCTCATCGAAATTATATGTAGCATCCCTCAAAACTTGTATTGAGATCACAATATTTCCAGCTTCTCCTAGATGAGCGTCATTACCACTGAATCCACTTTCACTAACACCAGTACACAGATTCTCAATTGTAATCTTGAACGCATCTTGGTCACTAGATTGTTGTTGAGGATGCATCTTATGATATTGCATCTTTTTCTTGACCAAAAAGAAAATAGCAACCCCTATAAGAAGCAAAGCTAACAAAATACCAATAACAGAACCAACAATTTTCCCAGCATTACTAGATGCTTTCTTTCCAGCATTGCCATTAGGACAGTCCTCAAAATTCCCAGTCGTGTTAACAATAGTTGTGTTAAAACGAGGTACTTCACCACACAACCGATTCTTCGAAACATCCAGTGTTTTCAAGTTACTCAACTTAGCGAGCTCTTGTGGAATAGTACCATTAAGATTATTCTGAGAGAGATTAATAACACGAAGAGACGCAAAATCAGCAAATCGTGGAGATATAGTGCCGTTGAGCCCCAAGTTTTTGAAGTTGATAACTGTGATATCAGTTCCAGTACAAGTGATCCCTACCCATCCACTACAAGGATCATTTCCTTTCCATTTCTCCGCAAAATTCACCGGGTAACCAAAGGCTTCAACGATTGAAAGCAACGTGTTGACACGGGGATCACAAGAAGTACCTGGAGTATCTAAGCAGAAACTATTGAGACCATTCAGATCAGGCTTAATGTCAGGAGCCGTGAAGTTTGGAGTTGGTCCTTGAAGCAAGTTATTACCTAAAGCAACATCAGAAAGAGATTGCAGCTCAAACAAAGAAGAGGGAACGAGACCCGAAAGCTGATTCTCCCTAACATTGAAACTTTTCAACGAGACTAAACCAGAAAAGTCTGGTAAAGGACCGGAGAAGCTGTTCCCTTGCAGCGTAACATTGGTCAAAGAAGTCATCTTTTGCAGAAACGAAATTGACCCATGAAGCTTCTCCCTTCCCTTTTGCCCGTTAAGCATCAGAACTTGAACACGTGAGTCGGAGAAATTCATGGGAAATTCACATACAAGCGAGTTATAAGACAGTTTCAGAGTCGTCAAACTAGAGAAATCTTTCCCCTCGAAGAGATAATCCGGGATCTTCCCGGAAAGATTGCAGTTGACAGCAGAGAAATCTACAAGGGAAGTCGCGTTTTCCAAACTCGGAGGTATCACCCAAGAATCAAAAGGATTGTTATCCAGAGAAACATGCTGAAGAGAACTCAAACCAGAGAAGAAATCCTCAGGGACAGAAGTGAAATCATTGTCATTAGCATACACAGTTACCAACGATTTCAACCCAGCAAGACTCGGTATTGGTCCTGTTAAACGGTTCCTCATGACCTCGAACTTCGTCAAAGATGTTAGCTTTCCGAGATCAGGAGGTAGCTTTCCTGAGATTCCTCTGTCCCCGATTTGGATCGCGGTGACCCGATTGCTTGCGTCGCATTTTATGAACATAGACCACTTACAAGGATCCGACCCGGACCAGTTTGGATTTCCAGATAGCTTCAAGGAGTCTCTCAGAGCTATCATGACCGCCTCATCAGGGCTCGATTCAACGTTCACCAAGGCAATGAAACAGAGCAAAAGGAGGAAGTTTTTTGCGATCATTATCTTTTTTTTTCAACTGAGAAACAAACGCAGGGAGGCGTTGATTCACAGACAGTGATAGATTAGGGCTTAAAGACTTCAAAGGAAGAAACTTTTTGGGCGGAGATTTTCTTCTTCTTCTTGAATTGAATGAGAAAGGAAAAAACGAAACGGCAGATTTTATTGCTTTTTTTGGAAATATTAAATTGACTTGAGCGAGGGAAGTGCTTTTATTGTTATTTCCCATTTCTTGGTTTTGTTAATAAATGATTTGTTTCCTTTTCATCTGACCAAGGAAAGAATGTTAAAGGACGCAATCTTTCTGTATTTACAGGCCCAGATATATAAAAATCATAGATTTTAAGGCCCAGTATTATTTTCTTTTTTCTTTTGTGTAACTAGGCCCAGTATCTTATTTTAGTTTCTTTATTTGCTGAAATAGCATTTTAACAAAATGCATTTGCACTGTTCGTAAATCTACATTTCTTTATTATATTTTCTTTTTTGTATTTTTTTTTACTGAGATTTGTTTCTTTTTAAAAATAATGAAAATTCCAAAACTCTCATTTATTTATTTTGGAACGGTTTTATAGTTTTAGGCTTTTAGCATTATAAAATTGAATACAACTGAAATATATATGATTATAATAAACTAAAAAGAAACTTACTTTTATTGATAGTAAATTATAATTGTCAAATATCATATATTTTTTCTCATTGGAAGTTCTATAATCATTTGGACCAGTCCTACCATTTAACGGTGGTGTTTTTGATAAACTGAGGAAAATTACTGTTAGGAAAAACTTTAAAAGTAAGGGTTATCATGATCAAGTTCGTAGCAAATGACAAATTCGATATTCAATAACACAGAGCTATTCTAGCAACCAAACTGAGGTCTTACATCTATGCATATTATTGAGTCAAATAATTAGATGATTATCCTCTTTGTTTGCTCCTTTTTTTATTACTTTATTTTTAGGTCAAGTTTGAAGTTGGGTACTCACAAAAATACCTTTTTTTTTTGTCATCTGGATTATATTAGAAAATTAAAAGTTTCAGAATATGAAACCACCGATTACAAGGCTAAACTAAACCAAAGTGAAGCGAACAAGTTAGCCTACCACAAGACCCAACTCCAACATATTCAAAAGTGGTCTAAACAAAAAAGAATAAGCTCTGAACCATCGAGCACCACATAAGCCAAACCCTCCATATACAAACCATTGATCTCAAACACTGAGCATCAACACCAAAACGACTTCTCACTATCAAACAGAATACAAACCTCTTTCTTCAACAAACACACCATTCATCCAATAAGGATGCCCCACAGCCACATAGGATTGAGACCGAGACGCCTCCGTAACACTTTGGGCGATGAGGTTTGCTCCTCTGTTTGCAGCAGAAAATTCCAATTCCACCTTCCACACCAAAAAAGGTAACTATGATCTATTTAAAGCCACACTCTGAGCTTTAAAAGAAGGCCACGCCCTTGGTCTCAACACTGCACCAATCAGAGACTTATCTTGAAAGGCAAAGATAATATTATCAATTTTATGACTGGCCATACTCTCCATAGCCCATAGGAGACATCTGAGCAAAGCATCAGCCTTGCTAGAGATAGGAGCAAAAGAACGTCTACTGTGTAACAACACTATACCATCCTGATCTCTTAAAACCCAAGCCCCTCCAGCAAAATTGTTTCTTTTTTACCAAGAAGCCCCAATGTTACATTTAACCCAATTCGCTGGAGGTTTAATCCATAAATTCTCCGATACACTGCCTACAAAATGAACACCATTACTCAGGGGAGGATTAAGGGCAGAACCCTCACCATCTAAGCATTGAGCTTCAAACCATTCCACCACATCATCCCTAATCTTTATCACTGTATCAGTAGCTGGGTAGCTTATCCCCTCAAAGATGAAAGAGTTCCTATTTTTCCAAATCCTCCACAAAATCCATGGAAAAATTTTCCTGAGGTTAATAGGCCATTCTTTATTATCTTTGTTCTCCAAGAGATGATTGATGTTGGAATAAATAGAGCCGTTACTAAAACCATCAGGAGGAAAAGGATAATCAGAAAGAGCCCAAATTTGTCTAGAGAGTGGGCATAGAAACAAGGTATGATTCGTCGATTCCCCAAGCTCACCACAGACCTGACATGTGGTATCAACGACATTCCTCTACCATTCAAGTTCTCGGCAACCGGAAGAATACCACTAAGCACCTTCCAAAGAAAAATCTTAATCTTTGGATCAGTCTGAAGGTTCCACACCTGAGTTTTCAACCCTAGAGTAGAAGGCTGCATAGAGACTTCGCTTCTCAGATTTTGGCTCTTTGTTTGATAAGCTAACCAATAGGCAGACTTGACAGAAAAATCTCCACTTTTATTTAACTTCCAAACGAAAAAATCTGCTTGAGATATCACTGGTTTAATAGCTTTAATTCTGAGAATGTCTTCTGGCAGGAATAAGTCATGAAGAACCTCTTCATCCCAAAACCCCGTTCTTGGGTTTAACAAGGCTTTAACTTTTAAAGTCACATCATATATCAGGTTTTTTCTCCAAGGGGCCCTAAAACCATTATCATCTATCCAGGGATCTATCCATACAAACAAAGAGGCACCATCACCTACCCTTTTTTGAAGACCTTTAGACAAAAGCTCTCTGCCAAAAAGAATGCTTCTCCAACCAAAGGAAGGTCTCTGACTCAAAGCGGCATCCAGAAAATCAGTAGCATCAAAATATCTACTTTTCAACAACCTAGAAAGGAGGCAATCCGGGAAATGAAGCAGCCTCCACGCTTGCTTCGCTAGAAGAGCCTGGTTGAAAGACTGGATATCACGAAACCCCAAACCACCACTATCTTTTGGTAAACACAGCCTTTCCCAACTTTGCCAATGAATCTTCCTTGAATGATCACAAGAATCCCACCAAAAAGATGCCATTGCACTCTCCAAATTTTCACAAGTAGTAATGGGAAGCTTGAAACACGACATAGCGAAAACCGGCATCGCTAAAGCAACAGATTTAAGTAATACCTCTTTACCCCCCTGTGAAAGGCATCTGGTGAACCAAACATCCAGTTTCTCTTTTAATCTATCCTTCAAGTAATGCAACATATCAACCTTTGACCCACTAAAGCATTCTGGAAGCCCCAGATAGGTCCCAGCCCCACCCTCAGTGAAAATTCCCAAACAAGTCCGGATAGTACCTTTCAATTGCTCATCTACCTTTTCACCAAAAGTAATTGAAGACTTGTTCAAATTAATAGTCTGACCTGTCGCATTACCATACACCTTCAAAATCTTTTGTAAGACCAGACTTTGCTCTCTTGAAGCTTTGCATAAGAAAAGACTGTCATCAGCAAAGAGCAAGTGATGCACCATAGGGCCATTCTCAGAAAACTGAATTCCTTCCAGAGCTCCTTCCCATTGAGCCTTATTGAGCAAATGAGTGAGACCCTCAGTGCAAAGAACAAAGAGAAATGGAGATAATGGGTCACCCTGTCTCAAACCTCTTTGAAGGATAATCAACCCAAAGGGACAGTCATTAATCAAAACAGAGTAAGTGACAGATGAAACACAAACCATGATCCAGTTAACCCATTTCAGATGAAAACCCAAAGACAGCAAAAGGGATCTCAAATAGCTCCACTCCACACGGTCATATGCTTTAGACATATCCGATTTTACAGCCATAAACTCTGAAGAGATACGCGGGTGAACCTTCAAACTGTGAACCAACTCATGAGCCACCAAAATATTATCAGTAATCAATCTTTCAGAAACAAAAGCAGATTGAGTATCAGAAACAATCTCAGGGAGCCATGGTTGAAGTCTCTTTGCCATAATCTTTGAGATTATTTTGTACAGGACCGAACAAAGACTGATCGGCCGCAAGTCCACCATTTCTGTTGGGTGTTGAGTCTTTGGTATTAAACAAAGGTGGGTATAATTCCACTCAGCAGGCATAATACCATCAGCAAAAAACTTTTTAACCTCTGATGTAACCTGATTTCCAACAGTGGACCAGTAGTGTTGAAAAAACAAAGCAGACATACCGTCTGGACCAGGGGCACTAGCTGGCTTGATAGAGAAAACAGCCTCTTTGATTTCCTGAGCACTAACTTCTCCAACAAGACTCTCATTCATAACTTCAGATACTCTCGGCACCAAACCTGAGAACCAATCCGTAAAGCCTGAAGGGTTTGAGGACTTAAACAGATTCCCAAAATAAGCAGCAGCCACTTCCCCTTTTGCTGCCTCTGAAGTTTGCATGTTACCATTCACATCTTTCAGCTTTTCAATTCTTTTCCTTTGCCTATTCTGTTTCACAGCAGCATGAAAATATTTAGAGTTTCTATTCCCACTTCTGAGCCATTTCTGTCTACTCTTTTGCTTCCAATAAGCCTCCTCTTCTCTATAGGCTTTTGCTAGGTCCTTCTTTAAAACAGAAACTCTTTGAAAAATCGGCCAGACCAAAGACTGTTCTTTTTCCAGAGCAGCCTCAAGTTGATTGATTTTATCAAGGGAATTTAGGTTATTTTGTTTCTTCCAAGAACTCAGGGACTTTCTGCAAGCACGCAATCTATCTGCCACTGATATGTTGGTTCCGTGTTTGCCTCTACTCCAAGTTCTGATAATAGCTTCTTTAACATCTTCTTTAAACAGAAACCTCTTATCAAAACGAAACTGCCCTCTATAAGAATCTTGAGACGACATCAGCTTTATCAAAACCGGTCTATGATCTGAACCTCGAAAATCTAAAAAGGTTTGATTAGAGACCGGGAAGAAACAGAACCACTCCTTGTTACCAAAAGCCCGATCTAATCTGCATTGAATCCAGTGATCTCCTCTCCTTCCAGCCCAAGTAAAACCATTACCATGAGCAGGCATTTCCACAAGGTCACAACCTTTAATCATCTCATTAAAGGCTTTACAATCTAAATCACTTCTTCTCGGACCTCCATTTTTCTCACCATTATGAAGAATGTCATTGAAGTCACCAAACATACACCATTTATCCCTTCTACCCACTCCAATCCTTGAAATTCTTTCCCAGGCCTGACTTCTTTTACTTCTATCTGGGTCTCCATAAACACAAGAAACACAAAAATTAACAGCTCCAAACTGTACTTGAGCATCCATCAGGTTCTTATCTACAAACTTCAGATCCACCTGAACACTACTCTTCCAAAGCAAAGCTAAACCTCCACATTTTCCAACCGGCTCAACTGTATATACTTGGTCATATTCCAGCCAGCTTTGAATATCAACCAAATCATCTCTTGAATGCATCGTTTCCATCAAGAAAAGCAACTCATGGAAGTGTTTTTTACGCAGCTCCTTGATCACGTAGCTAGCTGCTCACATGAGGGCTGAGTTTTTGACCTCATACGGTATATATGAGATATTCGACCAAAAATTAAAATCGTACAAGAAAGAATTTTATCCCTCAATTAAGACCAATAGAGTCGAAACTTTTTCAAAAACTAAGCCCGCGAAAGACATAAATATATTCGGAAAACTAAGTCCAAAATTATAAGCGAACTATAACCAAAATATATAACCTAACTTTTACTTCGTAGCGCAACAACTTCTTAGTTTGTACTATAGAAAACATTGATGATTGCATCAAGTCATTTTAGAATGTCTAGCAAATTTTGGTGAGAATTTGATGAAAAGAATTTTGGTAAGTAATGAGATTTCAAAATAGCTTATTTGGATGCTGATTTCAGTAATGAGTTTTGCATAATTCTACCGAAAACTGCTCTAAATAATTAATTGACCACATTGAACTACGAATCAACAGTATAAGACTCAGTTGAAACTCACTAGTCACTACTACTTTATGGTGTGGATACAACCAATTTTAAGCTCCATTTTCATAGTGGCATTTGTCCACTAATGTTTTTACTAAAATTATTTGATTGTTCAACTTCTTGTTACCCAAGGAAAAAAGTTTTTACAAAATCTTAAAAATACCAACCAGCAACATAGAAACGATGGAACAATCATTTGTGAAATGTGATTGGGAAAGCTAATGAATTGAAGTGGGCACAAAGGCCCACAGACAAGTTGGGATGGAAATGGAACAAAAGTGGGCAGATGTCATAATCACTCAACGAATTAAAGACAAAAAAAGATAAAATATGGAGACACCATTATCTCTTTGTCTTTTGCCACGATCCCAAGATTGATTTTGCCCTGGCTTGAATTGTTCCACACACACAAACCCCTCTATGAAGACTCATCCGATGGTAAAACAACGGAAAATATCATTGGTCACGTACGTTTTATAGCTGCTAGCAACAACAACAATGACCAACGATATTTTTCTTTTTCGTTTTGTAGTTGTTAGCAATTAATGGCAACGATTAACTTTGGTTTGTTTTACAGTCGTTGGTTACTCGGTTCACTCTAGTAGTTTTGGTAACAAAGTTTAGTGATTATGACAAAATTTAGCGACTAGTAATAAAAAAAATTGATTACTAACAACGTTTTCATAGAACAAGAAAAACATAACACCTTATTTTTCACCGCACGAGTGATTTGGTAACATACCACACAGAGACAGTATCGGAAAAAAGTTTTTTTTAACAAAAACTTTGCAAAAAAAAGAAAAGTTAGATAGAAATGAGACAAAGAAAGCAGAGACTTTAAAATCACATGTGATATATCAGAAAAAACACAGCAAGAAATGTCCACATCCAAAAGTAAAGGTAAAGCCGGGGGAATGAATGTATGGGCTCCATGCAACATTATCAAATTCGTTGCTCTCTATTCGTTTTTTCCTACTATATAAGTGGCCGAGTTCAATTATTAAATGTTCATGAAAATATCCAAATTAAATGAAGAACTCTGACGAGTGCTATAAATAATTCAACAATATTATGTTTGTTTTTCTAACTATAAAACATACAATTTGTTTATCTGCTTTCTTTTTTCTTATATACAGATTTCAATTTTCACACATCTAATTCAAATCTTTTCAACAAATCATGACTATTCAACAACTTCGAAATGTTTTCAAAACTTATTGATGCGACAAAGTTTATCTATAGCACATCACAATGAACGTATAATAAACACTACTTTCGAAGACGTGCATACCAACGCCTATACGGCTACATCTTTACGAACACTGTAATAAAGTAATTCAAAATATTTCTTGGTTCTATTTCTATATATATTTAAGAAAAAGCAGAGTACTTTACTTGATTAATTTAGAAAAAATAATACTACTATTTGGCTAAGTGCCCCTAAAAAAATCGTTGAACTATAGAGAAAAAAACAGAGGTCTAAAAGTCTAACTGGCAGACACTTTTATTCTCCCATGTGTTTCACCAGACACCATCTCCATCTCTCCAACATTTGCGTTTCCACATTTGTTTAAACATAACTCTCTCTCTCTCTCTCTCTCTCTCTCTCTCTCAGTACCTCTTATTCTTATGCTCTTCTTCACCAATCCTATCTCTTCTATCTGTCTTTATTTTCTCTACATGTGAATTGACCCATTTCTGGTAAACACATAGAGTACCACTTTTCTTATTTAGATTCTTCTTCCTCTTCATAGCTTCCAAGTCAACTACTTCAGCTTCTGTCGGCTGTCTCTTCCCAGATCTCGTAAGCACAGTACCCTCCAAACTTCTTTATCTCTCTCTGTCTCTCTCTCTCTCTGATCTTCGATTCTTGTTTATATTATCCTTACTACTTCCTTGGATTAAAACTTTAAAGCTTCATTTAGATTGGTCTTCTTTATGCTACGGACTTGCTGATTCTTGTCCGAATTCAAGAACTTTGTTTTTAGGTCTTGAACCAAGTTGTTAACTCTGTATAAGTCTTTACTTGCTTCTTTGCTCAATATCTTAGATTTATAGATTCGACAAGTTTTGTTGTTCTGCTTTGACTTAATTATGATTTCAGGTTAAGACCAAAACTTGGAATAAATGACGGAATCTGATGATGCCTCACGAGAAACACCAGCCAGCAGAGGAGGAGAAGCCTCGTCAAATCAAGATCTGTCCAAACCAGAATCAAACCATGTTTCACTCGATCTCAAGCTCAACGATACTTTCAACGATGACACAAAGAGCACAAAGTGTGAAGCAAACCCAAGAGTCTTCTCTTGCAACTACTGCAGACGCAAGTTCTATAGCTCTCAAGCTCTTGGAGGTCACCAGAACGCACACAAGCGAGAAAGAACAATGGCCAAACGAGCAATGCACATGGGAAGAATGTTTGGTCACCATCACAGGCCTTACACATACACTTCTTCTTCCCTTGGGATGCAAGCTCACTCCGGTTTACTTCATCACACCTTATCTCAGCCTCAGCCTCTTGTTTCTAGGTTTCATCATCAAGGGTATTTTGGTAACACCGTGCCGTTGTTCTTTGACTATGACGATGGTGGTAGCGACTTCTTCTGGCCCGGCAGCTTCCGTCAGGTGGTTGAGGAAGCTGAGGCTCCGGTGGTTGTGGTGGCTAGTACTGAGTCAGGCCTTGATTTGAACTCGGTTGCGGCAAATGGAGGTGTAGATAATAATAGCTCAAAGCCTGATCTTACCTTAAGACTCTAAAAGGATTAAGGAGATTATATCTTTATTGTTATTTTTCTATTGTTAGACATACAGAAGATAAGTTGGAGACAGTTGATAGAAATTGATGAAAAACTTTGTTGTTATATTAAATGAGGTTGTTCATTACATTACGGTTTCATTCATACCATTATACGAGCTCCCACACCAGTTAAATCATTAACTATTTTCATCTAGGAAGTGAAAAACATTAGTATGTTCGGTGGAAAAATTTTGTTTCGTTCATGAAAGATTGAATCATTTGTATGTCTTCTCGCGGAAACTGAGCCAGACATGCCAAAACGTCGACCAAAGTAGATTTAATATTTGGACACCTGAACATACTAACCGATTTAAGCCATCTTATTTATCATGCATATCAAATTATGTCTTAACCAGAATCAACTTTAAGACATTGATGTCTCCATTATTTGCAAATTCATTACAAGTTGTTTTCTTTTCTTGCATGTTTGTGTCTTCACTTCCATATATTTATTCCTAAAAACTAAAGTTTTTTTGCTAAGAATTCCTAAACTAAAGTTGCTTACTCTGAAGTTCCAAATAAATAAATAAAACTCTGAAGTTCTAATGAATTTTGTTGCCATATATGCGGTAAATTCTTGTGATTCATTTTTTCTCATATGATCTATATTTTTTTTTTGGGGGCAAAATTAATCTGTATATATTGTTTACATAACCTCACTAATCAAAGCTTATTTGTTTACATGGTCAAAATATGAATAAATTTTAAAACTTTGACTAGACAACCAATATTAAAATTGAGCATCTTTTATTTTATAAGTTCTTTTTTTTTTTGTGCAAAATTTTTATAAGTTCTTTATACGAATAAATCAAAGAAAACTACATATAGTAAAAGTACGACCAACTCAAATAATTGTAGGATGTGTGATAAAGTACATATAGCGTATCTAGTTTCTTTTTTGAAGTACAGAGTATAATCTATTAACCAAACATTTTTAAAGTAATATATAGCTATGTTCAAAAGAACGAAATAATCCGTAGACCGTGATTGTGCCGAGATTAGTGGGAGACATTCGGACGAAGTTGGCTTTATACTATTACAAAATCATTATTTACGCTACTAAATGCAAGTAATCAACATCAAGTGTATATTTATTTCGTCCTTATACACCCAATTGCTTGTTTAAATATTAATAATCATTTTGACTTTGGAATGATAATTATAAAGTTCTGATTATGATGTTTTAACAATTCAGAAACTAAATAATCATACAAAATCTGTTATCATGTAAAGGTTATTAGAGAGAAGCGGTCGCTACTCGATATTGGAAGAGCAGTACTTACGCATGACACAAAAATGTCAAATATTTATTTAATTCATATCCATATTTTAATTACGGATTTACATAAAACTGAGAGAGTTTTTAGGAAATCTTCCAGATTTAGTTGACAAAATTTCCAAAATTAGCTAGCGATCAAGAGAATCATCCGCTTCCTTTGGGAAACACACAAATACGAATATCTCTCTTAATCCGATTTTCTCTTCTCATTTGTGTGATTTTGGAACAATAACAATATGTTCAACAAAAACCAAGGATCCAACGGTGGTTCATCTTCCAATGTCGGCATCGGAGCTGATTCACCTTACCTTCAAAAGGCACGTTCAGGCAAAACAGAGATCAGAGAACTCGAAGCAGTTTTCAAGAAATTCGACGTGAACGGAGATGGTAAGATCTCGTCAAAGGAACTTGGTGCAATAATGACGAGTCTAGGTCATGAGGTACCAGAAGAAGAACTAGAGAAAGCGATCACTGAGATAGATCGTAAAGGAGATGGTTACATAAACTTTGAAGAGTTTGTGGAGCTGAACACGAAAGGTATGGATCAAAATGATGTTTTGGAGAATCTGAAAGATGCGTTTTCGGTTTACGATATCGATGGGAATGGTTCGATATCGGCTGAGGAGTTGCATGAGGTTTTGAGGAGTCTTGGTGATGAATGTTCGATCGCGGAGTGTAGGAAGATGATTGGTGGTGTTGATAAAGATGGTGATGGTACGATTGATTTTGAAGAGTTTAAGATTATGATGACTATGGGATCTAGACGTGATAATGTCATGGGAGGTGGTCCGAGGTAGAGTTTCTTTCGTGGACACTGCTGAAACTGAATTCTCCGTTTCTTCTTCTTTTTCGTGTTCTTCCTTTTCGTCGTCATTGTTTATTATTCCACCATTGTTTCAATCTTTTTTTTTTTTGTTGTTGTCTTTGTTCTTTGGGATTTGTAATTCCCTTCAAGAT
>Ga0041059_1001222_pt1 | contig 20553 bp, 27 predicted proteins | sample AraColnosormetaG_FD_56232 | JGI IMG/M metagenome (GOLD analysis project Ga0041059, IMG submission 56232) | Arabidopsis roots microbial communities from North Carolina, USA - Col MF nosort | ecosystem: Host-associated > Plants > Roots > Unclassified | place: USA: North Carolina | collected... | reverse complement strand
AAAATGTACAGACTTTCTAAAGACCATAAACTTGTGCTTTAGAAAAACTTGTACTTACAGCCAAAATAATTAAAAAAATATTATTTGGGCTGTGAGAAAAAATAGGAAAGCTACCGCATGATTGTTTCAATTTTAAGGCTGTAACCTTTTTAGTGGCTATAAAAATTTTCTACAGCCCAACCAATCATACCCTAAATCAAAACTTGTCTCTGAAATCCAGAGGTTTTGGCTGTCAGAAATCTTTCCTCTTTACTGACTTGGTTTTTTTTCTCATGTGTTAAAAGTTGTTAGGTATTATGAAAAACTATGTTAAAGAACAAGCTATTTCTTCCTTAACAAGAACAATAAATTGAATCTAGATGAATCTCTCAAGATGGATCCCTCGGGAATCACCTTCAATTACAAGTATACCAAGTTCACTTATTTATACTCTAGATCATAACACAAACCCTCCAAATGGTCCAGAGTATCCACTTCTCTTCACACAAGTGGCTTCTCACGTGCCAAATACAGAGCATTCTCCTTCTTCCTTATATAAACTTTTCTTGGCATATCAAAGTAATGTGCGGTTGAGGTAGTCAAATGGAGTACGGATATGAATCTTGACGATACAAATGTAGCGAGTATGAACAGAGGATGGTCATTGAAGAGTCGCGGCTTCACTCTCTCAGCATTTATTATTTCGTAATTATGGCCGAGTATCATCAACTCATAGGCTGTTCGCATTCCTGCTCCTTTTTTAGAGATGCCTGTGTTGTCTTCATGGTATATATATATATATATACCTGTAGCAGGAAGAATTATCCTTACAGAAACAGAATTTCCACTCTGTAAGTATAAATCTCCACTCCTTCTATGCAACAATTAAGGTTAATAATCAACGAGGCACTGATTCTCTATTTTTCTCTTCTTCATGCATGCACTTGCCTTTCAATTTATGTTTCATCTTTGTTTCGTTTTGGAGTCGAATATCGTTGGATGCATGCTTCATATAGGAATACAGTGGCTGTTTTTCTTTATTCATGCTTCTCCGAAGGACGATTCCCTATCAATTGATACTTTCATCTCTTTTAACTGTTCTATTTCTGATCATGTTAACTATTTATATTGTCATTACTGATCCTCACTCTAGCTTCTTCTCCTGCAGTTTGAGCTGAAGAGATTCCTTTTCTACCGATGGACGACTGGAGTGATTTCTTTGATATTTGTGATGAGGGTTGTGATCTTGATTACCACAGTGATGGCTATTCATATGAAGGGGACTTTGATTTTGATTATCCTTATGGAGAGGACATAAATGACTGCTATGCATATGAACAAGATTGGGATCTTGATTTAGCTTTTGCAGAGAACTTGAGTGATTACTCTGCAAATAATTTTGCTTCAGAGAATGATGATACTTGTGAGGAAGACACAAGTGAAAGCTACGAATCTGAAGAGGACTTTGGTCATGATGATGATACTCATCCAGACGATGTAAGTGATGAAGAGTGGGACTATGACGATGATGATTCAGAAGACCCTAATGAATGCTATGCATATGGAGAGGATTGGGATCATGATGATGATACTTATTCAGAAGCCTTTAGTGAAGAATTCTTTGACTATGATGACTAAGTATTAAAAGTTTTTGTAGTACTTTGTAATGGAGTAGTACCTTACAAATGGTTTAAGCTGGGTTACTTAATGTAAAAGTAATTTTGTGAGGCTTGAATCTTAAGTTTTTTTTGCTTGGTTTTGATGTTGATTTTGTTAAATTTCAACAAACAAATTAAACCTCTGTACTCCTTAAATGTTTTTTTTGGTAATTCTATTATTTTAATACGTAATTGTGGCCGTAGGTGAGTATCATGTCACGATGAGTCAAGGCTGTTCATATTTCGAGATTCATAGATATATATATATATATATCCCTCGCTTTTTTTCGTTTTCTCTGTTTTTTCCTAAATCTCTGTTAGTTTTCTCCTCAAATAATCATTGATCCTCTGGTTTCTTCATGCACCTGCGCTTTACCAAGAATCTTTTAATACTCATACAACATAATAATTCGAAATTATGGCAGAGTATCAAGTCACGAGGGACAAATGCTGTTTTCATTCGCGCACATCAATCGAGACTCATGCATATTTCGTATATCTATCTGTGGCAGATAGAATTCCTCAAAAACACTAAACTGCCTCAAGACTCTGAAAGGTAAACATAGCTTTCTTTTTTTCTTTGCCTCCGTTTCGTTTCTGCATGCGACACTGAATGTTTCTCTCTTTCCATACCTATAATTTGATTCTATTATATCAATATTAATGAACACACAGGGTAATTCAACTTATATGATTCTATTTACACTAGTACTACATTGTTGGTTTACGAAGTTTGTGTGTTCTCTCTCTCTTTCCTTGCCACTGATCTATTGGATTTTTGTGGATGTGTGATGAACTTATTATTTTTTCTTCAGGTCCTGCAGTTTGATCAGGAAGAATCTTTTACTACATCAATGACCAAGCAAGTTGGTAAGAAGTTCGCTTGGGTGATAAAGAACTTCTCCTCTTTGCAATGTAAGAAGTTTTATTCTGTTCCATTCCAGATTGGTGACTGCAAATGGTATAAGAAACTTACCTTTTAAAAGTTTTTGTCGAACTCAAAAAATATAGGTTTTATTGACTCGTTTCTTCTTTTTTTTTCAGGCGTCTTTCTATCTATCCAAAAGGAAACAACTGCGATTACTTGTCTCTGTTTCTGGAAGTCGCTGATTTTAAATCACTACCTTCTGGATGGAGAAGATACGTAAAACTTCGGCTATATATAGTAAAACAGGTGTGAGAAGAACGCTCGGTATTGAAAGGTGATTCTTAACACTGATATTCATCACTCTATATTTTGCCAAGTTGTCAACACTGATAAGGAGTACTGTTTTCGATATTGGTTAACGAAGAATGAATTGTTACAGAAACACATCGCTGGTTTGATCAGGAAATGTGGGGTTGGGGTTTCCTATATATGCTTCCCCTTACCAAACTTCATGACGAAAAGGAAGGGTTTCTAGTTAATGGAGAACTCATGATTGTTGCTGAGGTAGATGCTCTTGGATTCATTGACCCCTTAAATGAGTCAGAGGAATCTGAAGATCCAACCCAACCTCTGAAAAAGATTAAGCTTAATGATGATGGTGCGGTGTCTAGTGATTTGCTTGAGGAAGCTTCACCCAGAAAGGAAAGCATGGAGGTCAACGGATTTCAAGTTCTTCCTTCACAGGTAAGAAATTTAAGAATGCTGCAAACTTCTTGTTACTTTACAAGAGACGAGATCATGTCTTCGTCTATTTCCAAATATCTAAATAAATGTTATCTTATATGCATTGTAAAATTATGTTTTCTCTCTTTTGCAGGTAGAATCTGTGAGACTTATATTTGAAAGACACCCTGACATTGCATCAGAATTCCGTGCAAAGAACCAATATCTGAGGAAAGCATGCATGGATTTCCTTCTCAGCCTTGTTGAGACGCTGTGCCAGTCACTGCAAGAGTTCTCCAATGAAGATCTTGTGGAAGCAGACATCGCGCTGACATACTTGAAAGATGCGGGGTTCAAGGTGGACTGGTTGGAGAAAAAGTTGGACCAAGTAAGAGATAAGAAGGAGAAAGAGCGGTCTTGTTTGGCCAAGCTCCAAGAAACAGAGGAAACTTTACTGAAATTGAAGCAAAAGTGTACAGAGCTAGATGCTCTAATGGATACTGAAAAGGCAGAGTTGTCAGCTATAAGAACTCCTCTATCATTTGAAGATGTTGTTTGATGCATTGAGTTCTTAGGCATTTGGTGTTCTGATATCTTAGTTTCTCCCTTGGTTTCAAAATAAGATTTGCTCTTGTAAGGTAATTGAACTTATGTTTGAAGTTTCCACCTTTGTACGCTATGATTTATCAAGCAAGTTTCAGCTACCACATTTGATTTAGCACTTAGTTTCTTGACGACATATTTATTTTCTTGCGTCTGAAGCAAAGATTTGTTCTTTGGAAGTTCTTCAGCACTCGGTTCATTGGCATGTTTTGAAATGAATCCTCTTATGTGGAAAGTTTTCATATTTTTGTGAAGGAATGTTATACAATTGTGACACTAATCTTGAAGATAAAAGAAAAAAAGTAATCTCTTTGGGCTATAAACAGAGGTGTGGCACTTGAAGAGTCATGGCTCGTGGCTCGACGTAGACTTCTTTAATATTCATTGATATTGTCATATTTTGGTTCATATTCATGCAGAATAAACACGTTGATGTAAAGGCTGTTCGCATTCAAGCACTTCTCTCGAGACGCATGCTTTTTCTGCATATTATGGCAGAGTGTCAAGTTACGATGAGCAAAGGCTGTTTACATTCGCACACCTTCTTTATTTTTGGTATCAATCATTAATCATCCTATATATATCCATCTCTTGCATTCTGAAGAAACTCACGAATTAGATAAAACTCCCTAGCTAGCTAGCTTGGTATGTATAATCTCTTTTTTCTCCGTTTGATTTTAAACAATGTTCCTTTTAAAAGTACTGATTTCTGGTTTCTTTTTTACATTCTGCAGTTTGAACGGGAGAGGTTCCTATAATTTCGATGGGGAACAGCGTTGTGAGGATGGTAATGGAAATTAAGAAGATTTTCTTTTTTGACGAAGAAGCACTAAAGAAGATTTATGAATTACGATCGTCATGCATATAAAGAGGATTTGCTGCAGCATGATAACGCGTATCAGAGGACTGCGAGTACGAATATGATAGTGATTATTCATATCCAGATAACTACATGAGTGATTATTCTGCGTATGAAGAGGAGTCGGAGCCAGAATTTGATTACGGAGATGATTCTCCTTTTGAGGGTATCCCTGCATCCTTTTGTCGTCGATGGCTGCAAATGGTAAGAAGATTTAGGTTTAGGGGATATTATATTCTTCTTCGTTTTGCTGATTCTTTTATATTATTTGTGTTTCTTGCAGGTGTCTAACTGCTTATCCAAAGGGATATAACTTTATTGGTTACTTGTCTCTGTATCTGGAAGTCGCCGATAATGGATCATTGCCTTTTGGATGGAGAAGACATGCTCGATATACCCTAACTTTAGTAAATCAAAACTCGAAAAAAAGCTTCCAACCAAATGGTGATTATTTATTTGCCTAGAGCATAGTTCAAGTAGTGTGATATATTAGATGCATTTAAATGTTGATTATGTTTTGTGATTTTGTAGAAGTACAAGAGTGGTTTGACGACTCAATCAAATGGGGTTGTCCATCCATGTTTCCCCTAAATGAAATCCATGCCAAAGATAGTGGATTTCTAGTAAACGGGGAACTCAAAATTGTTGCCGAGATAGATATCCTTGAAGTTATTGGAGACGTAGATGTATCAGAAGGTATTTCAACAGTAAAGGAAACCATACATGTTAATGGCTTTCAACTTCTTCCTTCACAGGTAAAAATACAATTTAAGAATGTTACAGACTTTGTGTGTAGATAGATAGTGTTCTATTATATGGTTCTTTTTTGAGGTGCATGTCTCCTAAACTGTCTTTGAATAGGGATGCGAATTTATACTTGTATTTTCATTTGGCAGGCAAAATCTGTTAGCCATATTTTTGAAAGACACCCAGAGATTGCATCTGAAATCCACCCAAAGAACTCAAGTCTTAGGACTGGTTACATGAGTTTGCTACTCAGTCTGATTGAGACTTTATCTCAGTCACCTCAAGAACTCTCCAAGGATGATTTGTGTGACGTATATATTGCAATTGGATGTATGAAAAATGCAGGGTTTAAGTTGGATTGGTTGGAGAACAAACTTTATGAGGTGGCACAAAAGAAGGAGGATGATGAAGCTGGTGAGACTCGGCTACGAGAAATGGAGGAAAAGTTGAAGGACTTGAAGCTCAAGTGTTCAAAAATGGAAGCGCTAGTGGAGGAAGAGAAAGCCAAGGTGTCGGCTGCAAAAGCTCATCTCTCATTCGATGATGTTGTTTGATGTTCTTGTGTTTTTAGGACACTTGGAGGTTGGTTCTGCTTAGTGTGCTGGTCTGTTCGTTTATAGGTTCGTAATGATAGTCTTCTTAAAACTTAAGGAAGATAAAAGAGACATATCTTGGAAATTTTCAACAATGTTTTCAAGAGGAAGTTCTAGGTTTCTTCTAGAAAATATTGAGTTTCTTGCTGTTAAAGTAATGTGTTTTGAGAGTGACAAGACTAATCACCATAAAACAAGTGGACAAATATTTTAAGTTTCTTGACTAATCTCACATTCTCGCTCTCATATCCAAAAACATGGCTCTTTTGTTGAGTAAGTGGGAAATCACTAAGCTTGGATCATAACTTCCATTTTTCTCTACCGTCATGAGATTTAAGGCTTGAATAGTGGTGCTGCAAAAACATGAGGAAGGATTTGAGAAAAGGAGATGGAGTGAAAGTGAAGGATCAAGTGAGAAACAGAGTAGTACTCTATTTTCGATTGTGCTAAACCATTATGTTTCTCCTCCATTTTTCTCTTTTTATGTCTATTTTTATATTAACCTTATCAAGATAATAAGTAGCCGCTTCTAATCTCATACAAACTACCGAAAAAGATTTAGGAAATGATGATGATTAATATCCATTCAAATTGTGTCATATCTTCCAATGATTTCGAAAGATATCCTAAGAACAACAAGAAGTGAGCAAAATAGTAAGAACAACATGTGAGCAGCACGTGATTTTGATTAATTTACGTCAAAAATTAAGAAAAGGAAATTAGACCATCTTTATCAATCGACTCTTACATAGAATTATAAACAATTTTGATATATACAAAATAATGTTTAAATATTAAAAAGGCTAGAGAGAATGTATCTAAAAACTTTTAGCTAAGAGCCATTTTTCATCTCTTAAGTATACTTTTTTTTAATTTTTTTATTCTTATTTTGTTTAATATAATATTTTAATAGTTCTTATGATATTGTTAACAACCTATGGATAAGGATGCTCTAATGAAATAAAGAAACTATGTAGAATTAGATATTGCACTAACTTGATTTTATTGATTCACAAAGTATAATATTTATACAAGAGAGACATCGTATAAGATATACTCTAGTCCCTAAAATATAGGACATAATCAGAAGATATATAGGAATAATCCTAATGAGATTAATCTCTATCCCCAATACTTAACAATGTAGAAAAGGAAAATACGTTTCCTAGTTTTCCTAGACGACTTATGTAAGCTTTATAGCTAGCTATAAATATGTATATCTCAGGAGATCAAGTCTATTTCTTCAGATCAATAACAGCTTAATTTAAGCAAAAGTTTACTTTAAGTTTTTATTTTTTCTTCTCTTCTTGTCAGAGCGATTGATTGTTCTTCATTCCCTACCACAATTTCCGATCGACAGTTTATTCTTCAGATTCTGTTAGTGGAAAATACCTTCAAAAATCCTGAAAGATGAAAATCATTCGCAAGGATTTTGTTCGTAATGGACCCGGAAGCGTTAAGATGATGGCAGAGGACTCGGATGATCTCTGGTATACTTATAACCTGATTGGCCCGGAGGATAGTGTAATGGCTATCACTTTCAGAAAAGTTGGTGGTGAAGGAAGAGACTCGACTCCATCGCTAAGTCGAATAGAAAGCAAATACCTTGGAAAGAAAAGATCTTTCACCCGGACTGAACGTGTTAAACTTAAGCTAGAAGTACAAGTTGAGGAGGTGGACTATGACAAAGACGGCGATGTTATGCGCATACGCGGGAAGAATATCATGGAGAACGAGCATGTAAGGATTGGTGCATTCCATACTTTGGAGATTGAGCTTAAACGACCTTTTTTATTGAGAAAGGAAAATTGGGACTCACTGGCTCTTGATACACTCAAGCAGGCCTCAGATCTTGCAGCTAGTGCTGATTTAGCTGTAGTTCTAATGCAAGAAGGACTGGCACAAATCTTCCTTGCCGGCAAAAGTGTAAAAAGTTGCGGTGCACGAATAAAAACATCGATTCCTTGGAAGCATGGAGCTGGAACGGCTGGTTACGAGTCAGTTTTGAAGAAATTCTTTGAGAATGTTGTGCAAGCCTTTCTGAAACACGTTGACTTCAGTGTGGTTCGATGCGCAGTGATTGCAAGTCCCGGGTTTACAAAAGATCAGTTTCATCGCCACCTATTGTTGGAAGCAGAGAGAAGACAGTTGAGACCTATTCTTGAGAACAAATCACGTTTCATTCTGGTGCACACAAACTCAGGATATAAACATAGCCTAAGCGAGGTTTTGCATGACCCTAACGTGATGAATATGATCAAAGATACTAAAGCAGCAAAAGAGGTCAAAGCTCTCAACGATTTCTTCACCATGTTTTCGAATGATCCAAATAGAGCATGTTATGGACCAAAACATGTGGAAGTTGCTCATGAACGAATGGCAATCCAAACACTTCTCATTATAGATGGGCTATTTAGGAACTCTGACGTGAAAACAAGGAAGAAGTATGTGGATTTTGTGGAGTCGGTGAAAGATTCAGGAGGAGAGGTTTTTATATTTTCGTCAATGCATGCTTCAGGGGAACAACTAGCACAGCATACTGGAATTGCAGCTATTCTTAGGTTCCCTTTACCAGATCTAGAAGACATTGAGATGTAACATAGTATTTCTAAGAAAATCTTTTAGGTTCTTTTATTCACTTCTGCTCTAATATTTAGTTACTTGTTTTGTAAGGGTATGACTTGAACAAATTGTTGCAAGATTATATATATAAAAGCGTCAGTTATCTTCATTAAATTAAACAAATATTTCCTAAGTTTACTGTAAAAATCTGTATCCTTTACTAAAAAAAAAAAAATCAAAAAAGAAATTGGCAACCCCTTTTGAAAACGTTTGGCATCCTGTTCCTCTCTTTAACACAAAAGGACCTAAAAAGCCTTGGAAGGTCTATTCACCAAGAAAAAAGGAAACAGAATCTCAAGTCCAAGTTTCTTTCCTTATTGGAAAAGTCAATTCCAAAGAAGGGATTTTAGTTTCTTTCCTTATTGGAATTGGATATCTCCCTTTTTTTGGTTTAGAGGATTAATGTTATAAAAATGGTTGAATCTCGTTTTTGAACTATTCGATCCAAGTAATTTGGTTTTTGGATTGGGTTCGTAGCTCTGACAAACTTGGACTAACTTGGACAAAGTGGGTACGAGTTCTGACTTCTGAGTCGCTGTTTCTCTTTCAACTCGCCTCTCAAGGGTAATCGCTTTATTCCCTTAATCTTGCATGTCTTAGAATATTTCTTTTCCTCAACTACGGTCAACTAGTTTTAAGTAGTTTAAACTGCTGGCTGAAACTTCATATGTCTTTGAGTTCATAGTAAAATCTTTGTTAAACTAAGAAAGAATTTGTTGGAGAGTGTGTGTGTTTGATACTTTGATTGGTAGGTACATGAATTTGGTTTAATTCTCTTCATGCTGTTGTAGTTTCATTGCGAGTAATATAATGGAGAAGGAAGTTGACAAGAAATTTGTCTGGGTGATAAAGGATCTCAACGTTTTTTATCCTAAGCAGAGTCATTCTGATCCCTTTCTGATTGCTGGCAGTAGATGGTAAAAACTGAACCAACTTTTGTTCCAAACGTACTTTTCATCTAATTATGTTCTGGTGATTTGATTTTTTTTGTAGGCGTCTTCTAGCCTTACCAAAGGGAACTAACTATGAGTTCTTCTATCAATACATGGGGGTTGCTGATTCTTGTCAATCACTGACTTCTTCATGGAGAAGACATGTAAAACTTCGCTTAACTATAGTAAATGGAATTTCTCATAAACGCTCCATTGTGACAGGTTATTCTTCTATTTATACTTTTTGCAAAATGAGTGACTGATTTAGATTAGTTTTAATGTGATATTGATGTTTTAATACTTGTGGTGATGCTACAGATTCAGACCTATACTTTGATGAGAATCTTCCCGCTTGTAGTTATCCAACAGTACCACCCCCTTTCAACCTTCTTGCAAGAGATGCAGGGTTTCTGATTTGCCGAGAAATAACAATTGTTATTGAGGTTGTTTCTCTTGAAGTTATTGGCACATCAAATAATGATGGTGCCAACTCTATTGATTTACTCAAACAGACTCAACAAATCATTGATGTCAATGGGTTTCAAGTTCTTCCTTCACAGGTAAGAAACTTAAGATTAATGCGAGTATACTTCTTTGTGGTTTTCTGTATTTAAATACTCTGATGTACAAAATGTTTCTGTATGTATTCAGGGCTTCTAAAGCTTTTATGATATTTTTTTCTTCTTCTTTCACAGGTAGAATCTGTGAAGCGTATATTTGAAATATACCCAAACATTGCATCAGAAGTCCCTTCAATGAAACCATGTCTGAAGACATTATACATGAATGTACTCCTCGGAATAATTGAAACGCTGTGCCAACTGCCTGCGGAGCTCTCTGATACTGATCTGGATGAAGCATCCATTGCAGTTTTATTCGTGTCACAAGGTGGCTTTAAAGTGGATTGGTTGGAGAAGAAGCTCAAGGAAGTAAAGGAAAAGAAGAAGAATGTGGATAATGGTAAGGCTCGGCTGCAACAAATAGAGGAAGATTTGCAGAAACTCAATCAGAAACGCTTAGACCTGAAAGATATTCTAGACAAGGAGAAAGCAAATGACTTGACCGCTAATGTTCCTCTCTCGTTCAATGATGTTCTTAAGATGTTTTAGACAAGGCTTTGAAAAACTGCCCTCTGATAAGGCAGAGACATTTTGTGGAGATCCTCTATAGGTTGATGTCTTGAGTTCTTTCTTAGGCATTTTGTGCTAAAGCATTGTGCGCTTGAAGTGTTTTTTTTTTAAATTACTTTAACCAACATTAAATTTAGAAAAGTTTAAGATGTGTTTTCTAGAAGAAATCAATAAATCAAAGCAGAACATAGAAGAAGTAGTTAATCCCTTGAAAATGAAATATATGCAATCCCTTGAATATAGGAGCTAAACTGTATCAAGTAACTACCCTTGATCATATCCAAACTAAAGTGTGTTTAAATTATACAATCTAAATTTTTGAATATGGAAATTTTGGAAACTGAGTAACAAGAGAGACAGAGTATCCCTGGTAAATCACCATGGTTGGGGAAACTATTGATTATTTATAGTATGCATTAAATTATATACAACATTAGTTACTCTAGTTTTCAAGTCATGTTTCCTAAGCCATATAAAAGTGATTCACTTTCCTAATAAAATTTGATTTGCATTCATGTAAGCGTTCAGAGTCTGAAACCCTTTTTTCCCTTAGTCTCCGTTGACTGTTGTCTTAGAACAACCCTTTTCATTGTCTCTTCTCATTAAGGTAGAGTTTAGTTTTTTTTAAAGCGTTTGGTTCGACCTTGACGTCTTTATGTGGAAGCTAAGATTACTAGCGTTGAGGATATCATGTCAGTTAGAGTCCATAGTGGAATTTTAGGTTTTGGTTTTTATTTTGTTACTCGAGATGTGTTTCCTTTGGTATATAACATGAATTTGGGTGTGTGGCATTGTTTTAAAGGTAGTTTGGTTGTGAGGAGTCTTTAATGGAGAGTGAAGAAGTTGATAACAAGTTCACTTGGGTGATTAAGAATTTCTCCACTTTGCAATATGACAAAATTTATTCTGATCCATTTGTGATTGGTGGCTGCAAATGGTACTTAAGAAACTAAAACTTTTTTTCTAACTGTATTAGTCCAATTTAGGTTTACGAGGACATCCACTTTTTTTTGCAACTGCTTTTTGTTTGCAGGCATCTTCTGGCCTATCCAAAGGGAAATAAATTTAATAATAGTTTGTCTCTGTATCTGGTGGTTGATGATGCTAGAGCATTGCCTTGTGGATGGAGAAGATATGCACAATTCTCCTTAACTATAATAAATCAACTTACGGACAAACTCTCCCAACGAGGAGATAATTCTTTATTTCTAAACTTTATATTATAAAGGATATTTTATGATTCTACAACTTGTCATGGACACTCATGTGGCTTTGTGCTGCTGCAAGATTCTTGTTATGCATTGTGCAATTTTATTGCTTGTTTGGATTAGAGTTTCTATATATTTCGTGAACAGAGAAACAAAATTGGTTTAATCAAAGAAATCTTGGCTCGGGTTTTACATCTATGATCCCTCTTCCCAACCTTCATGCCAAAAATGCTGGGTATCTTGTGAACGGAGAAGTCAAGATTGTTGTGGAGATAAATGATCTTGAAGTTATTGGCAAGTTAGATGTATCAGAAGAATCTGAAGAGACAAACCAACCTCTGAAAAAGATAAAGCTAGATGATAATGATGCAGTGTCTTTTGATTCTCTCAACGAGACTTCACCAGTAAAGGAAAGCATTGATGTCAATGGGTTTCAAGTTCTTCCTTCACAGGTAAGAAACACAAGATTAGAATATGTCATAGTAATATAGTATGTATTCATGTCTCTAAAAACTTCTATGACATATAGTTTATGCATCTTCAAATTTGACTGGCAGGTAGAATCTGTGAAGTGTATATTTGAAAGACATCCAGACTTTGCATCAAAATTCCGTCCAAAGAATCGGCACTTGAAGTCAACATACATGACTGTCCTCCTAGGACTAATTAAGACGTTGTGCCAGTTACCTGAGGAGCTCACTGACGATGATCTGGACGAAGCATCCGTTGCAGTGTCATACGTGGAAAATGGTGGCTTAAGATTGGATTGGTTGGAGAAGAAGCTTGCGGAAGTTAAGGCAAAGAAGAAGAAAGTAGAGACGGGTAAGGCTCGACTGCAACGAGCGGAGGAAGAGTTGCAGAAATTAAATCAGAAATGCTTAGAGCTGAAAGCTTTTCTTGAGAAAGAGAACGCAGATGTGTCCGAGGCCAATGTTCCTCTATCGTTCGAAGATGTTGTTTGATGTTCTTGTGTTCACAGAACCTTTAGATTGATAATATACTTGGTGTTTTTGCTGTGTCTTAGCTCTGAATTTATTAGTCTTCTTTTAAAGTGGAAGCAATATTAATGGAATCCTTCCTTTTGTTCTAGTGAACCAATGGGTTTAAATTATAAAGATAAATTTCTTGATGACAAAGTAATCGCTCTGTATCCTAACAGTGTGGTGAATTGGAAATATGTTATGGTATGTTTTCATCAGGTCTCAAGATTAAAACTGATAGCTAATAAAGCAGAGGATTTTGTTGCTAAAAATCCTCTCTCGTGCGATCTTAAGCACTTAAGAGTTCACATATCTAGTTTTGTTACATATTGTGAAAAATTGCGCAAAGAATCTCTCATCACATGGATTATACAATATGAATCTTGATGAAAAAAATTGTAACCTATCTTAGTATGAACACTTTTTTTTTTTACAGCAATCTTAGTATAAAAACTTAAAACAGATAGAGTAACGAAAAAAATAATATCATCAAGTGGGTACTAGCCACTAGATGACTTGCCAATAGAGTGGCTCTAGGACTTAATTAAATCACAGTCGCAATTAAAAAAAAAAAACAATTTTCCATTAAGTACCACAACGGAGTCTCCTCATCTAAACCTTTTACGGAGAAAAAAGGATTCAAGGCTCATTGATTTCACCCTATACGGTAAGAAATCGTGTTAGAGTGGCATTTAGACTTGTCAAGACTTCGATTCCATATGGAAATCTTAATTTCAATTGTGGTTACTCTGCTTGAGATTGTTGATAGATTATCAAATTAATTTCTAGGGTTTTGTTTTATAATTCAAGAAAAAAAAAAGTTTTTTAGGTTTTTTTTTTCTCTTCACGTTATGGTATTTTGGTTGCAGAATAATCTTTGCCAAGATCAATGGGGAAGCAACTTGCTAAGAAGATCACTTGGGCTATCGAGAATTTTTCATCTTTACATTCAAAGAAAATTTATTCTGATCCATTCATCGTCGGTGGATGTAAATGGTAAGGCGTTTTCCTTCGGTGATTGATCCTCTACACAGTTTTGCTGACTCTCTTATTAATTAGACTTTATTTTTGCAGGCGTTTTCTTGTCTATCCCAAGGGAAATAATGTTGATTACTTATTTCTGTATTTGGAAGTAGCTGATTATGAATCATTGTCACCCGAATGGAGAAGACATGCCCGATATCTCCTAAATGTAGTAAATCAAAATTCGGTGAAACGTTCCAAACAAAATGGTACTTATTTCTTCTCACTACTGTTTTCTCCAAATATATTTTAATGATCACAAACACAAACATTTTGTTTTGCTACATCGTATATCTGGTGAGTGGTGATTTGTGAGACTCGTTTTGGGACTTGAGTTAAATGTTGCTCAAGGGTGTTTGTGTGGGATCATGGTGTTACTGTTGTATTAGTTGTTAGCATTGTTGTTCAATCCACAGAAACATATATAATTCATTTAGTCCTTTGTTTGCACGTAAATGGAGTGATTATATAAATTCTGTTTCTGATTTTACAGAAGAACAAAAGTGGTTTGATGTGCAGTCTCCTCGCTGGGGTCGCCTATCCATGTTTCCTCTAAATGAAATCAATGCCAAAGATAGCGGGTTTCTGGTTAATGGAGAACTCAAGATTGTTGCCGAGATAGAGGTTCTTGAAGTTATTGGGAAACTCGATGTGTCAGAGGAAACTTCAACAATAATGGAAAGCATGGATTTTAATGGCTTTCAACTTCTTCCCTCACAGGTTAAAATTAAGAATGCTACTAACGTTTTGTGTAGAATATATTCAACAACAAGAGACAACATGATGTGTTCAATATTTATGGATTCTATTTTGTAACTCTCAGGTGGACTTTGTGAGGCATATGTTTGAAAAACACCCAGAGATTGCATCTGAATTCCGTTTAAAGAACCCAAATCTTAGGGCAGGTTACATGAGCTTGCTACTCAGTCTCATTGAGACTCTGCGCCAGTCGCCTCAGGAGCTCAACAAGGTTGATCTAGCTGAGGGATATGTTGCACTCAGATCCATAACTGATGCTGGATTTAAGGTTGATTGGTTGGAGAAGAAACTTGTTGAGATATCAGAAAAGAAGAATAAAGAGGAGGCTGGTGAAACTCGGATGCAGGAAATCAATGAAGAGCTGGAAAGTTTGAAACAGAAATGCTTAGACCTGGAAGCTCAGCTGGAGAAGGAGAAAGCAGAGGTCTTTGCTGCAAAATCTCCTCTATCATTCAATGATGTTTTTTAATATTTTTGAGATAGAGATTTTATTCTCCTTGGTCTGTTCGTTTGCATTGTGGTTTTGTTTAGATAAATTAACAACTGCTACGTTATTTCACCTTTTTGGAACAGTTTCTGCTATCATTGTTTCATCAAAATTCTTTTTACAAATTTTTAATATCTGAGTTACTGTTATGATGACAAAAAAAATATGATCACAGCTTTGTCTAAAAAAAGTACCAAAATCAAAATACATGAGAGAAAATAAGGGAAATAAATTGAGAGGAGAAAGAAGTAGCTGACATGAGAGAGTCTGAAGAATATGGTCGAGATAAGAACGAGGAAGAAGAAGAATCTCATCGAGATGGAAAGAAAGAGAAAGAAGATTCGTTCAAAAGTTATCCCTTTTCCCCAAAGACAGAATCTAGGTTGCCCATGCTCCAAGTAACCCTAAGAGGATCCGCAAGCGATTCGTATCCCTCATGTACGTAATCTAAATGATTAACAAATCATCAAACTTTTGAGGCTTCGAAACCATATATATAGATATGCTGCTTGATATTGTTAGTTGAGATCTCAGCTTGGATTCCAAGGGTTTTCTTCTCTTCATGTTGTGCTAGTTTTTTCTTTGATTTGCTTTTTAATTTTTTAAATGTTCTGTTAGTTTGATTGCAGAGGAAGCTTCACCAAGTATCAATGGGGAAGCAATTCGATAAGAAGATCACTTGGACAATTAAAAATTTCGCCTCTTTGCTATCTGACCTCATTTATTCTGATCATTTTGTCGTTGGTGGCTGCAAATGGTAAGAATTTTTCTTATGTTTTTAGTCTATTTTAGGTTTCCTTGATATCTTTTGTTTTCTTTTATTTTTGTTCAGGCATCTACGGGCCTATCCCAAGGGATATAATAATGCTAATTCTTTGTCCTTGTTTCTTGGTGTTGCTGTTCCTACTTCTCTGCCTTCTGGATGGAGAAGACACACTAAATTTCGTCTAACTCTAGTAAATCAATTATCAGATAAACTCTCTCAGTCAAAACTTAATGGTAAGAACTTATTACCACTGCTAGCTTTGCAAGAGTTCCTCTCTAATTTTTTTTATTATTATTTTTTTTTGTGTGTGATTGATTTTACAGAACTAGAACAGTGGTTTGATGAGAAGACTACCAACTGGGGTCTTTCATCCATGTGTCCCCTAAATGAAATTCATGCCAAAGATAGCGGATTTCTGTTAAACGGGGAACTTAAGATTGTTGTCGAGATCAAAGTTCTTGAAACTATTGGCAAATTAGATGTGACAGAGGAAACTTCAACAATCACGGAAACTGTGGATGTTAATGGCTTTCAACTCCTTCCTTCACAAGTAAGAAAATAACATCATTTTGTGTAGAAATTTTATCCACGAGAGAAAACACGATGTGTTTGTTCTATGATATGGTGCTTTTGTGGTGTCTCCGGGAACTTCTATTTGGATATGCATTCTACTTCATTTTCACCTTTTTCACTCACAGGCAAAATCTGTGAGTCGTATGTTTGCAAAACACCCAGAGCTTGCATCTGATTTACGTCCAAAGAACCCAAATCTCAGGACAGGTTACATGAGTCTACTACTCAGTCTGATTGAGACTCTGAGCCAGTTACCTCAGCAAATGTCAAAGGATGATCTGTTGGATGCTTACGATGCACTGGGATCCATGAGAGATGCTGGATTTAAACTGGATTGGTTGGAGAAGAAACTTTATGAAGTGTCAGAAAAGAAGGAGAATGAGGAGGCTAGTGAGACTGGGCTGCAAGAAATGGAGGAAGAGTTGAAGGACATGAAGCAGAAGTGTTTAGAAATGGAAGCTCTGGTTGAGAAGGAGAAGGCAAAAGTGTCGACTGCAAAAGCTCCTATCTCATTCGATGATATTGTTTGATGCTTCTTGTGTTTTTAAGACACTTGGAGTTTGGTTTTACTTGGTGTTGTGGGATGTTCTTGCTAATGAGTCCTCTTAAAACTTAGGAAGATAAAAGAGACCCTGTGTTGTATATATCCACAATGTTGTAAAATGTAACTCTCTTGATTTCTGTAAAGAGTTGATCATATATAGAGAGTATAGAATCTATATTACTCAAAACAAATTCAACATAATGACTTGCATATCGAATACGCTTTTTGGTCTTACTAGAGCAGGCTTGAAAGTGGTTTGGTTGCGTCAGAAGTTGCTTCAGGCTTACTTGAAGAAGGAGTAACAGAGAGTTAGTGGTCCCAGGATCAAAGAACTCGAGGAACAGATCAAGAAGCGAAAGCTGGCTTTGTCTGATTTGGAATCCGAACTTAAGAAAGAGAAAGCTGCCGCTTTGGCTTCTAAAGTTCGAATTAGTTTCAGGGATGTTGTTTGAATGCATGAATCATAAATCATTAGTCTTTTTACTTCTCCATTCCTTATTTCAGCACCTTCCTTGTGTTGGAGATTTTAGGTTTCTCTCGTCGTTACTTGTGAATCAAGTATCAAATAAGTCTTAACGCTTTACTCTTAAGGTTTTTGCAAGTTTTATTTTGAAAATGCGTGCGTACTACTTTATCAGAATTATCTACGCATCTTAATTATTTAATCCAAGTTTTGATTTAACGAATCTATTTTATGTATTTATTTTTTGGAACGCGTAAACGCGCAGTCCTTATCTTAACTGATCTCCCATATATATCGCGCCATCGCGGTACAAAAGAGTAAAGCTATAAACCCTAGCTAGCGACTCGCTAACAAACTTTCAACTTTCAAAAGGTAAATCCACTACTAGATTTCCTTCAGTTTTTTATTCTCTCCTCTTTGTTCGAGTTTATGGTGATTATTTGAGATGTATGTTGGTTTTTGTTCATCGAGATTTAATTTATCACATGATGATTGATTGATTTGTTTGGTTTACAAATTTGTGTGTGCAATTCACTTCATATTCTTGCATGTAGTTCAATCGCAAGGAATTCCTACTTCATATGCTTAGGTTTTTTTATTGGTCTTATTTTGTTTCTCGCGAGTGTGTTTTCGTTGGGGTCAATTGGTTTTCTGAATATATATACATGTGTGTGACATTCAGTTAAAAGAGGTTTTCTCTTTCTCCAGGTGTAGGTTAGTTTGATTACAACAAAATCCAATGGCGAAGGCAGTTGATAAGAAGTTTTGTTGGGAGATAAAGAATTTCTCCTCTTTGAACTCTGAGAGATGTCATTCTGTTCCAGTCGTGATTGGTGACTGCAAATGGTAAAAAAAAAGTACCTCGTGTTCATGTTTGCTAGTCGGCTTAGGTGATATCGAGTTTGACAATTCTTTTTCTTTGGGTTTTCTTGCAGGCGTCTTGTTGCCTTTCCTAAGGGATATAAAGCAGATTACCTTTCTTTGTATTTAGAAGTTGCTGATTTTAAATCATTGCCTTCTGGATGGAGAAGATACGTCAAATTTCGTGCATGTATAGTAAATCAGCTTTCGCAAGAACTCTCTGTACAACAAGGTCATTCTTACTTAAGTTTGCTCATTACTAGTTGATTCGTTTTTTTTAAGGTCATTTTGATTATGTTTGTGTGTAGTTGGGTTGTTTAAATCTTACTCTTACGGCGCATATAGTTCATCAGAGCTTTATTTGTGGTTGATTAAGTAATGAGTATGAATTGTTACAGAAACGCAGCGCTGGTTTGATCAGAATGCTCCCGGATGGGGTTTTGAAAACATGCTTCTACTTACCGAACTTAATGCCAAAGATGGTGGATTTTTGGTAAATGGACAAGTCATGATTGTTGCTGAAGTAGAATTTCTTGAAGTTATTGGCACACTAGATGAATCAGAGGAAATTATTAAGTCTAGTGATTTAATCAACAAGACTCAAGAGGTGGCTCAACAAGTGAAGGAAATTATTCAGCCTAATGATTTAATCAACAAGACTCAAGAGGTGGCTCAACAAGTGAAGGAAAGCATTGATGTTAATGGGTTTCAAGTTCTTCCTTCACAGGTAAAGAAACTTAAGAATGACCTCAAGATCATATGTATCCAGATCTCCAAAGAATGTTCTCGCTGATATGCTTTGTATATTTGTACTTACACTTGCAGGTAGAATCTGTGAGACGTATTTTTAAAAAACATCCAGACATTGCAGTAGGATTCCAAGTAAAGAACCAACATCTGAGGAAAACATTCATGAATTTCCTTGTCAACGTAATTGAGACGATGTGCCAATCTCTCCAGGAGCTCTCAAATGAAGATCTTGTGGAAGTAGACATTGCGTTGACATACTTGAAAGATGCGGGATTTAAGGTGGATTGGTTAGAGAAGAAGCTGGACCATGTGAAAGAAAAGAAGGAGAAAGAACAGTCTGGTTTGATCATACTCCAAGGAATAGAGCAACAACTTCATGAATTGATGCACAAGTGTGAGAAGAAGAAGTCAGAGGTTCTGTCCGTTGGAGCTCCTCTAAAGTTCGATGATGTTGTTTGATAAACCGGTGTCACCGTAAACCGGAAATCTGTTTTAATTTCTTTAGACTCACATTGACCGTTCTAAACCGGCTAAACTCAAAATATCAGCCGGCTTAAACCCTTTTAAAGTCTGGTTAGGTCAAATTCTGGTTAAGAATCGAGTTTGGTTCAGTATCAGTTTAGTTTGATTTGAGATAATTTAACACTGGTCGAACTAATTTGATTTGTATTAGTTTTGGTTTGGTTCAGATCTTACATACTTTAGGTTTAGTATTATTTACTACTTAACAAATTTGCTATGATTCGAAGTTAATTTGCACAAAAGAGCGATGTGCAAATGATTTTTTGGTGATATTGTTTAATGTCCTAGTGTTCTTAAGACACTTGGAGTTGGGTCTACTTGGTGTTGTGGTTTGTTCTTGCTAATGAATCCTCTTAAAACTTAGGAAGATAAAAGGTACCAATGTCTTGGAAATATCCACAATGCATTAATAAAACGTAAAATCTATTGATTTCTGTAAAGGATTGATCATAGAATATGTAATCAATATATAGTCAAAACAAATTCCCCAGGATGACTTGCATATCGATTGCGCCAATGAATGAACAATTTGTAGGAGATTTTATCATAGGAATGATTCAGTTTTAGGGGTTTTTTATTGCCCAAAAACAAAGTTATAGGGGCAATACCTTGTTTCTGTCAATTTTTCCCCCACTGCCTTGATGAAAAAGTAATGTCTTTGTGTACGAAGACAGTTTTTGTTTTTTCCCTGATAAATGAATATAGTTTGACACACGAAGAGTCGCTACCAAACAAGCGGATCAAGTTGATGGATACAATTTAATTCCATCTATTCGCTGGTTACCAATATTAGTTTATTCGTAGTTATGCCAAAAGAATATCAAGTCACGATGAGTCAAGGTTCATAAATATGTTACTAATTAAGAATGCCTGCATTTTCTTTATATATATATATATATATAT
>Ga0041059_1001221_pt1 | contig 20559 bp, 18 predicted proteins | sample AraColnosormetaG_FD_56232 | JGI IMG/M metagenome (GOLD analysis project Ga0041059, IMG submission 56232) | Arabidopsis roots microbial communities from North Carolina, USA - Col MF nosort | ecosystem: Host-associated > Plants > Roots > Unclassified | place: USA: North Carolina | collected... | reverse complement strand
AAAAAAAAAAAAAAAAAAAAAAAAAAAAAAAAAAAAAGACATGTAAGTTGGAATTGTTAGAGACTTGTAAATGTGAGGAATATGCAGGTGTAATGATAAGCTGTTGATAACATCAGTGTGATGATTTTCCATATACAGTTCTGGTGTTATATCTTTTCCATATTATTTATTTTCTGTATTTTGTAGGCACTGGATAGCTGTCGGGAATCTCCTCCAGCTGACTGGCCAGCAATTGCTTATGTGCTTCTTGGTCGAGAAGATATGGCCCTATCCGTCTTCAGAAATTTTAGTTCATCTAAGGAATTTGAGATGCAGTCAAATACGAGTTTGATATCGATGTCCATACCTTACATGCTACATTTGCATCCAGTAATTGTTCCATCCTCTGAGTCGATTGGCTTAGAAAACACTAAGATTGAGGATACAAATTCTGTGGATGGTTCTGTGATAGATGGAATGGAGCATATCTTCAACTCCTACACACAGCTACGGTATGGCCGGGATCTAAGATTGAATGAGGTATATCTGCCCCACCCCATTTGGCAATTAAAATTTTCTAGTGTTAATGATCACAATGTTCAATGCTCGAAACGATTTCTGTAGTGTGCCATATAAACTTTTGCATCTTTGTAGCTATGCTCATGTTGCATTGTTCTAAATTTTTTCATAAGGTAACTTGTTAGCTTGTAGTGCACTCTATACCTCGTCTCGTTGACTATATATATCAAAAGACGTAGACTTACGTCTGTGTCCTCTATTTGATTTGGTGTCTGTTGCATCAGAGCTTTGCCACTACTTTGATTTTCTGTATTAGAGGATGATTACAATGTTTCATACTATGTAATTATCCCTCATTCTGTTATGCGTTGCTAATTGGCTATTCAAATGCTACCATCTACCCCTATACCTTCTATAATATTTAGGCACTGGTATTAACTATAAACCCATATTCTTTCTCTTGATGTTTTCTTTTTCTTTTTCATTATTCCTTGTCATGTTAGGTTAGACGTCTTTTGTGCTCTGCAAGACCTGTGGTAGTTCAAACGGCTGCTAACCCTACTATATCAGATCAGGAGCAGCAACAGGTACAAATCTAGTGTATGTTCATTTACATGTAATTCTTTTTAATCATTTAATATGTTGAATTCCTTCTATTATTCTACTTCAAACATATTTATACGTCTAAAAAAATTTTAGGAGAGCATGTTTCAATTTATCATCAAAAAGTACACTTTCGCATCACACATCTTGTAATTATTTTACCAAATTTTAATCAATTCTTAATTACTTATTTAAAAACTGAATTTAGATGCAGCTGCACTTTTATTTCTCGACATGGTAGAAGCCAGTGGTTCAGTTTCTGCTGAACTTTCTGTTTTAGATCTTCATAGACTCCAATTCTCTCTTAAGTGTTTATAATGTTGCTTTGTTTTTTTCGCTGGGGTAGGACCATCTTTGGCGCATAGCACAGAGGACTGCTGTTCTACCCCTCGGGCGTGGAGCATTCACATTATCAACGATACATACTCTTTTAACTGAGGTAATTTGCTATCTATAGTAGGAGCTAGACATGGTTCTTATCACTTGTAATTACTACTTGATGATTTATATCCTCTCTGAAATTTTGCAGGCGTTTACTGTACCAAAGCTTGTTTTAGCTGGTCGACTGCCTTCTCAACAAAATGCCATTGTATGTAAAATTGTGGTTATGGTTTATTAGGGGGATCATTACAAATTTGAAACATGTTATTTACTCTAATTTAAATGAAATAGCGTTATTGCAATGGATTTTGTTATTACTGTGAAGATGGAAGTTACAATTTGCATGAAGCAGCTATTTCAAGACATAAATAATGAATATTTTTGCCTACATTTGTTCTTTCCCAAAGAATTTTTTTATTCTTTCACCGTTTTAGACACTCTTATAGTTAAGATTGCATATTTTTCTGACAGGTTAATCTAGATCCAAACATAAGGAATATCCAAGAATTAAAGACCTGGCCAGAGTTTCATAACGCTGTTGCTGCTGGGTTACGACTGGCTCCGCTTCAGGTTTGTGTTGTATATTGTGAGGACATGTTATGTATCTTTTAAACTTTTGCATCTATGAAAGACCAAAAGAGTATGTGACCAAATTGTGGTACACGATCCCACTATTGTATATTTATCATCATGCAACAGGAACCTTTTCTTCACAGACACAATCCAATTAACTCAGTTATGTTTTTCCTTACATTTTGGTGCAGGGAAAGGTCTCCAGAACGTGGATTAGATACAATAAACCTGGAGAGCCAAATGCTGTTCATGCTGGACTTCTGTTTGGCCTGGGATTACAGGGATATTTGCATGTGTTAAACCTTAGTGACATATACCAATATTTCACTCAGGTTTGTTTCTATTGGCTCTTTCTTCCATTTAGTTATTTATTTTTCGCACTTGATTATTGGGCAATAGTAACTAGTAAGACGTGCTCAGTGAGGCCTAATACATATTCCATTCTTTGATTGAGATATATATATATATGTGGATGTCTGCTGTATTGAGCATCACGTTACTGTGGCTCTTGATCGAAGTTATTACTAGTTTTACCTGTTTGCCCGATTTTTTTTGGATTATCACATGTCATCTATAACTGGGGCCATATATGTGGCTTAGTGAGGAGATATGAATGCAACATTATTTATGTAAACTAATTTTCCATGTCTGCCTTATTTAATAATTGTGGTCGTTTTTTATTAAATATCACATATAGAAGCGGTGTACCCTGGTGAAGTACTTTCTATTTTACCTGAACTGCCTCCTTCCTTTTCCTTGATCTTTTAGGACCATGAGAGCACTACGGTAGGTTTGATGCTTGGTCTGGCCGCTTCATACAGGGGAACAATGCAACCTGATATTGCAAAGGTAGAGATTCAGCTATTTGGTGGTCATAGGCTCATATTTTGAATTGGCCTCTTTAAGTATTTTTTGTTGATAGTGTGTCAACCAAAAACACTTTTTTGGTTTAGGATATCCAAAGTCCCAACTTCCATTTAAGACTACTTTAGGATCTACATATGCTTTTGTGTTAGTTTTAGATCTTGTTTATATAAAATGATGGATGACCAACGTCTTCTGAAATGTGAAATTTTCATTTATGCACTGAATGATGTCAATTATTCTTACTAGCATAATACTTTTAAAATTTTCAGTTCCAGCACTAGAAGATCTAGATGTATTTGGTGCGCCCTGTGTGACTGTCTAATTCTTGCCTAAAGAAATTATTTTTCTTTTTGTAACAGGCTCTCTTTTTCCATGTTCCTGCTCGATACCAAGCTTCATATACTGAGTTTGAGATACCAACACTTCTACAGGTACAGATTGCTGTGATGTTTTACTTCTCTACAAGCAGTTACTGATTCTAGAAGTTGTATGACAAGCAGTTGCAATAAAATTTACTTGCATATCCTAAAAGTAAAGCTATTTTTTCATGTCACGCAATTTCAACACTTTTGTTATTTGAGTTTCCAATTGAGGTTAGCAATCCATGTCTTATATATATGATTCCAACATTGTCAGTTCTGGCATTTTCTAAAGTTTCATTGACTTGATATTTTATTTGTGCCTTATGTTGACATATGTGCCAATCTGCAACGCCTTTTGGAAAATTCATCTTTTATTCCTCACATATATCTTGCCCTAGCAAATCCATTGATTTTAGTTTTACTGCAGAAGTGATGATCAGAAAATCTGGTTGACAGAGAAAGTATGACTATGGTTAACTAGTGTTATTTTTTGTAACACGCTATGTTAAACTATTCTACAGTCTGCAGCTTTAGTCTCCGTTGGCATGCTATTTGAAGGATCAGCACACCAGCAGACAATGCAATTACTTTTGGTAATGTCTCCTCCATGTTTATTTCTCTTACTTATGCTTGAAATTTGATATAGCGTTCTTCTTGTCATCAATCTCATTCTCATCGTTACAGCATTATTATATGTGAGAATCGTGTTTTAAGCACACTTGTTAGTGAATTGCATGTCCATAAAGGATGGTTTCGTTGGTCAAAGCAATTGGTGTAAAGGATGTTTCTTGAGGAATTCTAGATTTCATAACTTGCACTACATGTCCATAGAACCTTCTTTCCTTGTTTGGAATTTTTTTCCCCTTATTTCTTATCATCACGACATTCTTTGTTATTTATAGTTTATAGGAAATAGGTGGATACATGATAGAACTGTATCCATACAGTTTTGCTTTTCTCAGCATATTTAATTTCTTCTTAAATTTAAAGTTTTCTCAGTGGTGCATCTTTGATACAGTTTGGTATATGAACTTCTAGCAAGTTGATAAGGCTCACGATTCTATCTTTTAGTTTAGTTGTGGATCCAATCCTACATGTACAATCTAGGAGTGAGTTAAAAACATCAATTAAGTTCATACATATCTTTTAATTGGCAATTTAGTTCGCTGCAATTCCAGTGGATCGTCCCTTATCTTTCATATCCCACATCGTACATGTTCTCAGGGTGAAATTGGCCGTAGAAGTGCAGGGGACAATGTCCTTGAAAGGGAGGGTTATGCTGTATCTGCAGGATTCTCACTTGGTCTTGTAGCTTTGGGTATGTCTTTTTGGTATTTGGCTGGCAACCAATTTTTTTTTCTTCAGTTTAAGCCGACTCCGCTTTCTTTTTGGCTCAAGGCCGTGGAGGTGATGCGCTCGGTTCCATGGACTCCTTGGTCAATCGCTTACTCCTGTATTTAGGAGCAAAAGAGGTTAATTACTTTGGATTTCAACTTAATTGTATCCCACTATAAACCATATCACATTGGATTTGTAAACTATGAATATTGTTGTACTGAACAACTCTTTGAATTTCTTACAGGAAAGATCTATCCTTGTACCATCCCTTGAAGATCACCGAAGTGCTGCACAGGTTTCCCTGCATATCTGTTCTTCATATATTCCTATGTGAAGCTTGTATTGTGCATAAACATGTGCCTTAAACACTTGCTGAATTGTTATAATGTGGGTATAATTTTTTCTGTCTCAGATAACAGACGGAAGCACTTCTAATGTTGATATAACTGCACCTGGAGCGATAATAGCTCTCACATTAATGTATCTTAAGGTGGGTCTTGAGGATAGTTAACTAGATAACTGATTAAACTTCAGCCGTTACGGCTTTTTGTTTTTGTGTTTTTTCCTGTGGAATGTGGACACTTTATACAATGGTTGTTGCAGACAGAATCAGAGGTCATCTTCTCAAAGCTCTCTATTCCTCAAACACATTACGATTTGGAGTGCGTTAGGCCTGATTTCATTATGCTCCGTGTCATTGCTCGGAACTTGATAATGTGGAGCAGGTAATTTTTATCTTGCCTAATTAGGAGTGCTGTTATTGATGCTTCTAAGATAGTAAGTCTAACAGATTTCGTATTATAGGATCTGTCCTACTTGTGATTGGATTCAGTCTCAAGTTCCTGAAGTAGTCAAAAATGGTATCAGCCAACTCCGAGATGACATGGATAATATGTATGAGGTGGATGTTGAAGCCCTTGTTCAGGCATACGTCAATATAGTGGCCGGGGCCTGCATTTCACTTGGTATATAATATAATTTTTTGTGAGACATCAGTCTCTAATTACTCGTGATAATTATGACATGTATTGTTGTTTTTGATAGGGCTGAGATTTGCTGGTACGAGGGATGGAAATGCTCGTGACTTACTTAACTCCTACGCTCTCTATCTTTTGAATGAGGTATATCATCCATGGAAATGTTATATTTGTTACTCCTTTTTCTCCTTCAAATGCTAATAATTCTCTGGGTTTGCTTCTGGTCATCTCTATGTGAGCTTATATGTTTTCACGTATGTAGATCAAGCCTCTTTCTGCCACACCTGGAAATGCATTTCCCAGGGGAATATCAAAATTTGTTGATCGGGGAACACTTGAAATGTGTCTTTATCTTATCATTATTTCTCTGTCAGTGGTAATACTTCTTAAAGTTTCCTGTCCAACAATTTTCATTTTTCAACTCAGTCAGTAGCTTTATATGGAAGGACTCACTTGTGTAGGTCATGGCGGGATCTGGAGACTTGCAAGTTTTTCGGTTGTTGAGATTTCTCCGCAGCCGAAACTCTGCCGATGGACATGCTAACTATGGCACACAAATGGCAGTAAGTACTTTTGTGCAAAATGAAGGTTCCTTGATTTCATGTAATTCAATTGCCTTGAATTTTATTTTTGAAGTTTGGATATTAAAATGTAATCTCTGAAGCAGTTATTTTCTTGAAATGGCTGGCAATCTTGTAAACAATAAATAAAATCTCAGGTCACTGAGCACACAGAAAAACATAAAGAAGTTCTAGCTCATTTATTGCATTAACCTCATATGGCCAAAACAATTCGTCTCTAATGTACCAGTGAACTACTTGCACCATGTAAAGTAATTTAAAAGCTGCTGATTTTGTTTGAGCAATGAGATCGAAAAATGTGACTTTCTATAGCTAGCTTACGATTGCATATTTATTGTTGAGCAGAGTCCTATACTTTTCTTTTTTTTGTGAAATATGAGCATCATAATTTCTTTCCTTTAGGTGAGCTTAGCCACAGGATTCTTGTTTCTTGGAGGCGGTATGCGAACATTTTCAACGAATAATGGCTCACTGGCAATGTTGCTCATTACTCTCTATCCACGGTTGCCTTCTGGACCAAATGACAACCGTTGTCACCTCCAGGCAAGTTTAAATCTCTTATTTATTCTTTGCATCGCTCTTTTTTGTCTAATATGTCAATTCTATAGAAGCAAGAGTTGCTTTTCTATAGAAAATGCTACCCAACACCAATCACTTTGTCGATTGTGATATCAAAGACATGCTAAGCTTGGAAGTTGGTTTCAAACTTTTGTTGTGCTATTTATGCTTTTGCAAGAATACATCTGACAAGGTGAATTTTCCTTTTTTTTAGGCATTCAGGCATTTATATGTCCTTGCAACAGAGGCTCGCTGGCTGCAGACCATTGATGTTGATTCTGGTCTGCCTGTCTATGCCCCTCTAGAAGTCACAGTAAAAGAGACAAAACTTTATTCAGAAACAAAATTTTGCGAGATAACACCGTGCATTCTGCCAGAGCGTGCTATTGTAAGAAAAGTTCAACATCTTGCCTTGCATATTTTTTATGAACAAACTACAGAAGGTTTCTTGATTTGCATGTCACACTGCTTTCTACAAGATTATGAAAAAAAAATAGTTTTCTGGTAGAAGCACATTTGTGGCAACTGCAAGTTGAAACATCAGAAAACTAGGCCATATACCAGCTTGTCTCAATGCTGGTTTAAGTTTTTTCATGAAATACTTGCTCAGCCATTCTACCTGTTTGTTTCGTCCACGTCACCTAAAAATGTATTTGTATCCTGCAGCTAAAGAGAATTTGTGTATGTGGTCCCCGATACTGGCCCCAACAAATTGAGCTAGTCCCCGAAGGTGGTTGATGCATTTGCTTATATATTCCTTATTTGTCCTTGGTCATTTCGTCTACCTGGTTTTAAGATAATTTATTTTTATCCAATGAAATATAGAGAAAAATTGGTGGAGCTTTGGGGACAAGAGTGATCCCTTCAGTTCTGGTGTTATATATGTCAAAAGGAAAGTAGGAGCTTGTTCGTATGTTGATGATCCAGTTGGGTGTCAGTCACTGCTTTCGCGAGCAATGCATAAGGTTGTATACGCCATCATATACTCTTGACTCAGATAGATTAATATTCAGTCATAGAAAACTGGTTCTGATACACGTTTGTATGCTTTCTGTGATACAGGTTTTTGGTTTAAGGACTCTGGGAGAATCTAATTTGATTGCTAATAGTCATAGAGAACTGGATTCTGATAGTGTTGATCACTTGGTCAGCACTTTCTCATCAGATCCAAGCCTAATAGCGTTTGCACAGTTGTGCTGTGACAAATCTTGGAATAACAGGTAAGTACTGTTTTATCCGGTTGATTCACATTTATTTGTGCTTTTAGTTCCATAAGTCATAACAGAGTTCGGTAGTTTGCTTGGCAAACTCAGAAGGGCGAATTCTAACATATTCATTGATCCAGATCTGATTCTGAATTCAAGGAGTTCTGTCTGCAAGTGTTGTTTGACTGTATAAGCAAGGATAGACCAGCTCTTTTGCAGGTGATTGCTACTTACAGCCACCTAACCCTACTATTCAATGTTTAACGGAACAATTCTTGATGCAGTTTATTTGGCAATGTGTATTCTAATATTGAGTATACGTTACATAATTGTTGTAGGTTTATTTATCTTTGTACACAACCATTGGTTCGATGGCTGATCTGCTTGTCAAAAGCGATAGTAACATGTGTGATTCACTTTCCATCTCAAGCCTCAAGGTACTGTTCCTGCAAAGATGGAACTGAAACAAAGAACATTGATTCACATTTTGACTTTTGTAATCAGCTTTGATTTCCTAATTTTGGATCTAATCTTATGGTCTCAGGTTGCTCTTGCCTACAATGAGGCAGTATCAACTGGAAGATTGGCCTCCTCAGGTGGCTTTGTACAGTCAATCTTCTTAGCATCGCTGAGAAAGCGATGTGAAGAGGTTTTGAATTGCTCAACGGAGCTGAAGATTAATTTGAGGAATTATTTGACCTCAGAAGCATGGCCTTATGATAAGAACTCAAAGTTGCAGAAAGATATAATTATTCTCTCATGGTATCTAAAATGGTTCAACGTACCATCTCCATCGATCATCAAAGCAGCAGTGGAAAAGATCAAATCCAAGTCCAAAAACTCAACTTCGGCAATACCTTTGTTGCGATTGTTGTTACCAAATACGCATATTAGTGTGATTGGTGAAATTGATAGGGTCTTTTTCCCCTCGAATTAAACAATTGTATTGTGAAAACATGATTTTGTATTCTCTTCGTTTGGGCTAATAAGCTGATAAATTTTGTGAGCAAAGCTATCATGGTCAATTTCAAACTCAAATGTGCATGACAAAAGCATAATATAAAATAAGCTAAATTTTAAAAGATATTTAGTTGATGTTTTTTAAAGAATATTTATGAGATCAATTTTTTTAAAAAAGTATTAGAATAGACATGGAGTTAAATGGAAGTGTTAAGATCATACACTGTAATAGTGAGATGGTTTAAATATGGTTTGACACTTGTAAATTCAATTATAAAATTTTATAATTTGTCCTCCATATTTGCAATTGCATTACGACATAACCTGTTTCAAATTCTTCTTAGTCGCAACATGGACAACCTTTTACCGAGCATTGAGATGTGTGACTGGAATGCCAAGGTGTTCAGAATCATCTTCCATTGTGCTGACCGCATCTCCTTCACTCATCTCGAGATTTACCGGAGTGGACAAGTCTACAAGTTTGTGCACGGGACTCCTCACTATCTTGTGGTTAACGTGACGTGAGAGGGTGTTCAGATTCGAATTCAGGAGAAATAGAGTGGATATTTAGTTTTTCTATGTTTTATTTTAAAATTGTAGTAGATGTGTATGCTTTGACATTAGATGTTTATATCTATTTTTGACAAACGAGATGTAAAAGAAACGAAAATATATATCCAGACACAAGATTTTGGGAGGTTATTTTGTTTATTAGATTGTTATAATTTAGTCGTTAAAATCCATGCATATAGCTTTCAATTGGCAGTTTAGGTATCTGCATATAGCTTTTGTTTATGAGATTTTTTTATATTATAAAATTATTGGTGGTATGTTGTGTATATTTTGTACACATCAATTTTTCTTATCATTTCAATGCAAACATTTTCAAATGTGTGTATTATTTATTTATCTTAAGTTGTTTTTTAACATGCATTCTTTTGTAAAATCAAATGTAATTATAATATTTTGTAGGTTTGTAAATTAATTGAAACAGAAAAAGCTTACAAATGTTAGTTTATTTATAAAAAAAAATATGTATGTCTTTAAATTAATTTTATAGTTTTAACATCTTTAAAACAAATACAATTAACCTATATATTATTATAATATAGTAGAATGAAACTATTGCAGCATAATTTCACAGCGTGAATAATTAGTATAGACTATATAAAATGTAAAATATGTAAGACAAATTATTTGTGATTGAAATTGCATATTTCTAAACTGGAACAGGTTCAATTACATGAAAAGTGATCGATTTAATGGAGCATAGGGACTGAATCGAGTTTTATGGGTCAAATCAAAAACATGTTTAAGAACACACAAAAGTCGGTGGGCATCACGTGGATAAACGGACTGGGCTGTTAAAACCTATCTTCAAATTGGCCCAACTCTAATTCATCGTAATGGGTTTCAATTAGGCTCATTAAAATTATGGTTATTATATGGCGCAAGCTTAAGTCGAATTTCTATGAAATCGCAATACTCGAGGATTTGAAAATAGCGGAAAAAAACCACATTCATTCACATATTTCACATTCCAACTTTTTCTTCTTAACAATATTTAAGAAGCCAGTGCAAATCATTCGGTTGAGAGAATATAATTATTTTCAAAAGGAAATAGAAGCAATGTGAGTGGGAAAAAAAATAGAACATTTTAACCTCACTAATGATAAACAACTTTAAACATCGTAATCCTCTTAAGTCTTACCACATAACTCTTGCGAACCGGTTCCAATTTACACAAAAATGGAGCGATCCATTGGAGGATACGAACTGAACCGAATTTGATGGTTAAACCCGAAACCGGTTTAAGAAAACACAAAACTTGGACGGCTTCAGTGAAAAATTCAAATCATCGGTCATCCTCTCTGACTCTCTCAAATCGAATCTGAAGCTTTTAGTTTTATTCTACGATCAAATTCCGAACGAACAAAATTCTCTTGATTCCGCTGATTTCTCCGTCCGATGCATCTTCTCGATTGAAAATTCCATTCTCGTTTGTTATTCCACCGGAGGAGTGAGCAATCGGCTCTCATTTGTCTTGTTTTAGCTCGATGTTCGTCAGAAAATTTCTGCAGAAATCCTCCGGCGGTCAGAATCCTCCTCCTCCTATAGCTCCTCCGCCTCGGGTATTCTAGCCTCATCTCTTTTTATTCTACTATCCTCGAGGAATAAAAGTTCCATTTTTGATGCTTCTAGACCATTCTCCCGCTTGGAGTTTCACTCTTAGTATACTAGCTTAGGTTGGGCTCAGCTCTATTTTTCTGTGGAATTTGATTGATGCCTATAATGTTCCCCAAGTTATTGAATTTACAAATATTTTCTTTGCGATGAATAGTTTGTTCTCATTTTAAATTTATAGCTAGGAATCTAGGATTGAGAACTTGTTGGAGACGAGAATTTCAGGAAAAGAAATGTACTTGACAAACTTCAATTTTCGATCATTGAGATGCTTCAGAGAGAGATATCTCGTTTAGGATTGAACGCATGCTACTTACCAAATTATGCATCACAAATACATTGGTTAACAATAAGTGTTTTAATTCCATCTTCACCTAAGATAGCTCCGTTCTAGGAATGCTTTTTTTTTTTTTTGCTTTAGACGTTCACATTTAGTATGAATCTTTGCAGGGATGTTTGATGGCAGAAGATTTGGATCCTCATATTATCACCCACTCTGGGATACCTTCGACGGCGTCTCTTCTTGCCTTTGACCCTATTCAATGCCTCTTGGCTGTGGGAACACTGTAAGTTCTTGAAAACGAACATTGGTTTATACGAAGGAAATTATAGTTGAGATGAAGGGGGGAAACTGTATAAGAATTTTGGCTAAGTGAATCACTCTTTAGTCTTTCTAGCTATCATAATATCTATGATGAGAGAAACAACTCTCTCCCTGGTTTGTATTTTATTTGAACTTTAAAAAGTAATGTACTTTTTGCTAACCCCTTTCAGAGATGGAAGGATAAAAGTGATTGGTGGCGATAACATCGAGGCAATTCTTGCATCTCCTAAGCAGTTACCTTTCAAAAACTTAGAGGTTTGTGGTATTCTGTTCACCTCTTGATATTTTGAGAGCCTACAATCATGTTCAGTTTCAAAATATTGGTCTCTGATTATAGCTTCTGTGTAGTTCCTTTTTTTATTTCCTGATGTGCTTCCTAGCTTAGATCTCTTTCTTCTTAATAATGGTTTACAAGAAGTTCGATCACATAATATACTAACTTTCATGTTCAAATCTCCTTTGAGCCATCTTATTTGAGTAGTGGGCAGATTTTTTTTTTCTCTAGTCCATTCCTTTCTGGATAGATCAACTTGCGTTGTGAACTTGGGACATATATATTACAGTCCAACCGCTTTGTGATCCCAGTTATCTGTAACTTCACTTGACATTTTATCTTTATATCTTACAGTTCATGCAGAACCAAGGCTTTCTGGTTAGCATCTCAAATGAAAACGAGATTCAGGTGACAATTCAGTGTGACGTTTGAAATTTCTGTATTATCAGCTGATGTCTTCACTTCTGTTTGACTTTCTTGACTCTCACCTTATTGGATCGGTTTCATCAACAAAGTTTCCCTATTTATTAGGTTTGGGACTTGGATCTTAGGCAACCAGCATCAAGCTTAAAGTGGGAGTCAAACATTACTGCGTTTGCAATCCTTCATGGCACTGGTTACATGTAATGAGCTTATTAGGATTACAGTTTGGAGCACTATTATTCCATTGACAGTAACTATGGCGTAATTAAGTGTGTTTCTTATCTTGTTCACAGGTATGTTGGTGATGAGTACGGTATGGTGTCTGTTCTAAACTACAGCGCTGACGAAGGGAAATTACTGCAGCTTCCTTATTATGTTCCAACTGATGCTTTATCTGGTATGTAGGGTTCCCTCCTTCAATGTGATGACCAAATGTGTTTAGAAGCACGACTGACTTTAGAAAAAATTTGTTTTCAGCTCTTAGGCATTATTTTATTTCTTAGTGGTCTATCTACCTTCACCAAATAATTTGCAAAGTAATTCTTGGCAGGGAACCATATCCACTTCATACTTCAGATTAAATGCAAACATGAAGACCTCCAGCGTTGCATTTAAGTTATTCTTTTAAAACTTATATTTTCTCCCATTTCCCTCTTTGTGCAGAAGCAGCGGGGCTTTCATCTCCTATTGATTATCCGGTTGTTGGACTTCTTTCCCAGCCTTGTTCAAAGGGAACTAGGTGAGACAAGATTTCTTCTGATATTATGTTGTTTTTTTAACCTATAGATGGAAAGCATTGCTTGATGATAAGTTCATTAATTCAAATTTAATCTTCTCATTGAACTGAAGTGCTATATAAGGAACATGTGTCTCTAAAACTGACCATCTGTGCCTGTCATAGCACATGAAACTAGTCTTTTCCTTTTTAACTTTTCCCTCTGCATCTACTAATTATTTAGTTTCATGCTCCAATGTCCCCGACCGTTGAGCTTAAAATAAGGACACCATCTGAAGATATCATAGGCGGAAATAGTGAAAGCATTTAGTGATCTTCATGTCTAACTTGAGAAACATTGTATCATTTTTTCTTTTTGCACTGTGATTCTAATCCTGTCAAAAGAGTGAAAATCTTGATTTTGCTATGCTATTACAGTGTATTATAAGCAAGAATAAGATCTTTCTTATGATTAATTTTCATAACGATTTTGAAGTAATAATCCTGCAGATTGTTGATTGCATTTTCAAATGGATTACTTTTTCTTTGGGATGCATCAGAAGATCATGTCGTGTTAGTTCGGGGGAACAAAGATCTACCTGTGGAGGGTAAAACAGTTGCTGATTCTCTTGAAGCTTCACATGATGAGCTTTCCAATCTTGAACTCGATGGAAAAGAGATAAGTTCTTTGTGTTGGGCATCAACTGATGGTTCAGTTCTTGCTGTTGGCTATGTGGATGGGGATATATTATTTTGGGACTTTTCTGATGGGCAAAAGGGGAAGCCATCTAATCACGTTGTTAAGTTACAGTTGTCTTCGGCTGAGAAAAGACTTCCTGTCATTGTTATGCATTGGTGTTTGGATGTATCCCGCAAGAGTAGTGGTGGAAAACTCTTCATCTATGGTGGTGATATCATTGGATCTGACGAAGTACTTACGGTAAGAACTCAGCCCAAATAAAAACGTTCATAGCACAGATTGGTGATCTTGGGCCAATTATAAACCGACTTTCTATCCAAAAAGAAACATATGAAAAAAAAGTCGCAAATTTTCTTCTAAACATGTTGCATTTTCATGGTACAAGGGAAACCCAAACATGAATCTTACCTTGTAGATGAAAATGCATAGCCTAATTCAGTCCTTTTGCTGATCACCATGTGCAGATGTTAGGTCTTGATTGGTCTTCTGGTATGGGAGGTCTGAAATGTGTTGGCCGTGCTGACCTGACCCTTAGTGGTTCATTTGCTGATATGGTCTTGTCTCCAATTGCCAGTTCAAGGCAGAGTGGGGTGTTTTTATTTCTGTTGACAAATCCAGGACAACTGCAAGCATATGACGATACCTCTCTGGCTTCTCTGATGTCTCAGAAAGAGAATAAGATTTCTGTTTCTCCACTGCCATATCCAATGGTTGTACCAACGATGGATCCACATATGACAGTAGCAACGTTTTCTGCATTAAATGTGAATGATAAAACGTCATTAGCTCTTTCTGAGGTAGTCTCTCGACAAATTTTCCTAGTTGTGCTTCCCATTGTGAGGCAATTAATTTATATCTTATTCCTGATAGATAGTCTTAGCTGCAAAAGCTCGAACCCCTCGTACCCCATCCGGAGAAAGTGCACAATGGCCTCTGACAGGTGGTGTTCCAAGCCACGTTGATGACTACAAGCTTGAAAGACTTTACATGGCAGGATATCAAGATGGGTCTATGCGAATATGGGATGCAACCTATCCATGTCTGTCCCTTATTTATATTTTGGAGCCAAAGGTATTAATGTTATAACTTTTCTTCTTTTGAGCTTCATCTTGAAAACTCGTTTAAATATTTTTTTGAGAAGGTTTGTTTGCAATAAATAATTTCATCCTTCACCAATGATCAGGCAAGTGTTATTGACATAACTGGAGTAGATGCATCTGTAACGGCATTTTGCTTCTGCTCTAAGACTTCTTGTTTGGCTGTTGGTAACGAATGTGGTATGGTAAGAAGACCTGTTTCTGTTGATACCTTTTTGATTTCAGCTTAGATTCTAATGTGCATCTGATTTTCTCGCTTTTCTGAATCTGTAGGTTCGCCTATACAAGTTGGTCGGCCATACAAGTGGAGGAACTTTGGAAGTTGTTACCAACACTGAGAAGAAAGGTTTGGCTATTGTTACAACGTTGACACTATGGATTTGTTATGCTTTATCTCATGCTGTTGGTTCATTACTTGTAGCTCACCATTTGCATCAAGAAGATGGTCCTCAATGGTTGGCTGCGTTTTCCTTCCTGAGTTCCCCAGTGTGCACCCTGCAATTTGTACAGTCTACAAGAAGGCTTGCCGTGGGATTTAAATGTGGCAAGGTAGGGATTTAACAAATGTTTAAGTGTCGGCATACAGCTGTTTTCTTTAGTTGAAAGTAAAATTAAGTTTTCTTTCCAAACCATTTCAAATTTTCATTTCAAATTACAGGTTGCAGTGCTTGACATTGGTGTGCCGTCAGTATTATTTGTTACAAATAGCTTATCTGACTCAGGTTCTCCGATCAAGTCACTCTATGTGAAATCCTCTTCAGCTCCAACAGGCTCAAAAAGTGATCCAACTGATCACAACTCCATAAATTCTGAAGATGATTTACTCTTGTGTGCAATGACCAAAGATGGACAGACCATTCTTTTGGATGGCAATACTGGGAAAATACTTGCCTCTTGCCTGAGACCTCTAAAGAACCCAACTGCGATTTGTATGCACATTATAGGTATTTTATCTGATACTAACATAAAAGTGTGTTTTCTTATGCATCTAGTATTCATAAAAATAATTCTATTTTGCAGAGAACTGCTATGAAAACTATGAAACGCCCAGTGAAAAACCAGCTGAAAATCCATCTGGGAAGGATAAACATGAGAACAAATCTCATATAATCAAAGCTAGTGAGAGTCATTCACCAGACGGTGAACAGAATGCTGTCACAGAAACAAAACTTATTGATCAGATATTTGCGAATTCATTATTTCTCATGTGTTCTGAGGATGCACTGCGCTTGTATACTGTAAAGTCTCTATCTCAGGTATATCACAGTATTTATCCTTTTTATGATACCTAAAGTATCTTGCTGGCTCTTTCTGATAACAAGGACTTGCTTTCAATACCTAGGGAAGTCTTGAGAGCATTATGGAGGTAAATCTTCCAAGGCCGTGTTGCTGGATGGGAATCCTAAAAAAAGATGGAAGGGAATGTGCAGTACTCCTGTTTTACCGAACAGGGCATATTGAAATAAGGTGACTTTCAAATATATGTCAGATAAAAGTTAGTTACCAAAATACAATCTTGTAACTATTTAGTCTGAAGGCTACTATAGATGGACCATTGATTGCTCAGAAAGAATGGTTTCTTAATTGAACAGATCTTTCCCGAATCTTGAAGTTGTGGGAGAGAGCTCTTTGCTGTCACTTCTTAGGTGGAACTTCAAGCCTAACATGGAGAAGACAGTATGTTCAGATGATTTCGGCCATGTCGTCCTGGTGAGATTTCTTAGAAGAGAGCTTTTCAACATGTGATGTATTAAGTATGCCAAGTTAAATCTTGATGTATAAGTTGGCATGTAGAATAATATCATAAGAGAATGTTTTTGTTATCTCAGATGTTAAGGACTAATAAAAACTAAATCTACAGGTAAATGGTTGTGAAGTTGCCATCCTTTCGTTTTTGGCCCACGCAAACGGCTTCAGGTACTGGCTTACTGTTTGCTGTTCCATAGAACTTTCGTATGCTTAGCTAGCAAAGTAGCAATTAAGTTACCAATACCTAACTTTTCATTCATCTCAGGCTCCCAGAGTCTTTACCTTTGCTTCATGACAAAGTCCTTGCAGCAGCTGCTGACGCTACCTTTAGCCATATCTCTGTTCATAAGAAAAATCATGTATGTTCTGCTTTCACATGTGAACCCTTTTTTTGTAAGCTCCACTGTTTTGCTAGAAAAGTTTCTGTGACCACAGGATGGCGCTCCCAAATTCCTAAGTAACATTATCAAAGGCTTCAGATCAAGCACTGAACAGAAGATGGACCAAGTACAAGATTTCTCCCACCTGGGGAACATCTTTTCTAATCCACCATACTTAAAACCTTCTGATACCGGTGGCGACGACGAAAAGATTGTTGAGCTAAACATAGGTTTGTAATATCTACACTAAGTTACTCCTCCCCGGGTTCCTGCCTCTGACTAAAAATTGTTTTCTGTAGATGACATCGAGATAGATGAACCTGTGATCATCTTGCCGTTGACAGAGAAAGACAAAAAAGAAAAGAAAGGTAAAAGATCTGTACGCCTCAAGTTCTAGTATCATTGTGAATGCATGAGACGATTCATGAGGTTTCTTTGCAGATAAGAGAACGGATAAGGAAAAGCTGTTCGACGGTGCATCCAGCGATGCACAACCCAAAACAAGAACAGTGGATGAAATTAAGTCCAAATACAGAAAAGCTGGGGTGAGTCATGACCAATTTGATATACCCAACTAGCTTCTTTTTTGTGCTTCCATCTCTAACATAGTTGGGTAATTTTTCCAGGAAACCTCAGCAATAGCTTCACAAGCGAAGGACAAACTTCATGAGCGGGGAGAAAAACTCGAGGTCATATATTACGCTGCAGAGATTTCATCTTCATTTATGTTTCCAAGCTATGTATGCTAACTACAAAAACATCTCCTTTCTTTGTTTTATCTGCCAGAGAATCAGCCAACGCACAGCTGAGCTTCAAGACAATGCTGAGAACTTTGCATCCATGGCACATGAACTTGCTAAGCAAATGGAGAAGCGAAAATGGTGGAACATATGAGAGAGTTGCAGCCATTGTGGGCTCTTCCGTATATAAACTAATTATCTTTTGTGTTTCCACAGGTGAAAATTTCTTTTTCATGTTTATTTATCAATCAAATCTGTAAAATAGATTGACCAAAGAGAGCAACCCTTCTAACTTGAAAAGTTGCTTGTGAGCTGATTTGAGGCTGCTTTGACTGTCTATCAGAATTTTAAATTTAAAAAAAAAAAAACACAGTTTGTTTTGTCCTTTACTTGATCCCACAGCTTTACTTGACGACACACTTTTGTTTGTTATGAGTTATGACACATTTGACTAATGCTTAAAACCCTAAATCCCGCTTTATTCCTTCTCCTTTTCTTTCTAGTTACACAACACAGAACAGAACACCACACATTCGTACTTACATATCTACTTATAATTGAAAGAGGACCTCATATAGAAATAGCCTTCGAGCTAGAAAAGCACATAGAAGACTGATTACGAGAGATAGACGACGACGACAAGGATCAACCAACACAGAATCCATCTCTCTATCTCTCTACGTTATCTCTTCATTCAGAGAGTGCAAATAGAACGACAGAGACTTTTTCCTCTTTTCTTCTTGGGAAGAGGCTCCAATGGCGAGCTCGGTTTTATCAGAATGTGGTTTTAGACCTCTCCCCAGATTCTACCCTAAACACACAACCTCTTTTGCCTCTAACCCTAAACCCACTTTCAAATTCAATCCACCACTTAAACCTCCTTCTTCTCTTCTCAATTCCCGATATGGATTCTACTCTAAAACCAGGAACTGGGCATTGAATGTGGCAACACCTTTAACAACTCTTCAGTCTCCATCCGAGGAAGACACGGAGAGATTCGACCCAGGTGCGCCTCCTCCCTTCAATTTGGCGGATATAAGAGCAGCCATACCTAAGCATTGTTGGGTTAAGAATCCATGGATGTCTATGAGTTATGTTGTCAGAGATGTTGCTATCGTCTTTGGATTGGCTGCTGTTGCTGCTTACTTCAACAATTGGCTTCTCTGGCCTCTCTACTGGTTCGCTCAAGGAACCATGTTCTGGGCTCTCTTTGTCCTTGGCCATGACTGGTATCAACTAATCCTCATGCTTCATCTGCCTACTTCAAGTGTTTTGATCTCTCTCTATATTGTTAACCAAGTATTCATGTTGTTTACCTTGCAGCGGACATGGTAGCTTCTCGAATGATCCGAGGCTGAACAGTGTGGCTGGTCATCTTCTTCATTCCTCAATTCTGGTCCCTTACCATGGCTGGTGACTTTTGCTTTCAATCCCTTCAATATAATACAAACCTTTTCTCTCTTGGTAATGAATCACTTGAAGAATAATATCACATTCTTCATGACAATATTTGAATTTTCCTTGTAGGAGGATTAGCCACAGAACTCACCACCAGAACCATGGTCATGTCGAGAATGACGAATCATGGCATCCTGTAAGATGTTGCACTATCCATAATCAAACACAGATGTCGAAACATGGTTTCATTTTTTTTATTACTACTTAGATAGAGAGCTTATGTTTTTGTAACTGCAGTTGCCTGAAAGCATCTACAAGAATTTGGAAAAGACGACTCAAATGTTTAGGTTTACACTGCCTTTTCCAATGCTCGCATACCCTTTCTACTTGGTAATCCTTCATCCTTCTGCATCTTACTATAATCTCATGGAAGAAGCTCATGTTTCACATCTGATTCACTGTATTCTTGATGCAGTGGAACAGAAGTCCAGGGAAACAAGGTTCTCATTATCATCCGGACAGTGACTTGTTTCTTCCAAAAGAGAAGAAAGATGTTCTGACATCAACTGCCTGTTGGACTGCAATGGCTGCTTTGCTTGTTTGTCTCAACTTTGTCATGGGTCCAATCCAGATGCTCAAACTATATGGCATCCCTTATTGGGTATCCTCTACTTCTGTACCTCTCCGTTTCAGACAAACTTGATTATGTATTCCTTTGTTGCCTCAGATGTGAAGGTGTTTATTGGAATTTTCAAACACAATTAATGCAGATATTTGTAATGTGGTTGGACTTCGTCACTTACTTGCACCACCATGGACATGAAGACAAGCTCCCTTGGTATCGTGGAAAGGTATGCAAAATCTACTTCACCTTTTGTAATCGAGTTACCTGAGAGACACTGTTGTTGTGAGAATCACAAACGCTTCATGTACTTTCCCCAAACACAGGAATGGAGTTACCTGAGAGGAGGGCTCACAACATTAGATCGTGACTACGGATGGATCAATAACATCCACCACGATATTGGAACTCATGTGATACATCATCTTTTCCCGCAGATCCCACATTATCATCTAGTAGAAGCAGTAAGAGTTCTTGATGATCTTAAGTAAAGACTATTCTGGTGTGGACTTACTTCAATATGGTGTGCTAAACCTTCCATATCTATCTTTTCATTTTCCTCTTTTTCTAGACAGAAGCAGCTAAACCAGTACTAGGAAAGTACTACAGAGAACCGAAAAACTCTGGACCTCTGCCACTTCACTTACTGGGAAGCCTCATAAAGAGTATGAAACAAGACCATTTCGTAAGCGATACAGGAGATGTCGTGTACTATGAGGCAGATCCAAAACTCAATGGACAAAGAACATGAGGACATACTGCAGTGAACC
>Ga0041059_1001220_pt1 | contig 20562 bp, 7 predicted proteins | sample AraColnosormetaG_FD_56232 | JGI IMG/M metagenome (GOLD analysis project Ga0041059, IMG submission 56232) | Arabidopsis roots microbial communities from North Carolina, USA - Col MF nosort | ecosystem: Host-associated > Plants > Roots > Unclassified | place: USA: North Carolina | collected 2013-09-02 | reverse complement strand
TTTTTNTTTTTTTTTTTTTTTTTTTTTTTGCAGTATAAAAGAAAATATTAACGAGCAGCCATCGTCCCTAGTGGGTGGAAAGTTAAGAGAGTAAGTAGACCATGCCCCTATACATTTGAGACCTTTTGGTAATAGTTTTTCGTGGGATGTTTACAGCTACAAAACCTGACATTTTAGGTACCAAATGAACGGCTTAAGGTGGCTAGTTTCACTGTACAACAATCACTTAAATGGCATTTTAGCTGATGAGATGGGTCTCGGGAAAACTGTTCAGGTATTTAATGCCATCCCATTTGGGATATAGGCACACATGTCAGATTTTCTTATAAGATGCCTTTGTTTCATAAGTTATAAAGTTTTTTGTTTTTCCTTTTCGTATTTTGTAGGTTATTTCTTTGATTTGCTATCTGATGGAGACAAAAAATGATAGAGGTCCCTTCTTGGTTGTTGTCCCATCTTCGGTTCTGCCTGGTTGGCAGTCAGAAATTAACTTCTGGGCCCCATCAATTCATAAAATTGTTTACTGTGGGACTCCTGACGAAAGGCGCAAACTATTCAAGTAAAGAGACGCAAATTTTGTTTTTATTGTCCTTTATATCTCAGATTTTAAGGTTCAATGTCTCCTTTTTCATTGAAGGGAGCAAATTGTTCATCAGAAGTTCAATGTCCTTCTGACGACATATGAGTATCTAATGAACAAGCATGATAGGCCTAAATTAAGCAAGATTCACTGGCACTATATTATTATTGACGAAGGACATCGCATAAAGAATGCATCCTGCAAGTTAAATGCAGACCTGAAACATTATGTTAGCTCCCACCGACTTCTGTTAACTGGGACCCCATTGCAGGTACTGTTTCTTTCTTTCTCCATCTGTCCTCATCTTGATATTGACGCATACTCTTTCCCCATCATGTTTGTTGCTATTTTCTGCTGTTCGCATTGCCCACAATCTCATCATTTACATCTCTTATAGAACAACCTAGAAGAATTGTGGGCACTGCTTAATTTCCTGCTGCCTAATATATTCAACTCGTCAGAAGACTTTTCACAGTGGTTCAACAAACCATTCCAAAGTAATGGAGAAAGTTCTGCCGAGGAGGTAGCATTGACTGTATTTGATATTAAAATAGTAGACAGTATACACTTCATAAGACATTCTGGCTTTAACTGCACCCTTATGGTTGCCATCTGACTAGGCATTGCTATCAGAAGAGGAGAATCTACTGATCATCAATCGACTTCACCAAGTTCTTCGACCATTTGTTCTGCGTCGGCTGAAACATAAGGTTCATAACAGAATGTCTCCTTTGTGTTACTTTAATATGTTAGAGATATGGAAGGATATTTTCCAATGCAATTATCTCAGTTACTTTAAGTTTTATTTAACATACTATTTTATTTTGGTAGGTTGAAAATGAGCTTCCCGAAAAGATAGAGAGATTGATACGCTGTGAGGCTTCTGCTTATCAGAAGCTGTTGATGAAGAGGGTTGAGGATAATTTGGGTTCGATTGGAAATGCGAAGGTGTTGTTTTATGCTCTAGGTGTTGGTAGTTTTGCGATAATGTTGAGTTATTTTTTTAGTTATTTTCTTTTGTTTACAGTCTCGTGCAGTGCACAACTCAGTAATGGAGCTTCGGAATATTTGCAATCATCCATATCTTAGCCAACTGCATTCAGAGGAGGTAATGGTTTTCATTTATCTGGAAGTGTTATTGTAAATGCAATGAAGCACTGGTTAGCGCACTATGGACAACCCTAATGAAGGGCATTTCACTTTTATTAGGTCAATAACATAATTCCTAAGCATTTCCTGCCTCCAATTGTAAGACTGTGTGGAAAGCTTGAGATGTTGGATCGGATGTTGCCTAAACTCAAAGCAACAGACCATCGGGTAATGATTTCTCTCTTTTCCCTCATGGTAATAGGATAGTTGTGATGATTCAATGCTCTTAAAGACGAAAGCTTATTATTGAAGTTGGGCTAAGTGTTTTCAAGTAGTGTGCTAGAGTACCTTGCATTGCGTTCGCCTCTGGAGGATTAAAGTGTCTATTACGAAAAGTTTTTGAAATTATGTTTTGATTGGATGAAGCATTACTGTTTTTTTTCCCTTTATTTGGTTGCTTACTTGCTTCTATATCACTTCACGCAAAACATCAAGTCCTCAACTATAAGATTTTCTGTTATTTGTGAAACGCACATATATATTAGAATTTGTAACTTTTTTGCATTTTTACCTTAAATTTAATACTGAAGCTTATAAATGGTTGTTACTTTTATTTATGGTATGCATGAATTCCCACAGGTTCTTTTCTTTTCCACAATGACAAGGCTTCTTGATGTAATGGAGGATTACCTCACCTTAAAGGGGTACAAATACCTTAGGCTGGACGGGCAGACATCTGGGGGTGATCGTGGTGCTCTTATTGATGGTTTCAACAAGTCGGGTTCCCCATTTTTCATATTTCTGTTGAGGTGATGTATCATATATCATGGCTGGCTTTCTGTAGTTCTAATCTCTATCGGGATGATTCATGTTCATTTTTAATAGATTTAGTTATGTTCCTAAATACTACAAGTTGTAAACTCTTTTGGGCGTTCAGTACGACTGATATGTATTTGTATGTGATTGCTGAATCATTCATGGAATTTCAGCATTCGGGCTGGTGGAGTAGGAGTTAATCTTCAAGCTGCTGATACTGTGATACTATTCGACACTGACTGGAATCCTCAGGTTAGACCTAGCATTTCCATATGTTAAGTTATAGTTGAATACTGTGGACATCAGGCCGGACTTGAAGCAGCATTTATTATACATTTCAGGTTGATCTGCAAGCTCAAGCTAGGGCTCACAGGATTGGCCAGAAAAAAGATGTGCTTGTTCTTCGTTTTGAAACGGTTAGTTTTTTATTTATTGTGCTCAAGGAAATTAAACATCTGAATAAATGGGTTGATTTGTGATTGGTTGTAACTTTTACCCTGGTGTTTTTAGTTTATGTTGTTTCATCATTGGGCTACATAATGTAGTGTTGCTGTCCTAAATCTATGGCTGTTCAACATGACTTATGAGGCAAATAGAACAGTGCAGTACTCTTGGGAGATACTAATTGTTTCTTGGCTTTTTCCCTTTCAATTGACGCGTTATTATATAATTAAGCTGTCTGAACTGTTTGTTTGTCTTTCGTCCTTAATTATATCCTAAGGTGAATTCTGTTGAGGAGCAAGTCAGAGCTTCAGCTGAGCACAAACTTGGAGTTGCTAACCAGAGTATAACCGCTGGCTTTTTTGACAATAACACGAGGTGAATCGAGAGACATCCCTTTTATGCTTCAAGAAGTTTCAACTACCAATTCTCTAAAAAAATTCTTACTTTGTAACAGTGCTGAAGATCGTAAGGAATATTTGGAATCCCTTTTGCGTGAATCAAAGAAAGAGGAGGATGCTCCAGTATTGGACGATGATGCCTTAAATGATCTTATAGCTCGAAGGTTAATACTCTTTTGCATCGTTTTTTATACAGAATAATTTACTTGCACAAATTTTAATTTTACAACAGCCTATGCATACGTGGTTTTAAAATAATCCTGATAGTTTGGTTCCTTTGCACTATGATAAATCTAGAAATTCTACCAAGATTACTGCCAACAATTTGTACAAAGTATTTTACTTTCTAACTGTAAATATTTGTCTTCTATATTATTTTCTATTTTCATAGCATCTACTGTTTTTTCATGTGTTCTGTGTTAATTGATAGCTTGGCTTCCTTTTTAATTCTTAGATGACAATCTTTTTACATTTCCATGCATCTCGATTTTCTTTTAACTTTCTTGCAGATCTGACATTTTTGTTATCTTTCTAGGGAGTCAGAGATTGATATCTTTGAGTCCATCGACAAACAAAGGAAAGAAAATGAGATGGTATGCTTGTTCTTATTAACTTTATTTTCGGGTTATATCGTTTTATGATGTTTATTTGAAAAAGATATGGCCGTGCAGGAAACATGGAATACCTTGGTACATGGGCCAGGGTCAGATAGTTTTGCCCACATACCATCTATACCCTCTCGGCTTGTTACTGAAGATGATTTAAAACTACTATATGAAACAATGAAACTAAATGATGTCCCCATGGTTGCAAAAGAATCAACTGTTGGCATGAAGCGGAAGGATGGTTCGATGGGAGGCCTAGATACTCACCAATATGGAAGAGGGAAACGAGCAAGAGAGGTTTGTTGACTTTTCTCTTTGTAATATGATACTGCATACAGTATTTTCACTTATTACTATAGAATGACAAATATTGCAACTTCATTAGGTTCGATCTTATGAAGAGAAATTAACTGAGGAGGAGTTTGAGAAGCTGTGTCAGACTGAGTCACCTGATTCACCCCAAGGCAAGGGCGAAGGAAGTGAAAGGAGCTTGGCGAATGATACATCAAATATTCCGGTTGAAAATTCTAGTGACACACTACTCCCTACATCTCCGACACAGGCAATTACTGTACAACCAATGGAACCTGTAAGGCCACAGTCACATACACTGAAAGAAGAAACACAACCTATAAAACGTGGTCGTGGTAGGCCAAAGAGAACTGATAAAGCCTTGACTCCGGTATCATTATCAGCTGTAAGCAGGACACAGGCGACAGGGAATGCTATATCATCGGCAGCAACTGGTCTTGATTTTGTTAGTTCAGATAAAAGGCTAGAAGCCGCTTCTCATCCTACTTCGTCTCTTGCCCTGACTTCGCCTGATTTATCTGGTCCTCCTGGTTTTCAATCATTGCCAGCATCTCCTGCTCCTACGCCAATAAGAGGCCGAGGTAGGGGAAGAAGCAGGGGGCGTGGAGCAGGAAGGGGAAGAAGAGTTGAAGGTGTATTGCATGGTTCCAACAGTTCTATTACTCAGAGAACTGAAACCGCTACATCTCTTGCAAGTGATGCAGAAGCCACAAAATTTGCTCTTCCTCGTTCTGCATCTGAGATTGTTTCAAGAGTCCCTAAAGCTAATGAAGGAAGTACTTCGAATCCTGACCAAGTATCTCCCGTGCATTCTGCCACTACTGCACTCCGATCAGACAAAGCAGCAGATAAGGACCTAGATGCACCACCTGGTTTTGATTCGGGATCCCATGTTCAGACGCTAAATGTACTTGAAAATTCATCGGAAAGAAAAGCATTTGCTGTAAAGAAGAGGCCTTTGATCCAAGGTGTGAGCTCCCAGCATCCAGGGCCTAATAAACAGCCACTTGACTTGCCAGTCTCCACTAGCTCCACTTTGTTGGGTAAATAAATCAAACATCACTATGTAGTTTTCATATTCATCTAGGATGTGTAGTTATGACTTGCATGAGGATGATGGAGAACATAATGCTGATGGGAATCTTAATGCCATGTTATTTTGGTAGGTGGTGGCCCAGTGCAAAATCAGAATGCCGTCTCTTCTGTTTGTGATGGATCCAAAAGTCCTTCTGAGGGTCGAACATATACAGCTTTGCAAGGTGTGACAACTGCACCTTCTGATGCTACTCTGCCAATGAGTTCTCAACCTTCTGATGCTACTCTGCCAATGAGTTCTCAACCTGTCGGTTCTACGGTTGAAGGTATAAATCTATGAAGCATCGTAACTTGCTTAAAACTGCTCTGATTTCTAAATCTTTTCCGTATTGTACATGTCATCTTTGCAGCTCAAGAAGCCAATGTTCCTTCTCTTCCAGCAGCCTTGCCTGCTAAGAGGCGAGTCCGCAATTTGCCAAGCAGAGGAGAAACTCCTAAACGCCAAGGAAAGAGGCGTGGCCAACCTTTACCTGCAACCGATGCCTCTTCTGCAAGGAGTACAGGATTAACACCACAAATAGAGGTCAAGGTTGGTAATTTATCAGGCACCAAAGCTAAGTTTGATGCTGTTGCCAAAGAACAACCCCACTTCAGCCAGTCAGTTGCACCCGATATTCACTCTTCTGGTAGTTTGAGTCAGGAAATTAGAAGAGACACCTCTGGTACTGGTGGTTCTGCTAGGAAACAAACTGCTGATGTAACTGATGTTGCTCGAGTCATGAAAGAGATCTTTTCAGAGACTTCCCTATTAAAACATAAAGTTGGAGAGCCTTCTGCAACAACGAGAACAAATGTGCCTGACGCACAATCCCCTGGTGAGATGAATTTGCACACAGTTGAGACCCACAAGGCAGAGGATTCTTCTGGTCTTAAGAATCAAGAAGCTTTATATAACCTGAGCAAGGCAGATAAACTGGTATCAGATATTCCTCATCCTGTTCCTGGTGATCTGACAACTTCAGGATCAGTTGCAAACAAAGATGTTGACATTGGGTCGTCTAAGGTTGCTGCTGAAAATGAGCTTGTCAAAATTCCGGGTGGTGACGTAGATTCTTCTGTAATACAACTCTCTTTGGGAAATACTTTGACTGCTAAATCGTCTTTGGAAAAGTGCACTGCAGATCAGCTTCTGGGAGAAAAACTGTCTCAAGAAGGTGAAACCACACCTGCTAGTGATGGTGAAACATGTCACCTGGCAGAAGAAACGGCATCTTCATTGAGTTATGTTCGATCTGAGCCTACTGCATCTGCGTCGACAACTGCGGAACCTCTACCTACTGACAAGTTGGAAAAAAATATTTCTTTTCAAGATGAAGTTAAAACTCTCAATGGTGATAAAAGAGAAGCTATCCTCCTAAGTTCGGAAGAGCAAACGAATGTTAACTCCAAGATTGAGACAAATTCTGAGGAACTTCAAGCCAGTAGAACAGATGAAGTTCCACATGTGGATGGAAAATCTGTTGATGTTGCAAATCAGACGGTGAAAGAAGATGAGGCAAAACATTCTGTTGAAATTCAATCGTCTATGCTGGAGCCTGATGAACTGCCAAATGCTGGACAAAAGGGTCACAGTAGCATTGACTTGCAGCCATTGGTTTTAGTTACAAGCAATGAGAATGCTATGTCCCTTGACGATAAAGATTATGATCCTATCTCTAAATCTGCTGATATAGAACAAGATCCTGAAGAATCTGTTTTTGTTCAAGGTGTTGGTAGGCCTAAAGTTGGTACTGCTGATACACAGATGGAGGATACCAATGATGCCAAACTTCTAGTGGGTTGTTCAGTTGAGAGTGAGGAAAAAGAGAAAACTCTTCAATCCCTCATACCCGGTGATGATGCTGATACAGAACAAGATCCTGAAGAATCTGTTTCGGATCAAAGGCCTAAAGTTGGTTCTGCTTACACACAGATGGAGGATACGGATGAGGCGAAACTTCTAATGGGTTGTTCAGTTGAGAGTGAGGAAAAAGAGAAAACTCTTCAATCCCATATACCCGGTGATGATGCTGATACAGAAAAAAATCCTGAAGAATCTGTTTCCGTTCAAGGTGTTGATAGGCCGAAAGTTGGTACTACTGACACACAGATGGAGGATACCAATGATGCCAAACTTCTAGTGGGTTGTTCAGTTGCGAGTGAGGAGAAAGAGAAAACTCTTCAATCCCATATACCCGGTGATGATGCTGATACAGAACAAAATCCTGAAGAATCTGTTTCAGTTCAAGGTGTTAATAGGCCTAAAGTTGGTAATGCTAACACACAGATGGAGGATACGGATGAGGCCAAAGTTCTAGTGGGTTGTTCAGTTGAGAGTGAGGAGAAAGAGAAAACTCTTCAATCCCACATACCTGGTGATGATGCTGATACAGAACAAAATCCTGAAGAATCTGTTTCGAATTTTGATAGGCCTAAAGATGGGACTGCTGACACACATATGGAGGATATCGATGATGCCAAACTTCTAGTGGGTTGTTCAGTTGAGAGTGAGGAGAAAGAGAAAAGTCTTCAATCCCATATGCCCAGTGATGATGCTGTTCTCCATGCGCCTTTTGAGAACACAAAAGACAGTAAAGGAGATGATTTACATGGAGAGTCTCTTGTTTCCTGTCCAACAATGGAAGTGATGGAACAGAAGGGGTTTGAATCAGAGACACATGCTCGTACAGATTCAGGTGGTATTGATAGGGGAAATGAGGTATCAGAAAATATGTCTGATGGCGTCAAAATGAATATTTCATCTGTGCAGGTCCCGGATGCATCACATGATTTAAATGTATCACAGGATCAAACAGACATTCCCCTAGTTGGTGGGATAGACCCTGAACACGTACAAGAGAATGTGGATGTACCTGCATCACCTCACGGAGCAGCGCCAAACATTGTGATTTTCCAGTCTGAGGGACATCTGTCTCCAAGTATCTTACCGGACGATGTGGCAGGACAACTAGAAAGCATGTCTAATGACGAAAAAACGAATATTTCATCTGAGCAGGTCCCAGATGTATCACATGATTTGAAAGTGTCTCAGGATCAAACTGACATTCCCCCAGTTGGTGGGATAGTGCCTGAAAATTTGCAAGAGATTGTGGATGTACCTGCATCACCTCATGGAGTAGTGCCAGACGTTGTTGTTTCCCAGTCTGAGGAAATTCAATCTCCAAGTATTTTGCCCGACGATGTACCAGGACAACCAGACGATGGCAACTGTGAGAAAATGGATACCATGCAGAACAATACCTCTATTGATATTGGCATAACTTCAGGTAAGACATGTCAGCCTTCATCTTCTACCCAGCCTGAGGATGAGAACAGAAATAGCTTATCACACTGTGAACCGTCAGAAGTAGTTGAACAAAGGGATTCAAGAGATCAAGTTTGCATAGGGTCTGTGGAATCTCAAGTAGAGATCAGCTCTGCTATACTGGAAAATAGATCAGCTGATATCCAGCCCCCGCAATCCATTTTGGTTGATCAAAAGGATATTGAAGAATCCAAAGAACCTGGTATCGAGAGTGCTGATGTGTCTTTACACCAATTAGCTGATATCCAGGCCGAGCCATCCAATTTGGTTGATCAAATGGATATTGAAGAATCCAAAGAACCTGGTACCGAGAGTGCTGATGTGTCTTTACACCAATTAGCTGATATCCAGCCCGGGCCATCCATTTTGGTTGATCAAATGGATACTGAAAAATCCAAAGAACCTGGTACCGAGAGTGCTGATGTGTCTTTACACCAATTAGCTGATATCCAGCCCGGGCCATCCATTTTGGTTGATCAAATGGATACTGAAGAATTCAAAAATCCTGATGTGTCTTTACACCAATTAGCTGATATTGAGCCCTCACTGTCTATTTCAGCTGTGCAAAAGAATATTGAGGATAAGGATCAAAGTCACGTTGAAACTGCTGGATCTGAGTTAGTTGATGTCTCTGCCGAATGTTCAACAGAACCTCAAGTTCAATTACCGCCATCTTCAGAGCCAGTGGGAGATATGCACGTTCATTTAGGGGCAAGCAAATCAGAAATAGTTGCCGAAGGTACTGACTTCTCTTCATCTCTCCCGAAGACGGAGGAAGAAAATGCCAAGAGCCAATTAGCTGACACCGAGCCATCATCGTCTCTTACAGCTGTGCAAAAGAACATTGAAGATCAAGTTGAAACTGCTGGATGTGAATTTGTTGTTGTCTCTACCGGATGTTCAACAGAACCACAAGTTCAATTACCGCCGTCCGCAGAGCCAGTGGTTGCTGAAGGTACAGAATTCCCTTCTTCCCTCCTAATGACCGGGGTAGATAATTCTTCCCATCTAATGACCGGGGTAGATAATGCCAAGACCCATCTCGCTGATGTTGTGCCTTCATCGTCACCTACAACTATGGAAAAGAACATTGAAGCTCAAGATCAAGATCAAGTTACAACTGGTGGATGTGGTCTAGTTGATGTCTTGACCGAATGTTCGTCAGAACCTCAACTTCAACTGCCGCCATCCGCAGAACCAGTGATTTCTGAAGGTACAGAACTCGCTACACTCCCATTGACGGAGGAAGAAAATGCTGATAGCCAATTAGCTAATATTGAGCCCTCATCGTCTCCTTCAGTTGTGGAAAAGAACATTGAGGCTCAAGATCAAGATCAAGTTAAAACTGCTGGATGTGAGTTAGTCTCGACTGGATGTTCGTCAGAACCACAAGTTCATTTACCGCCCTCCGCAGAGCCAGATGGAGATATACACGTTCACTTAAAGGAAACAGAGAAATCTGAAAGCATGGTTGTGGTTGGCGAAGGTACAGCATTCCCTTCATCTCTCCCAGTGACAGAGGAAGGAAATGCTGAGAGCCAATTAGCTGACACTGAGCCCTTTACGTCTCCTACAGTTGTGGAAAAGAACATTAAGGATCAAGAACAAGTTGAAACTACTGGATGTGGGTTAGTTGATGATTCTACCGGATGTTCGTCAGAACCTCAAGTTCAATTACCGCCATCCGCAGAGCCAATGGAAGGTACACACATGCACTTAGAGGAAACAAAGAAATCTGAAACTGTAGTTACCGAGATTCAATTAGCTGATATAGATCCCTCATTTTCTCTTATAGTTGTGCAAACGAATATTGAGGATCAAGATCAAATTGAAACAGGTGGATGTGATTTAATTAATGTCCCTTCCGGATGTTCAACAGAACCTCAAATTCAATTATCGTCATCCGCAGAGCCCGAGGAAGGTATGCACATTCACTTAGAGGCAGCAATGAACTCTGAAACGGTGGTTACTGAAGGTTCAGAACTCCCTTCATCTCTCCCAATGACGGAGGACGAAAATGCTGATGGCCAATTAGCTGAAGTCGAGCCCTCAGTGTCTCTTACAGTTGAGCAAACTAACATTGAGGAGAAAGATCACATTGAAACTGCCGAATGTGAGTTAGTTGATGTCTCTCCCGGATGTTCATCACAACCTGAAGTTAAATTTCCGCCATCCCCAGATGCAGTGGGAGGTATGGACGTTCACTTAGAAACCGTTGTTACTGAAGACACAGATTCAAATTCATCCCTCCCGAAGACGGAGGAAAAAGATGCCGAGAATCCATCAGACAGGCTTGACGGTGAATCCGATGGTACAACTGTTGCTACTGTTGAAGGAACTTGTGTTGAGTCGAATTCATTGGTCGCCGAAGAGAGCAACATAGAAGTGCCAAAAGACAATGAAGATGTGTAGTTCATTTCATCTAATATTAAGTTGTAAAACTTTTAATATCTAATATAACAAACCCAATGTTGAAGATGTATTGACTGCATCTGACTTATTTAACTTATCCTCTCATTTGGGAATATTAATAGGGCTTAGAATCATTTCTGATCACTCTTTCATTACTTTAGTCATGACTTGTTTGCTACTCTCCTCGTCTCCTTAGTGTTCACTAAGAGTGCGGATTTCAGATCAGAACAATGTCGGCACATGACTGTTTCAAGTTTCAACCCTTCTATTCCGTCCATCGGCTCGGCTTTAACTTGAGACAATGAAAGTGTCTACCATTTCAGAAGGTGTTTTCCCCGTATTCGAATCAACAACCAAACCTAAAGATCAAAATTTTGTTTAGTAAAGTAATTTTAACCGAAAAAGAGCAAAACAAAACGTGAAACTTTGGTTGTATTGTGTGGTAAAAGAATAAGAGAAAAGATAATATGTGATAGTGCAGATTGTGAATGTGACTCTTGCTTTGAGGACCGCATTAATAACCAAAAATGATGAGTGTAACAGATGTGGATAGTTGAGACAGTGTCCACAAACTTAGAGAAGAGACGTGGGCTAAGAGCAGAGGTGGCTTTGATATTTTTTTCATTTTGTATATGAACATTGGAATATTCCCTCCCTTATTCTTTCCATGGAAATAAGAATATATAATCTATATACTGTTCAAAATAAAAGATATTTAAAGTAAAATATATTTAGATANTTTATATATATATATATATATATATATATATCATTTGAATTTAGTTAAAAAGAATTCAATCAATCATGAAAAATAATGCAGAACAGAAATGGTCATTAGTTATCATATACATTTAAATTTACATAGAAATTTGCAATGTTTTAACACAATTAAATAAACAACATAACTCATATAACATGACCAGAAAAGAAAAAAACAGAAATTCATTACCAAGTTTTTAATAGTTGAAAAAATAATCAGAAAATATGTCAAAAACTTTGTTAGGATAAGATTAAAAAATAAAAATAAAGTCAATATGGAGTGGAGCATTGGCTCCAACTATCCACCGGAAAAGTTGGCTAGTCCATCTAGAGCGCATCCAAATTAAATGGTGAGAGAGAATTCAATTCCCACAAAAGCATAAGGTTAGTGACTTTACACAAAAATATAACAGTGGATTTAGAGACCCATCTTACATCATCATTAGTCTTTTGGTCAACATACGTTTCCTTACAAACGTTATTTTTTTATACGACACAAAAGTGAATTAGAGAAAGAAAAATAAAAATCAATTCTTTTCTTAAAAATGAGGATAAGATCCAATTCAAAATTAATATTAGATTTTGACATCTACAAGGAAAAGATAGATAGTGAACTAGAAGTTGTAGATGGAGATGTGAAAATGTCTCTTACAATGACACATATCTATTAATTTCATTTAACACGTCTCTTTAATCTCTCCATTCACTTTATTGTCTAACGATTATTAAGTGATTGAATGTGTGTCATACCTTTTATTAGAAAAATTCATGTACCATTGGCTCTTTTCTTAACCTGGTTGTTGATCAATCACTATGATGTTGCTAGCTACAACTTTCCTTGTTACATTTTGTTCCGTGAGAAAATCATCTTTCTAAATTTCGGATAAGACGACCATTAAAAAAGACAACACTCGTTAAAATACTTAAAATAAAAATATTAGGTCATGTAATTAGGTACTTCGTCAATTGTTTAACAATAATCAAGATTAGAAATTATTCAAATCATAATTTAGTGTAAAAGTATCACGAATTATTCATTTTGAGATAGAATGATAAAGTTTTGTAAATAGTCCTCCTCTTTTAGAAAATTAATTCAATATTGAAAAGCTTGATGTTTTCAATATAATTCTTTTACTTTCTAAGTAATTAGGAATAATATAGTAGATTTCGAAAAATAATGAAGACATACTAGCTCACAAATATATTTATATTTATAACAACTCACTAATATAGATTTACAACTATCTAATTAAGCAGGATGAGTAACCAATAATTTTAAACGAATATAGATTGATAAACAGTGCAATAATAACAGAAACTTAGTCAGCTACACAATTATTAAGGAAGCAAATTATCATTATTTGTCAAAAAAAAGCTGGAGGATCATAAGTGAAGATGATGGATGATGTTCCAAAGGAAATGAGGGACAAGATGTGATTTGCATAGAGATGTAAAAAGATGTTTCATGTGGGAACATGTCTTAGTGAAAATAACCTTAAATAGAGACAACATTTTGGATTAAGGCCTATTTTGCCCGTTGCACCCTACCAGTTCTTAATAATACTGCTTCGGTGGCATCGTAGTGGGATTCCCACCAATTTCACAAAATTTTGGTTTAAATTAATAGAAAAATCTAGAGACTTATCTTGATGATGAAGTGTTGTGTCATTGTGTGTGTGTGTGTGTGTGTGTGCAACTAATTTAACGATGAGTGATTTGACTTCAGACAAAAGAGCAAAGACAGAGATGGTAACACGGGATTTCCACTTCTTCTGTCTCTATGGTCTCTTACACATGTTCCGTTTTATTCGAATCCCATCGTTGGAACAACTTATCATTGTACGTTCAACATTCATATAAGTAGATACAATGTCTGTTTTTGGTGTAGTTAACTACTAAGGAGATAATCTAATTAATAGGTAAGTAAGTCGTTGCAAATTCATCATTTAGCAGTGAGAAAGATATTTGTATAATCTAAATTTATCGTAGACGTTGTAGATTTGTGATTAATGTTTCCGTCACATAATCTCTAGAAATATAAAATTATATATCCTTCTCACTCTTTGTTTCATATATATAATTAAAATTTTGAAAAACATTACAAGATTAAAAGAGATAATATGTTACGTTGATGAATTCACCAGGTTACATGTAGAAATTAGGATGAGTGTACTGTGTGCAGCGGGGTTGGAGGATTTCCTGAGTTTTTACATAGCTTTAACCAGTGGAAAAAAAACTTTGGCGTATGGCTAAGTATTTACTAAAGCATCATGAGATTTTGATCGCGAATATATTACTGTTGGCAATGAGGCTATGAATGGAGGCAGCAGACAAAGAGGTCTAATTTGTCTGCGGTTTAGTCCATCTCATTTTTGGGTGGACAATAAACTGATGCGGACCAAATTTATTTGTATATAAAAACAGTCCGCAGATGGTCCGATGCGGTTACGTTTTCTTCTATTTTTTTTGGTTCAGACCACTACGGAGTATAATTGATGAATGGTAAATAAAAGTGGTCTGGTCCGTTGACGGTTTTGTCCGCCCCAACCGTCGCAATCATTCAAACCCTGAGTGAATTAGGAAACAAAATGCAAATAGATGAACAAATTTAATAATAACTTTACGTAATGTTTATTTTTATTTTTATTTTAAATTTATAAACTGTTTCATTTAGCATTTCTTTCAAAAAAATGCAAACATCAAATCTAAATTATATGTTTATCAATTGTACTCACTCATAAAATCCTACTATCAGTAAATTAGTGCGAGAAGATTTGTGATAACTGACCAATAAACTGTTGAAAGGAAATGTCAATGGTCACTGGTCAGAGACATTGTAGCAGAGGATGCATGAAGTAAAGTAGTACAAATTCAATTATTTTGCCGATTTTATTTAATCAACCAACGTAATTTAGTGATATATAATAACCAATGTACCCAAAAAAACAATGGAAATTCGTAAATATCAAACAAATATATTTTAGGAAACAAAAGAAAAAATCAATTCTGCCTTTTACAGCACAACCTCCACATGCAAAAGAATAATGATCTAATTCTCAACTCCACTAGACCACAAGTACATCATTTTCCTGTATCTGAACTGTGTCTTTGGGAAAACTTGAGATGTCAAAGGTTGTACATACATATGAAGCAACAAAAGTCAAAGTTATAAAACATTGAGAGCAACAATTCATGTAAAATGTTGAAACTTGATTTGCTCAATACAAGATAGTGTCACAACTCTCACAAGCACTTAATAAAACTCATATTGAGGACAATGACTCTGTCGAACACTACGAAGATAGAATAGGGGTCCCCTACGACGTACTCTGTACCTCCCTCTCCTTCTTCCTCCATGTGATTACGTTTCTTACATTTTTTGTAGTTTTGTTTATTCCTTTTTTCTCACAATCATGCATTCTTAGTTTCGTACATATATTGTGACATTTGTTTTACATTAATTATCGTGGAATGGCTCAGCTCCAATAATGAAAATCATACCAAACCCGGACTAGTTTTTTTTTCCTTTTTTATTTAGATTAGTACAGGATATTCGGTTGCCGACCAGTCGGAGCTAAGGACCACTACTCGTCTACTCCTGGACGTGAATAGACTCTTTGGCAGGAGTTTTCTGCAAACCTACCCACAAGTTAATTATTTGAGACTCAAATCGAGAAGCTTCAAGTTGTCCAAACAAAATGGCTTAGTTTGTAGTGGAAATCGAACTCAGACACACTATAGTCATGTTATCCCTTTCTCCTAGGTCATGGTCCAATTACCACTGCACCATTTTGCTTGGGCTAAAACGGAGTAGTTTTAGTTTGATTGATTAAGTTGTAGATGAATTAAGTTTTTTTCGATAGTCATAAACAACATTTTCATTGATAAATCTAAAATACAAGTAGAATAATAGCATTAAAAGTACGATAAAAGAGGGGAAAAAAAGATGGTCAATGTCTCGGTTAAGTAATATGGTCACACAACGTTTTCTTTTTCGTGTATTCCTCTCCCTATTTTGGTGAGCATTATGATAATGAAAACGTATCTACAGAAGTAGGATAAGTTTCTTTTAATAGTCAAGAGGTTTTTAGTCCAATAAATAATCGAAAAAAATAGTTTGTTGTTTATAAATCGATCGTTCAGTCAAGTCGTGGAGCCGGTAATCACTACAAAAAGAATTTATCCATTAAACAAAGAAAATAAATTCATGTACTACATTGCTACATTGGACAAGGCACACAAATTATCATCGATCGCTAGTTATCTCCATGCCAATGTTGTGATAAATAAGGACGTACGTAAATTCAACCATAAATTCATAATTACATTGACAAAGTAGCTAAATTGCCATAAAATGAAGGAGACTCTAATTTTTCGTAAAACTATCAACTATAAAACTTTCATTTCTAAATGCTATTATTCAATCGTCATAATCCTTCGTTAAAACGTTTGCTTTTAAGTTATGTTCAATATAGCGACTTGATGACACTTTGATTTCGCTTTGTAGCATATAAACATATACTACATTTCAACATTTGTTCATGAATCATGATATTCATATATTGACTCGTTATATATCCTAACCATGTGACGGTAATTAAAGCATTTTACTAGTTTTAGACAAGTTATATTCAACGCTATAGTTTTACTAATTATATATTTACATGCATATAAACATAAATTCGAGACAGATTCTATTATTTATATGAACTTGGACCTTTGTTGTATCTACTAAAAATGAATTTGATGGACACAAGGTGGTAGACCAGTCTTTCCTAAAATGGGGAGGCCACAAATGGTTAGTGTATGAGATAGGTGTCGTTATATCTTTGGTTCTTTGGCAATTAAGGAATGTCCATCTATATTGAAATTGTCCTAAAATAGAAAAGGCAAACCATCACTAATCACTACAATAAGTGTGTGCTCTGTAATTTATTTCAGTGTTACTTTATTAACCTCTTAATGGTATTGTTATGTACACCGACGTTCGAATTTTCAAGTATTAAGTTGCCCTATGTGTAAATAATATTAAGGTGAATCATAAATCATGGTGAATGTGAATCTCAGTATTTTTGTCAAAACTTTCATATATTTGATTTCCCAATTCCTCGCGCCTTATAATTTTTATACTTTATAAAAGTTTTGAATTTTTATTAAAGGGAGCAGGGAACACCTTTAAGAAATAAATAAATAAACAATTGATGCTATACTAAGAAAAATTAAATTGATCCAAAACAATATGCTAAATATATATATGATGGATAGTCGGTACTATTGAGGAAGTGGGAAATTTTCATATATACTTCAACCTAAAATTGGATGATTTTTTATTAACTGGGATATTATACAAAATAATTCTGACAAAAAAACAAATAATTTAAAATAGTCGGTATATATAAAAGAGAGAGTTGTTCGCATCAATTTAAAGTATGAATTTAAACCATCATGTTTTTCACATGTTTAACTTTTTTTTGGCTTTTCGGATTGTCCCTTAATTTGGACCATACATGATACATCACCTATCGACTCTCTTAAAATGAAGATTAAATTTGTAACGTTAACCAAATAGTCTGATCTCTTGGGATTTATAAGTCACTTTTGCAACGTTAAGACATTAAGTGGCCGAAAAGAGAAAATTAAGAGAACTTCTGGGGAATATAACAGTACTAAATGATTGCAGTAGATAAAACATTACAATCTATAGGATTAGTACGAAACAAATTAGGTTAGTGTGTTTAGTACGGTTGGTGGAGAATAAATAAAACAATCAAAATATTACTCCAAGTCTCCAACACTTGCATATTTCAACAAAAGTTTTAAAGCTGGTTTAACCCAAAAAGAACCCATATGGTTTGTCATCGAGTTTTTTTTTTTATGGTACGATTTTCTTATTTTCAAAAACTAATTACAACTAAAAATTACGTACCCATTAGGCTATTATACAATAACAACTCAAAATGAACCAAATGTGGAATTGAAGCCTAGACAGGCAATGGAATTATAAAGGATAAGTAATACAATCAAAATACAATTTAAGAAGAGAGGTAGAGTGTGTTCTAGTAAGTTAATTTCTTAGATAAAAATTATTTTATTTTGCGCAAGGCCATAGGTTATTTCTAGTATACATGAATTGGTAACATATGCGTTAATTGTGATAGAGGCTCATGTTATTTTTGTGTTTCCGTACGGAATATAGGGCAGTCGATCAACTCAATCATTTTTCAATGAAGTCTGGCTAAACATGATTGGTTTGGATCAACCCAAACAATAAATATTCAAGCAAATGAATAGAGATATGCGGTTGTCGTAGTTGGGACAGAACCACCACATTTCATTTGTTGTTGTTAGATTCACTAACACATTCTTTTTTTTCTTTTGAAGATATTTTGGGCGAAGGCTTATATATATTCTAAAACGGTGACACACAATAATCATTTTCTTATTTTTCTTTCTCATATAATTATATTAAATATTTTTGGTTAGTTATTATAATTTAAACAACACTCTCCTAAAAATTTTGTTTTGGCATTTTCAAATATTCAAAAATATTTAAATATATATTTTTCATTAAATGTAAAATTTATTGAACCCAAAAAATCGTGTTTATATCAAGTGCATAGTCTATTTTCTTACATATTACTAAAACAATGAAATCTACATTCAAAGTTTGTTAACTTATTTGTCTTGTTAGTTCTAGTTTGATTGTTATCTATTATCTATACTTATTTTATTTGCTCAAATTGTTTTAAGCAAAAATTTATTGATCTTGATATATCCATAATTTCTTTGGATTACCTTAAATCTTAAATCTTAAAGTCAAACCAACATAGGTTATTTTAGTCTCTTCTTCGTTTTCGGTCCTCAAACTCGAGACATTTCCAACTCTTCTCTTTAAACTGGCTAGGTGATAAGTCGGGTAGGCTATCAAAACCGGATTTTTCTGCTCGTTTTGATTGTTTTGTACTAAGTTCTCTGCTATCACAATTTAAATTTTTAATTAGTGGAAATCAGTCGGCAACTTCTACAACAAAAACGCATCCACACACCGTGTCAACAAAAGTACTTTGGAGTAATATTAAATAGAATGTGATATATAATGAATGTGAACCTTTTTATCAAGACATTCGGTACATTGTAATTGTATATTATTGGTCTCCAACTAACCTAAGGAATAAGACAATTTCTATTCTAAGTTTTATTTTTTCTTAACCATTTCTAATCTATTTATTATGGAAGAATGTCAAACTCGTGTTATAAAAAAAAGAATGTCAAACTCATGTAGCCACTATTTATTTATTTTAAAAGTTTCTTTTTATGATATTACTATTAGGAAGCGTATGAGCTAGGTATATACCCCACCGCCCAATATTCTATATATATGAGCAAAGAACATTCATACCAACATCACAACGAGAAAGATAGATTCATCTTTCAATCTTTTTTTATCTTAAAACAAAACTTTGTGTGAAGAGAAAGATGGAGATAGAATCAAAGTTCAAGAGAATATGTGTGTTTTGTGGAAGTAGTGCTGGTAATAAAGTCAGTTACAAAGATGCTGCTATCGAACTCGGAACCGAACTGGTGAATTTCCATTTTCACTTCCTTTTTCTTTTAGAATCTTGTTTTCTTTCATATTTTTTTTTTTCTTAAAGTCTCGTTTTCTATAGAAAATTAGTCTTTTCATTTTTTTTCAAAGCTTAAGAGTAACATAGAAGAAGAGAAAAAAGCTCTGTTTTTCCATTTCCAGATTGAAAACAATCGAGAATTAGCAGTTCCAAGTTTTTGGGAAGACTCATGTCGTAGACCTTAGATTCTTTTGTTTTTGTTGTTTAAAGACTTAAGATTTCACATCTTGGTAGTAAATTTTAAAACCGTAAAAATACAAAAACCACATAAATAACATAAAAGAGTTAACTTAACCAATTTTGATTTCTGTATTGAATAATTTATGAGTAGTGTGAAGCACAAATATTTCTTTGTTATGAAACAAAAATATTTTCTTATCATTTTCTTTTTGACTTATTGACTTCTTGTAAATACCTGAATATCAAAATGTTGGATCTCTAATAATTATTTTTTTCCGTTGACCCAATTAAAGGTAGTATTATTTACAAGTTGCTAGGAAATGGGTTTAATCATTTGACTTGTCATAACTAAAGTATTTTAAGCCATTTAGAGTTAGTGGAGTCAGCAATTCATATCAAAACATTTCCCATTATCTTCTTTAGATGATTATTGTTTGAAATATCATCTTCAATTTGTACTTACTGTGGTCAGTGGTAGAAACATAGTTCTAACGCTTAAAAAGGATGAAATTCAAAAGTATTTTTTAGTTGAATTTGTGATGGGAAAGTTCATACTTTATTTTTGTTTTACCATCTTTTTTTTTTCATGTACTTTCGTGGGTACTTTTACCAGAAAATGTAATTATGGAGTTTCCATCTTTATAGTTTTTCTACAATATCTTTATCCACTACTATTTGATGTAATGCTTTTTTTTTTTCTATTTTGTCGACACAATTGTAATCCTTTTTATCAATTAACTATGACAATGACCACTATAATTAACACCAAAAATTACTAAAACCAAATGTTGTTTTTGTAGGTATCGAGAAATATCGATCTTGTCTATGGTGGAGGGAGCATTGGTTTAATGGGTTTGATTTCTCAAGCTGTTTTCAATGGAGGTCGCCATGTCATTGGGTTCGTTTAAACCTCTCTTTTTTTTTTTTTTTTTAAAATTTCAAT
>Ga0041059_1001219_pt1 | contig 20562 bp, 22 predicted proteins | sample AraColnosormetaG_FD_56232 | JGI IMG/M metagenome (GOLD analysis project Ga0041059, IMG submission 56232) | Arabidopsis roots microbial communities from North Carolina, USA - Col MF nosort | ecosystem: Host-associated > Plants > Roots > Unclassified | place: USA: North Carolina | collected... | reverse complement strand
GGATATAACGTTTACAAAGAATCATCTTTTTTGCTCACAAAATTTATATACCAAAAAGGTAATAACAGAGAACAAGAATGATGAAAAATTTCAACTCTATTCCTAATTTTATTCTAAATGTTTTGTTTGTATACAAAACAGAGGCTGTTCCTAACATATGTTGTGGTGGTTGCTACAGATTCATATCAAAATAACAAATGATCATGTGGCTTCTCTAGTTGGCTTACTTTCACTTTCGTGTATCTCTTATTCGAAACAGATGAGCTCACCATTCGAAAGCTAGTTTTGAAAAACACTCAATGTATCACCGCCGCTCATATACGAACCTGCCTAAGGCTAGCTTCTCAATACCCAAGCAACAATTTTCAAACTTTTCGAGTTTCAGTAAAATCGGAGAGCAACCAAATTTTCTGTGCGGCTTTCCGTCGAAAACCAAATCATCGAGAGCATGTAGTCACAAAAACAGTAATACGATATCAATATTTTTATTTAATAGGTATTCATTTCATAACAGAAAATAGGAAATTGTAATTATAACAAAGATAATAAATTCCACTTCTTTTCAGTATCAAAAGATTTATGTGCCCACTCTTAATGACAGTACTTTACCATTTATATTCTAATTTTGGTACGTCTTTATGTAAAGTAAACTCCATCCTCTCTGATATCCCAATAATTTGTCTTCCCATGATCAAATGAGCCACTGGAACCTTGATATGCCCTAATCCTTACAAATCTATTTTGTATGATCTCCCTTATGTCACAATCCATTTTGTTTGTGGTCACAAATTCACCATGAAATCTATAATCATAGATTTCTCCAGGGTTTAAAGAAAGATTGAACAATTGTTTGTCGTTCAATTTACAAAAGATTTTGATTTGTTTTCCAACAGAATTCTTAAATTGTACTAAATTTTTTTCCCACATATTCGTATTACCCAACCCGATACACAAAGCCATGACAAACAAAAAACACAAGTGATTCATCGTTTCAATTAACTTTTGTGGTTGTTTAGTATGGGTGATAAATAAGATATTTAACTTATACAAAAATGTTGATATATATATGTATGTATTAGTATCTTCTAAATAACTTTTATCATTTTAATTAGATTTACAAAATCTCATCTTAACTTTATGAACTTTTATTGCTTTTTCTTGTCTTAAAATTATTCTATTACCAAAAAAAGAATATAAGGTTAAAAGTTTAACTATTGATTAGATTTTGTACTAAAAGATTGCAAGAAATTGATAAGTACTCCCATCTTAATTTATTTCCTAAAAAAATTCTTTCTTCTTCTGGTCTTAAATTTGTTTTACTATCAAATAAAGGTTGCAAGTTTAATGTTTGACCAAATAAGATTTTTAAAATCTTAGTTTTATGATCTTTTGCTAGTCAAAGCTTCCTTCTGGTTAAATTTATTACAATCATTTATTATGAGCCCCAATTCATTTATATTTTACAAAAGATATGATGTTAAAGTTCTTTAACAAAATAGTATATATAAAAACCTTTGCTTTATGTCTTACAATACATTCTCTGATGAAACAGTTTCTCTCCAACCCCTACCCATCTTATAGCTCTCGTCGTAAGTCAAACAGATTCTTACGCCATATCCAGCTTCTTCTGGTAGATCTCAGAAAGACCGTTGCTGAATACAATGAGATTTTTATTTTTATAAAATTTGGTTCGAAAGAGTTTTACCAAAATAATTAACAAGTACGGCTACATAATTATTTATGGTGCATATAACTTGAATGCAAATTGGAAAGTTGACCCACTTGATATAAAAGATTAGTAATAAACTTTTGTAGTTAACACACATACGGTCTACACAATGATTTATGGTGCATTACCAGAATGTTGATCTATATAAAGACTTTAGTAATAAGTAATAACACTCGAATTTCAATCCTCAAATTTCTCTTCTTTAATCCATCTCCTCCACATACTCTCGATTTCCTCTCCATTTTATTTGTCACCCTTTTTTTAATTTAAATTAATTTTTGTCCTTCATAAAACACACAACAAAATCGACTCCTTTTAAGATTTCCATCTCTAAACAAAGCCAAATTAGTAAGAACACATTCAAATTTTAATCCTAAAAATTCTCACTTCCATACCCTTTATCTTTTCTCTCCATTCCTTATAATGAACAAACAAAAGAGAAATATTTGCTCTGAAACTTTAAATGTATTCTCTGATGAAACTCTTTCTATCCTTCTCTCTTTTTTTGGTAATTTATATCATCTTATAGCTCTCATCACTACATATTATTTAACATCTCCATGGCCAAATTTTAAATTTCTCGATTTTTGATATAATATTTTGTGCAGGAGTAGTAATCAATGGAGTAATGGGTTCAAACCAGCTTCTTCGACCAAGAAAAGTACCGAAGCTCTTTGTGTTCGGAGATTCTTACGCGGATACGGGAAACACAAAGCGCGACACAGAGGCTTGGGCTATCCCTTACGGTATCACTTTCCCCGGTAAACCTTCCGGCCGTTATTGTGATGGTCTCATAGCCACCGATTTTCTAGGTTCATTTCTCTCTCTCCCTCTCCATGATCAATGTTAAACCTCTCTCTTTAGTTTAGTCATGTACCCTTCCAACGATGTCTATATGATTTTATAGTATTATCATTATATTATACATTGTTACGGATGTTAATTAATAAAACTATTATGTTGGTTGGTGCAGAAAAAGTATTGGGGGCAGAATCACCGTACCTCTATAGAACTCACGGACGAGATAAAGGGCTAAAAAGAGGAATGAATTTTGCGTTTGGGGGGTCCAAAATGTTGGACTCCTCTCCGAATAGTCCATTCCCCAATATAACTGCTCAAGTGAATTTTTTGGTAGACCTTGTCCTCGCCGGCCGTGTCTACGGAGACATTACTCCCTCCGATGTTTCTCTCATCAGCTACGCTGGAGGCGACTATATTTATTACATCGACCAAAATCGTCCTGCCGCTGTAAGAAAAAAAACATTAATCTTAGATGTCAAGGCTAATTAATTCAGAAACATTATTACACCAAGTTCTCTGCCTTTACATGTGAAAGAACACTTTTGTTTGTTTGTTATTAGAAAAAAATCATAACGCCAAATGTATATATACTTTTATTTTGGGTGATTATTTGATTCTTATCTTCATTAAAATTTGCATGCAGGGCTTAAAAGCACTAGTAGAGAAAGTCGTGGATAATTTACGCGTTAATATGATAGTATTGGGTGGCCTGCTATTTAAGAAGATAGCAGTAACATCGCTGCAGCCGATCGGATGCCTTCCTTCTTACACCTCTGCATCCTCGTTCAAGAGTTGCAACGAGTCACAAAGTGCATTGGTGGAACTACACAACAAATTGTTGAAAAAAGTGGTGGCCAAGCTCAACGAACAGTCCAGGGTTATGAAGAAGGAGCAGCATTTCTTTATCATTGATATACACAACGCCTTCATGACCGTTATGAAGAACAAAGGTGAGAATCCAAGTAACAAAAGTTTCACGTTTGATTCAATATCAAAACCCTAGTCTTATAGGGTTTTTTGTGTGATCGGTTTATGAAAATGTAGGGAGCAAAAGATTTAAAAACCCGATGAAGTCGTGTTGTGAAGGCTATTGTGGGCGTTCAAGTGACGGTGGGAAGTTGTATACGTTATGTGATGATCCAAAGTCTTTTTTCTTTTGGGATGCAGTTCACCCTACTCAAGAAGGATGGAGATCGATTTACTCGGTATTAGGGAACCCTTTAACCGACTTTTTGACCAAACCGTAAAACCAGAATCTTTTTTCTTTTGGTTTCAAATGCTTGAAGCAATTTTTTTTTTAAATAAGTTAATTGGGTTCATAAATTGGCTTACTTCTTTAAACACGTTTGAAGAACTTTAAAATAATGAGAGGATGGTAATAGGTGTCAACTTGAAAATAATGAAAATTGGTAAATAACGAGAATGTTTTAAACATTCATTAGGGCGGCTGGACATCTGTAACTCACGTGTGTCATCGTGTTAAATACAAGGTATATCCATTTTTCAGGGAGTTTTGCGTGGAATTTTTGAAAACCTAGTATTTAATTACTAATTTAAATAGTAGTACTATATGTAGTGGACTAGTGGTATTTAGCAAAAATTATTGATTCGTTATTATTCTTTTAATTTTCTTAAACTATGAAAACCTGAAAAGGTAAAACTTTAAAATCAAAACCCATTTGGTAGTAGTAATAAAGAAACATACGAGGAATTAATAAATACTTCGTTGGGACAATAAATAAAATTTAAACAAAAATAAAAATAGTCAATAATCAAGGAGGGTATGCCAATATTCCATTGACGTAGATAAAGAAACAAAGTCTTTTTGTTTCTAGATTACGCGGCCACGTTTTAAATCTCGATGCAATCTTTGACTGTGTAGGAAACCTAGTCTTACACAAACTACATTTTATTCACAACTTAGCCCACACAAAAAAATCACAACTAGATTCAAAAGAATTTTGTTATTTATCATTCACTACTATAATTATTCATTTGATATATATTTTTCAAAAGTTTAAACAAACGATACGGACATGAACAGTTAGTCTACCGAAGTATGATTTCAGCCTACAAATTTGAAGTCGTACCGTGTCATGAGAAATATAAGTTTTTCCCACAAGTTTTAGGGATTAATTTTGATCTGGAATTTTCTTTTTATGAAAAAAATTGAAAGTCAATAACGAATGAAAAAAATGTTAATGATTGAAAATTATAACATTAAAACGCCAAAAATCATCGCCCCGTCAATTTTGGCAAAATATTCCATTGAACTCCATGGTCTATAATAGTACTCTAAGTCTATAAACTCAATACCTACACCAATCAAAGCCATTGTATCTCTTGTCCCATGCAATTGTATAGTAGTCACACTCAGACAATAAACAAACGTAATTAAGAAACTCTAATGGTGCAAAACAAAATTGAATAAACTCAAGGAATAAAGATACAAAAGTTGACCAGATCATAGTCGTTTCACATCTCTAAGGCTTAGTGGCTTACTATATAAAGCCGCAAAGACATTTTAGTGAGAACACAAATTCAATTCCAATTCTCAAAGTGCTCTCTTTTTAAACCAATCTGCTCTCTTCCACTTACTCTCTCTATCTCTCTCCCATCTCGTTTCTTTTTTGGTCATTAAAAGAGAAACCTTTGCTCTGAATCTTGAAAATGGATTCTTTGATCAAACTCTTCTTCTGCCTCTTTATCTTCTTATGTACTTCGCTCTTATTTGGTAATTAATTTTACATTTATCTTATAGCTTTCATCATAACAATTTCTTTGAACACAATTTTTTAACCATTTTTTTTTAATTATGTAGGAGAAATCAATGGAGTGGAGGGTTCAAATCAAAATCATCACTTGTATCCATTTAGGCCAACGAAGCTCTTTGTGTTCGGAGATTCTTATGCCGATACCGGAAACATTAAAAAGGCTTTCTCTAGCTCTTGGAAATTCCCTTACGGTATCACTTTCCCCGGAAAACCCGCTGGCCGTTTCTCCGATGGCCGTGTGGCAACAGATTTTCTAGGTATCTCTTCATCTTCGAAAGTAAAAAAACTTATCATCCTTAAAACTTATATTGTATCAATCTTGTTTTTATAAATATCTCGATTCCTAATCAAATTTGTTGATAAATTTTTAAAAGGCGTAATCAATTTTACCAACTAAAGTCTGTAACAGTCCAATTACTTGACTGACTTTTAGTTTTAGGCTTTTAGCCTTTGAGATAGATTATGTGGAAATGGGTGTAAAATAAATGAATGATTTGGTTAGTGTTAGGTACCTAACTAATCGATGTTTTAGCCTCGTTAAAAATTAGTATAACCGTATCTCTTAATAATAGGACAGTATTATTATTATATACGTATATTTTACATATATGTAGAGATGTGAAAAATGATGAGACGTAAATTGTACTAATATTTAAATAAGGTTCAGAAAGCAATGATGGAAGAGTGGTCTAGTGTCAATCCAGTGCGCGACTCACTTTTGCTTTTCTTTCTTCTCGCCATCTTCTTATTATTGTACTTTGCTTTTATAAAAGTGAAATTTTTTACTTTAGTTTCTGTTTATTAATCTTAAAAACTATTTATATTCTCCTTTTTATTATCCTATAAACCTTTTTCTTGTAACAAAATTTTTATATGATAACCATTTTGTTTGTGTCTCGATGAGCATATTATGGAGAAAATTAGGAATCATTTCAGTTTCTACTTGTTGTGTTAGACAGTTGGTTTGGTTGGTAAGGGAAATTAGTTCGATTATTTCACCACTTGTCAGTGTTGCGTCAAATCCTTCTTGTCCTCTATATGTCCAATTGACCAGTGTCCTTTTTCTTACGTTGTCATCATTTAGATGTTCTATAATGATACAATACGTTTTTTTTTTGTTTTTGAATTTTAACACGTTAATAAGGTCACACATAATATGACAAATAACATGTAATTTACCTCGAATGCTATAACATGTAGTCATGTACCAATATAATTAATTTATATATTTTGGATTCATTGTATTCGTTTGCTGGTCTCTTTTTTTCTTTCTAAAGGTAATTTTATTATTATTTCTGTTTAATACTCTCATCATAGCGCCACTACCACTAAGCATCAACAAAGCAACATACTTCAGTCTTTTCTTTTTCATCTTTTTATTATTATTATATAAAAAGACTATAAAGCTACACACCAACATATGCACTGTCAAAGTACATACATTATAGTTTAATAAACATTAATCTCAGAAAAAGTCTTATGTCAATAGCCTTTCTATGTAAATTTCTAAGGATTGATGAAATTGTATTAAATTTACATTTTGTCAACGATGAAATGCATTAATTCTCAAATATATCCTTTTTATGTGTGTTTGTAGCTAAATTTGTGGGGATAAAATCACCAATCCCATACTTTTGGAAAGATTACGCGGGAAAGAAACGATTACAGTACGGAATGAATTTTGCGTACGGAGGAACAGGAGTGTTCAACACTCAAACTCCATTGCCTAACATGACAACTCAAATCGACATCTTCCAGAACATTCTCACCACCGGCGACATCTACTATCCTCCCGAGCTTACTTCATCCGTGGCTCTCGTCAGTGTCGCTGGCAACGACTACTCCAATTTCATCGCCCTAAACCGCCCTGCCTCTGTAAGATACGAAACCCTATTTTTTATTTCTTAGATAGTGATGTTAAAATGTATAGTGATTCATTTCTTACCTTCATTGCGTCTTACAGGAATTCCCAGCATTCATAAAGCAAGTTGTGGATCAAACAGAGGTGAATTTGAGACGGATCCACGCTTTGGGAGTGAAAAAGATTGCAGTACCATCCCTGCAACCGCTTGGTTGTCTCCCTCCCTTCACATTCGTAACCTCGTTCCAGCGTTGCAACGAGACACAAAACGCTTTAGTTAACCTCCACAACAACTTATTGCAGCAAGTTGTGGCAAAGCTCAATAACGAGACTAAACAGTCGACTTTCATCATCCTTGATCTCTACAATGCTTTCTTGACTGTGTTCAAGAACAAAGGATCTAATCCAGGTAAAAGAAAAAAATGGCTTGATTTTATCGCATTTTTGCCTCCTTTTTTTGCTTATGCTGATTGGTTTTTTGGGAAATGCAGGGAGTACAAGGTTTGAGAGTCCATTAAAGCCGTGTTGCGTAGGTGTGAGCCGCGAGTATAACTGTGGAAGTGTGGATGAGAAGGGAGTGAAGAAGTATATTGTATGTGATAATCCTAAAACTGCTTTCTTTTGGGATGGACTTCACCCTACAGAAGAAGGATGGAGATCGGTTTACTCTGTTTTACGCGAAAGTCTTACCGCGTCTTTGATTAAAGCGTGAGAAACAAAAGAAACACACATTTTGCTTAGGTTTTTTCTTATGAAGCTCAATGTTTGAGCGCTCTGTTCCTGTTTTCAGTATCTCTTCATTCATTTGTGTTTGTGTGTTTAAAGATTGTGTGACTAATAAAATCTCTTAACTGGTTCATTTCTATTACTCATTAAAACCCTATTTAGTTTCAAAAAAATAATTAACTAAAGCTAAATATAAATAAATCAAGTAACTAATGAACCGGAAAATTAGGTTGAACATGATCCTAATAACAAGCCAAAGGACTCTCAGACTTCTAACTAATACTTAGCCTTACGAAACAGTTAGAAAGATAGTGGTTATTTAAGTATTGTCCACTTTGTTTATTAACACTAGAGTGTAGATTTTCTTCTCAGACAAGCAAATCTCAAAATCCAAAATATGGTTTCGAATCAGCGTGTACGGTTGTTTATGCTCTGTTTTTGCCTTGTTAACAACGCGGTTATAGCAGCCACGGAAGATGAAAACGTCGAGAGAAAGGTAATAACGTAAGAGTGAATAGTGTTTTTGTGTTTTGTCTGGTGAGACAACTGAATCTCTCACCCTTTTCCTCTGTTTCTCTTTATTTACAGCCTTACATTGTGTACATGGGAGAGGCCACTGAGAATTCTCTTGTTGAAGCTGCAGAAAACCATCATAATCTTCTAATGACAGTGATCGGAGAGTAAGAATCAGTTCTTGCTCATATTATCGTCATCGGATTTTTATTCGAAATTATTTACTTTTGCAGCGAGAGCAAAGCAAGAGAACTGAAAATCTATAGCTATGGGAAGAATATCAATGGATTTGTGGCAAGACTGTTTCCTCATGAAGCAGAGAAGCTATCACGTAAGTAACAAAACTGTCAGAACTGTTTTGGCTTTTATCTTGATGTTATTGATTATTGATTGTTTTTTCTTTGTGGATTGTTTCTTTGCAGGGGAAGAAGGAGTTGTATCGGTGTTTAAGAACACTCAAAGACAGCTTCACACGACAAGATCATGGGACTTTCTAGGACTTGTTGAGTCTAAATACAAAAGAAGTGTTGGAATTGAAAGTAACATCATTGTGGGAGTTCTTGACACAGGTAAAGTAAATTTACTAGTTAGAACTCGAATCTGAAAATATCGATAAACCCCGATTTATAACCCTTTTTTATTGTTGTCAAAAGGAATCGATGTTGAATCACCGAGCTTTAATGACAAAGGCGTTGGCCCTCCTCCAGCTAAATGGAAAGGAAAATGTGTAACTGGAAATAACTTTACTCGTTGCAATAAGTATAAATCCTCTGTTTTTATAATCCTCTGTTTCTGCAACTTCTCTACTCTCTTCTTTTTACTGAATTTGGTTTTGGATTAATGTTAAAACAGTAAAGTGATTGGAGCAAAGTACTTCCACATCCAATCAGAAGGCCTTCCTGATGGCGAGGGAGACACTGCAGCAGATCACGATGGTCACGGGACTCACACATCTTCCACAATTGCCGGTGTTTCAGTCTCCAGCGCTAGCCTTTTCGGAATTGCAAACGGAACAGCTCGAGGTGGTGTTCCTTCTGCTAGAATAGCTGCATATAAGGTTTGTTTTCTTCGTTATATCATTACTCTGTTTTCTTGGAACATAAGGAATATCTGAGACACATTATCCTCTGTTTCAAATTAAGGTGTGCTGGGACTCAGGATGTACAGACATGGACATGTTGGCAGCATTCGACGAGGCGATTTCTGATGGGGTCGATATAATATCGATTTCAATTGGAGGAGCCTCGCTTCCGTTTTTCGAAGATCCAATAGCTATTGGAGCGTTTCACGCGATGAAAAGAGGGATCTTGACAACGTGTTCCGCAGGTAATAACGGTCCTGGTCTCTTTACGGTTTCGAACCTCGCGCCGTGGGTAATGACAGTCGCGGCTAACTCACTCGACCGGAAGTTTGAAACTGTTGTCAAACTTGGAAATGGACTCACCGCATCTGTAAGTATTTCTCTTTCAAGAGCTGAAGTATCATCTCAATCTTGCTTGTATGGCAAGTACCATAAGATTACAAGATCTCTTTTGCAGGGAATATCTCTAAACGGATTTAATCCAAGAAAGAAAATGTATCCGTTAACAAGCGGTTCGCTTGCATCTAACTTATCTGCAGGAGGCTATGGAGAGCCCAGGTACATCTCAAGAACAGAACAAAAGCCTTAATCTTTCTCAGTTTTTCACAGTCTTGATCGTCTTAAATCATTTTGTGCAGTACTTGTGAGCCTGGGACATTAGGGGAAGATAAAGTGATGGGGAAGGTAGTTTACTGTGAAGCAGGACGAGAAGAAGGAGGCAATGGAGGTCAAGGTCAAGACCATGTTGTGAGAAGTTTAAAAGGAGCTGGTGTGATCGTTCAACTTCTAGAACCAACTGATATGGCTACTTCAACGCTCATTGCTGGCTCTTATGTTTTCTTCGAAGACGGTACAAAGATCACTGAATACATCAACTCCACCAAGTAAATCAATCAATCTCTTCTCTCTATGTCTTACTTCTATTATTCTTGCTGTTCCTAACTCTTATCGAACTTCACAGAAATCCTCAAGCGGTTATCTTTAAGACAAAGACAACCAAAATGTTAGCTCCATCGATTTCTTCCTTCTCAGCAAGAGGACCTCAACGAATAAGTCCCAACATTCTCAAGCCTGACATATCAGCGCCGGGACTAAACATTCTCGCAGCATACTCGAAGCTAGCATCGGTAACCGGTTATCCAGACGACAATAGACGAACACTGTTCTCCATAATGTCAGGAACGTCAATGGCTTGTCCTCACGCAGCAGCTGCAGCAGCTTATGTCAAATCATTCCATCCTGATTGGTCTCCAGCCGCAATCAAATCCGCCCTTATGACAACAGGTAACTAAAATCATCAAACAAAAAAGCTCAAAGCGTTCTCAAAAGTAAAAGAAAGTTTCAATCTTTACACTTCCTTTACAGCTACTCCTATGAGAATCAAAGGCAACGAAGCAGAATTAAGTTACGGGTCGGGTCAAATTAACCCGAGAAGAGCGATTCACCCGGGTCTAGTCTACGACATCACAGAGGACGCATACCTAAGATTCCTATGTAAAGAAGGGTACAATAGCACAAGCATCGGACTTTTAACCGGCGATAACAGCAACAACACTACGAAGAAAGAATACAATTGTGAGAATATCAAGCGAGGGTTAGGTTCCGACGGGTTAAATTATCCGTCACTGCACAAGCAAGTGAATTCTACGGAAGCGAAAGTGTCGGAAGTTTTCTATAGAACAGTGACGAATGTCGGATACGGACCATCGACCTACGTGGCTAGGGTTTGGGCACCGAAGGGTTTGAGAGTTGAGGTTGTGCCTAAGGTTATGAGTTTCGAGAGGCCTAAAGAGAAGAGGAATTTTAAGGTTGTGATTGATGGAGTTTGGGATGAGACAATGAAAGGGATTGTGTCTGCTTCTGTGGAATGGGATGATTCGAGAGGACATCTTGTGAGAAGTCCAATTCTGTTGTTTCGATCGGATAACGATTACCGTTAAAAAAGACAAGACTGCTTTTTTTTAGACCCTTGTTTGTTTGTTTTTTGTTTTTTAGTGTTTGGTTATGATTTCTATTTCTAGTGTTGTTTTTTTTCTCCTTTTTAGTGTTGAAATAAATAGGAACATATACAATAATTCTCCCAAACTTTAGTCGAATTAAAACTTGAATAGTGTTGTTGGAGAAGGACCAATCTCCAACAAGTTAGTAAAAATGTCTACAAAATTTGGACATAAAAAACTCATATGAAGACAAGGTTTTTGTAACGCCGGATCCGAGAAAAGTGACTGAAATGTTTCCAACAAGTTTGGTGTACCATTTTCGAAGAAAGAAATATCAGAAAAGTGAATTGAGTAGCTTTCAATTTTATTTTGGAACCAAACAATCACAAGAAAGTGGGTCAAACAAATAACAAAAATGTCGACTCTGCTATCATAATAGCAAAGTGACATAAAAGCCACTCTGAACTCAAAGCTCACACTAACACACAACCTAGAAAGGCAATTTATATATTTGTGGCGAAGGAAAGGCCTTCCTTAGATAGCACTTCAAGGCTCTCAACAGAAGGTTGTGCTCGTGCAAGTTTAGCAATTGCATTGTTCTCTTCAGGACTTCCACCTTCTAAAAATGCTCCAACCACTTTCCGTTCTTTAATCCAGTAGCTCCCGAATTTCGGCTTTGGCGATTCCGGGTCATTGTCCCCAAACAATACGCTTTCTCCAACGTTGTCACCGTAGAATTGCCATGAGAGATCAAAGGCTCGAGAGTAAAAGTATGGAAGATAGTCATATTCCGGAATTGAGTTCCCTTCCTCAGCCGCCTTGATTGCCTACAAAATCATTATATCAATCGATTCAATTAGGATGATTTTATACAGCTCCTTCATTAAGACAGGTTGAAGAAGCATTATAATTATTACCTTTACGGCTTGTTCAGCGGATTTGCGAGCATGGTCAACGTGTTCAACGCGTCTCATTTCATTGTAGAGTTTCATTGGGAAGGTGGCTACATCACCAATGGCGTATACATCTGGAAGGCTTGTTTTGAAGAACCCATCAGTCTGCAATCAAAGAAAGATCTCATGAGTAAACAATAATAATAAGAACTATATCTCAGATACAGAAGAAAATGGAGTATGCAAGTCACAAACCTTCAAACCACCCTTCTCTTCTTCAACTTGATCTTTGAAGAGTGATATAATTGGTCTACCACCGACACCCACTATCACAATATCAGCTTCTAACGTTCTTCCGTCTTTCAATTTCACCTCAGTGACCTGCATCATTAAGCAACAGAGAGATATTGTTGAAGCAGCGGAGAGAAAAACTGCTGTTTGTCAAGTTTGAACGGTGATGCTAATTGCTAACCTCTCCATTTGAGTTGGTAGTGAAACCAGATGCAACAGTGCCTTTGACAATGTTAATTCCTTTGTTGGCATAGTAACCCTCGTAGAAGGAAGCAATGCCAGCGGTGAAAAGCCGAGGCACTTTTCAAAGACACAACAAAAAGGAAAGGTGTTAAGCAAAGGGAATACGATGAGAATTCTATGGTAGTGGTTTGGCTTGTATCAACTTACTGCACCAAGGTTCTGGATAAACCATGGTAACGTCGAGGTTGTTAGCCTTCAGAGCAGCACCGAGTTCAAGACCGATGTAACCGCCACCAACAACCACAGCCTTTCCTTTTTCCTTTGTTTCCATTGCATAAGCAAGGTAATCAGCATCTTCGAGTTCTCTCAGGTAGAATATATTCTTAGCATCTGCACCTGGGACGCCAAAATCTGACAACCTTATGACCTACACAATTTAAGAAATTCCTTAGAAGAGATGCAAAAAGAAAAAAGAGACTAAAAATGGAAACTTCCAAAGTAAGAAGTGCAAGGATAGATTGTGCTCACAGAAGAACCAGTTGCAGCTAGCAAAGTTTGGTACTTGAAGACTTGTCCAGTCCCACTGACAAGTGTCTTCGCAGCAAGATCTGCTTTGACAATCTCTGTGCCCAAAATCAGCTCAATACCTGCAGAAACGACATATGAGAATGAATGAGAGACATTGAGCTAAAAAAACGCTTAAAGCACAAAAAAAAAGGAAACTCACCTTTCTCTTTGTACCATTGAGGGAACTGTCTCTCTCCCCCAATTCCAGCAGCAACATAGAAATTCGGAAGTGTAGCTTTATCTATATACCATAAGAACAAACAAATCTAATTCAGAAACCACGCACAGACTAAACTAAATCTCCAAATGATGTAGAATGAAGTTTTTACTTTCGAGGTGGATATATCCCTTGCTAAGTGCAGGACGCTCATATGGAGGAACCTAATTAACACCAAAAAATTGCCAATACTATAAATAACAAGACAAGAATCTAGCTTAAATTTAGTTCCAAGTCATGAAAACTTACTTGTTCCCTGGAAATGATAGCAAGTTCACCAGGCTTGACACCTTGGTTGAAGAACTCTCTCGCCGCGTATCCCTGTGAATCACAACATCCCAAAACAACAATAAATTGGGAATCTAGTTCCTATCTTCCCGTAATCATAGAAATCACTAGATCTAGCGATACAATCTACTCTACTTCTCAGAGTGATAAGGATACAAATGAGCAGTAGTACAGTGTGATGATTCGTAAGCGAAGAGATTGAGGAAAAAAAACAAATCCGATGAAGAAGAAGAACAGAGAGAGACTTACGGCGGCGACACCACCTCCGACGATCACATACTTGAAGCTCTTTTCTTCTGCCATTGATGCGATCGAATCGTCTCTCTTTGATTTGTCTTTTTTCCTTTTCTTCGTCTTTTTGGATCCGAGAAATGTGATTGGGTCAGAGGTTTTTATAGGGGACTTTGTCCAGTATAGAAGGAATCTTTAAACGTGGCTTAATTTAAACCGTTAGATATCCCGCTTCGTGCACAAATCGAAATCGAACCGTTACAAGTCAGCGTCTTATATTTTTGACCCGGTCTTATTTAACACGTGACAGATCTGGTCGATGTAAAACGGACATTCAGATTTAAAATTCCGGTATTACTCGGTTTACTGATTACATTTCACTTTCAGTCTTTCATATTTGGAGAATTTTATTTACATACCAATTACCAAGAGAAAATATATGAAAGGAATCATAAATCTAGTGTCAGCAACCACTAGTCAAATTGATGAATATAGTAGAATATCTTTATGGAGTTGTTGGTTGGTTTTAATTTCTTTATTAGACCAATCTGTAGTTTTATGTATAGTTTAAGACTTTAAGTTTAATTCGATTATTTGTGTCAGTGAATCATTTCCATAATTTATTTGGATATAATGTAAAGACAGTTAAAACAAGGACCTTATCTTGATCCCTAAACCCGATAGTACAAAAAGGATATGTATTTACTACACTAATCATATGATTTTGTTTGCATAAACAAAGATGAATAACCTTAAGACCATAAATTATAGTAATTAATCAAACTACTAATAATCTAAATGATTTATGTCGTTATCTTATGTTTTAAGATCTACTACAGTAAAGAAAGAAACTACCTAGTTTTGTATAATTAGTATATTACAATAACATTAACATATGACCTAATGTGAATAAGAGTATTACATTAATAGTTTTGAGAGGAAAGATGATTTGGATTTTAGTCAAAAGAGGAGAAAAAATTGTCAAGAATGATGACCTAAATTCCAACCAGATAGAATTTCCAGAAATTGGGACCTAAATATTAATGATGTAATGTCACTGTATTAAAGACCTAAACTATTAATGATGTGGACCTTGGCGGCCTAAAACTCTTCCATGCCTACAATAATGAGAGTTTCAAATCCAATTTAATGAGAAAAGAACAGAGATAGGGCTGTACTAGAACACTAATTTACCGGACGTATCAAAAGTACCCTATTGATTTTGACATATGTTAATAAGTTAAAATGTACTTTGTATTATAATTATTCCTTATGATTTTGACATTTGTTACCAATCTTCTTGGAAGATTAGTAATTAGCACTCGAATACAAAGAGTACTATTTTTAGTTTACTGCATGCATGATTTTGACATTTGTTACTAAATCTTCTTGGAAGATGCTAGGATGACGAATACTTCTTACAGTGACAAGTGACAACCATGTAGAAGAAAGGATCTAAATGACTGACTAAATTCATCGGTTACTTTTGTTGTGGTTATAGATATTGACGGGCTTCTGTTAATGGGCCGGTCCGATCTATCAGATTTCGAAGAATACCCACGAATAGTTTTTATGAAGTACTCACTTTGTTGGATCCATATACAATATTACAAATTATTCCAAAACTCCCAAGTCAACTGACCTGTTGTTAGAAATAAATTTTCAAAAATGCGAACATAACTTTCACTTGTACCCTAGATGCAGACTTAGTGCTAAGCACAAGGGCTCAAATATTTGACCATAATGAAAGATGTTTTAACTTAATAGTATAAACTTATTAGCAAGTCAAGAAAAGGTCAACGTTACTATTTAGAAGACCGATATTAATATAGGGTATGTGATAATTTGCAATTGTTACATTATTCACGTATTAAGTTACTTAAATTTTGTTGACACTTTTACGTGCGGATGTGATTCACATAAAGCTTTATTATTTCGGTATGAGAGTATTGAGTATTCTATGTTCTACCTAAAAAAACATGGTGACAACCCTAATTAATATACAAAGTTTACTAAATTATTTGTTGTGGTCCATATCTTCCTGAATTTGCGAACATTTTAAACTTTAAGAATACTTTAAAATGCTTTAAAAATCAGCTTATCTTTAAGAAAACTAGTAAAAATTTCAATAAGTTAATGTTATTTTAACTTTTGAATATTCAAGAGAGAAACATTATAATTTCCCTCGAGCGAAGTGATATGTAGTAAATTATACTTCTAGGGTTATAGTGATGAAAGACCAGCATTATTGTCAAAATGTACATTAGGTCCATCATTATCACCTTTTTCTTAAGTTTTGATCATTTTCTTACCTAATATATACATGAATCACACAATTCTGGAAAAACAATCTTCTTGCCAAACAAAAAATCTGGAGTTTTCATTGAAAAGTGACATGGTTCATAATAATCTACTAAAACAAGATTAAACTCTTGTGCTTAAGAGTTAAAATTTCGAAGACACTTGTCAACGGAAAAATCAGTAGTGATCAACATGTCAATATAGTCTCCATCGAATTGAACAAAAATATTTAATAATCTCGTTCTTACATGAGACCCACAAACATATGAATATGGGTCCCATGATTTGTTCTTCAAACTGCCCAGAAAAATGCAGAATCCTTTTGAAACCTCTTCAAAAATATACCGACAAAAAACCCCAACAAACATAAAGATAGAAGAGACAGAAGCCCAAACAACAGCTTTTCTTGTCTCTCTGCTTCGTCAATAATCTCTTCAGGTACTGTCTTACTCTTGATCATAGATGATTCATCATGATGAAACTAGAGTTTTTCTTTTGTTATGCTTTGTTATGCGATAGTACATGTCTGCTTAAGAAAAAGGTAACATCATAGAAACACGACTTTGCATAAAGTTTATATTCATTTTTCTTGTTTCAAAAAGATTGAACTTTTGATTTGACGATGATTATGTTTCATATGAAAAATTCTCACTTTTGAATTTGACATGATCTCTGTGGAACTAAAGACATGAACCCATTAATATCAAAAGAACCATCTGCAGTTGTTACAGTTTGAGATATGTGACTGTTTCATAGGTATTGTGTTGTGTGGTATGTTCCTTAATTTTTAGTCTCTGATCAAAATATCTTGTTAATAAAGCATTAGTGATTTTTTTTCTCCCATATTCCTCTGCTCTGCTCTGTTTTGCTCTGTTCTTATAAATCTGTGTTCTCTTTATAATTAGAATTTCATAGTTTTGATGCACTCTTTAACAAGAAAAATCACATACCTTCCTTTAAACTGTGAATATAATTTCAGGTGCGTGTGGGATAAAAAGATGTATCTACCGGTTTAGATTACTCGCATTTCCGCGGTTACTAAGATGCTGTGTGACTGAGCTTTAATGTTATGGGTTCATTTGCCGGAAAGTGTGAAATAGTTGAAGAAAAAGAAGACCGTCAAAACTCGATTGGTTACTCAGCGAAATCAACCACTATTCCACATTCTAGATCAAGCATTGTCGACGACAAGGATCTGGAGCGACCGGTACTGAAATTAGGTTACAGAGGTTCACTAGAAGATGACATAAACCAACTTTTCGAGTCTATAAGCATTCGAACATCAGGAATGATTCCTTCTTACCAAGTTGGTGCAACTAGTAGCAGTAGAAACAACACTCCTTTACAACGGAATGCTTTGAAGAGTCCCGCGAATCCCGCAGGACCTCGATCGCCTAGCAAGAGAAATGCGGAACCAGCGACGTTAAAACAAGCTTTGAGAGATTTATGCGTCACTAAGGCATCGGAAACCGCAGCTACCAAACGGATTCCTAAGAGTACTAGTACTGGAGGCTCAGTTTATGGTTCGGTTTTGGTTGAACCGGGAAGTGGAGCTAGCGAAGAAGGGAAAGCGGTTCTTGTCGAGTTACTCGGCGAGGATCAAAGCAGTTCATCGGATAGTATATCGCAGCAGCTTCGTCTTCTGAAGATACATTCTTCTAGCCAAAACTCTCAGACATCAAAGCGGTATTGCGATGAGATGACAATACTTAAAAAACACAAGAACCTGTCTCTTGACGACCAAGAAATGAGTATCGAGAACAAGAACTTCGGTTCATCATCGCCCGGATCAGGAAACAACAAGACCGTGGTTGGACTGAAATCAGTTAGAAAAGTGAGGTTGTTGTATGCCAATACACCGAGTTCCACCATAGTTAACGGGAAGAGAGTGGCTAAGTTAACCAGAACCATTCCAAGAGGAGGAGGAGCTAAACCTGCACTAAGGAACAAAGGTTCCATGAAGAAGAAGGCTACAAATGTGTATGATGAAGTAGATGGCTTCTATGATCCCATTGCAAAGGAACTTCTCTGCCATAGATGCCATTTCTCTTTGAAGAACACTGCAGCTAAGGAAGATCCCTCTAAAGATTCACTTGTAGAACCACATGAGATCTGTGCTAAAGATGAATTGGCTTCTGATTTCTCCAGCTCAAGCTATGAGAGCTCGCATGAGATCAGTGCTAGTGCAGAGACCAAACTTGATAAGATAAGAAGCTCTCTGGATTTGATGAATTCAGAGACCTCTCACGTTTCTTTAACATCTGCATTCCGTAATAAGAACATCAAAGATGTTTCTGAATACGGCAACAATGAGATCATGGAGGAAGATTCTCTATCTGGCAAAGAAGTTGATCAGAAAGATTCTGTCTTTATGTCGGAACAGAGCGTGGAGATTGGTTCTTTCAGTGAGAAATCTGTTGTGATGAATCCAGATAGTCCTCCAAACAAACTCAGTTTAGGCGGAGCAGCCATTGAAGATGTCAACGAAAACTCAGAAATCATAAACAAAGGCGACGGATACAACAGTTCAACCACGAGTATCAGCGAGGAAGAAGTACAACAACAGAGTAATAATATAATGACAAGGTCTAGCTTTGGAAACAGACCTCATATGTCTAAGGATGTGAGATGGGAAGCTATTCAGCATATAAGGGCACAACACGGGCTTGGTTCATTGGGTCTTAGGCATTTCAATCTTCTGAAGAAGCTCGGCTGCGGAGATATTGGAACGGTTTATCTCGCTGAGCTCACGGGAACAAACTGTTTGTTTGCTATAAAAGTGATGGATAATGAATTCTTGGAGAGAAGGAACAAGATGTCTAGGGCTCAAACTGAGAAAGATATTCTCAAAATGCTTGATCACCCGTTTCTTCCAACGTTATACGCTCACTTCACTTCGGATAACTTATCTTGTTTGGTCATGGAATGTTGTCCGGGAGGTGATTTACATGTCTTAAGGCAGAAGCAGCCCGGAAGGTGGTTTCCCGAGCCAGCAGCTAGGTACCTTGGTTCTTACGATTAGTGGTTAACTTTTTTATGCTTTATGATTTGTGATGTTGTAGTTACTAATTGTTTTTGTCTTATAGGTTCTATGTCGCGGAGGTGCTTCTTGCATTGGAGTATTTGCATATGCTCGGGGTAATATACCGAGATTTGAAGCCCGAGAACATTTTGGTACGTGATGATGGACATATCATGGTGACAGATTTTGATCTCTCTTTGAGGTGTACCGTGAGCCCAACGCTTCTAAACTCATCATCTCCACTCCATGCGGATGCAATGAGACTCTCTTCGGGTAGCCGCACTGGATCTAACTGCATCGAGCCATCGTGTTTCCGCCCTAAACTCTCCCGCGGATCAGGGCCCAAGAAAAAAGGCAAACAACACCGCATGATGATGAAAAAACTCAAGAAATCTGACCTAATCGCGCGGTTCAAATCATTGCCACAGCTCGTGGCAGAACCAACAGATGCGAGATCAAACTCTTTTGTTGGAACACACGAGTATCTCGCGCCCGAGATCATTAAAGGAGAAGGTCACGGTGCTGCGGTTGACTGGTGGACATTTGGGATCTTTCTATATGAGCTTCTTTACGGGAAAACTCCATTCAAAGGAGCTACTAATGAGGAGACTATAGCTAATGTGGTGCTTCAGAGCTTGAAGTTTCCTGATAACCCTAATGTGAGTTTCCAAGCTAAGGATCTTATAAGAGGTTTGTTGGTCAAGGAACCTGAGAACCGGTTAGGGACAGAGAAAGGAGCAGCGGAGATAAAACGGCATGCGTTCTTCGAAGGCTTGAACTGGGCGTTGATCCGGTGTGCGATCCCGCCTGAGCTTCCGGATTTCTATGACTATGGAGTTCCTAATCAAGAAGGGAAAAGCAATTACTTAGATTGCAAGGCAGTTGGGGAACATCTTGAGTTTGAGTTATTCTAGAGGAAGATGAAGAAGCTTACGTATTATTACAGCCTTTCATAGAACTCTTGCTTGTATCCTAAGTTACAGAGTCACTTTTTGGTTTATTATTATTTGTTTCATTTTTTTAAAGAAGTATTGTTATTTTATTTTACTTTTTGTCAACTATTGTTATTTGGTTTTAAATATATATAATTTTTTCCAAATAGAAAATTACCTGACATAAATAGATATTGTGGATACTTTTTTTT
>Ga0041059_1001218_pt1 | contig 20568 bp, 11 predicted proteins | sample AraColnosormetaG_FD_56232 | JGI IMG/M metagenome (GOLD analysis project Ga0041059, IMG submission 56232) | Arabidopsis roots microbial communities from North Carolina, USA - Col MF nosort | ecosystem: Host-associated > Plants > Roots > Unclassified | place: USA: North Carolina | collected... | reverse complement strand
CCAACTTATTGATGATATTTGAATTTTAAATAGTAACTCATATTTTTTCAGTATTTAATTTAGTATTTCCTTAAACTAAATTTCAATCTTACAAATTCGATATTACAATACAATTTAAATATCTATTTATCATAATATAATACAATTTAATTTGATTGTATACAATTCAAATACAATCCAATTTTGCAATATAAATACAATTTAATTCTATATACTCCATCTTATTGTTAGTTTTCTTTTTTAATGAAGAAAATTATAAGTTAAATTTTTTAGATATAGAAATATAAATTAATATATGTAAATATGTTTATTTTTTCTTTTTAAAGAATTTTTTTTGACATATGTCAACATCTCAATGATAGACCTGACACGTGTCATGATCTCGTGAGTTAGTAACTTTCAAAACCGTACTTTATATAATAAGATTTTAAATTCTTACTTTTTCTATTATGTTTCTAATAAACATGAGTATATATGAATGATTTTTAATTATTTTTTAAATTCAATAATTATATGAAATGCTAAATTGATGGATAAGAATAATATGTTTTTATACAAAAATAATAAAAACCAGTATCAATTTTTCAATATTACGTATGAGATAACTAGTTAGATGTTATATAGCGTTATGTCTTCTATTATTTTGTATTTTTCAATAGATGATTGTTTGGAAAACTAACCAAAGCAAGATATAAGTGAGAGTATCAAATCGATATATAGCAAAGAGGTGAAGTGTTGCATCCTAGCCTTGATCTGTAATTAATTTTTAACTTTACTATATCAACACCCATGCTACGCATGAGTTTTTGTTTTTAAAATTGTCGGAAAAATTATGACTATAGTTTTTTTTGTTGATTTTGATGTTTATTTTATGTTTGTGTTATTGTGTAATTAATAAATTCATATCTATTTTATATAATTATAATTGTTTATGATGAAATTTTTTTATAACTCGAAATATCAGTTTTACACTTTTACTATAATATGAATATTTATATACCTATTAGGCTATTATCTTAAGTTTTCATTATCATAAACACATACGATAACAATATATGATATATTGATACAATGTATGTAGTTATGTTACTTATGTTATTTCAAACTTGTCTAACTTAATTGTAACAAACAATTCTTTATTTCATATATTTTTTCGTCATCTTGTACACTATCCTAATATACTAGTAATTTAAGTCAACACTTTAGATCTCATCCCTTACATATAGCCATATAGAGTCTCGTGTTTGTTTGTTTTTTGGTATTTTTAACTTCTCGAAAGACCATTACGTTAAACAAATTATATGTCAATGTTACCAAATTATTAAAACGCACAAAAATAAAAAGAAAGAAGGTCATATGATAAATCAAATTTACAAAACGTAATAATTAAAAAATATTCAAGTAAAATTACGAAATTATTATGAGGTTAGGTAGCAAACATTATAAACAACAACAAAAGTAAATCTACAACATAAGTAAATTATTAGTCATTCTGGTGTAATGACTATTGATAAACAAAATTTAATAAAACAAATTGAGTAGAATGAAAGTTGTACTTGATATATTATTATGTTTTTTTATTTATTAAATATTTTTAGAAAAATTATATAAGAATGAGATTAATAGAGGATTTAACACAACAAAAGACTTTTGATTTTTCTTCAAATAGTTTTGTTAATTTTTTTATTTAATTAATATAAAATGACACATGTTATTTTCTTGTGTGATAATGTGTCATTCATATGAAGAGAGATGACCAACTTTTATATATATAATATTTGTATTATATGAATGTGTTGCTATTACTACCTAATTTATATTGTATTTGTAACAAACTTAGACATAAAAAAATATTAGCCATAAACATTGCTCTATATAATATGGTGGGAGAGATTTCATAGTTGTATATAAATTTAATTTAATTTTCTTTTGAAGGTTACTTTTTTGTTCTTTAAATATATTTTAATACATAAATGGACGCTTAGGTGGACGCTAATGTGGATGTTTATATGGATAGCCTAGATGGAGGGAAAACTATATGTATATATCTATCTATATATATATATATATTCATTTTAAGATAATTTTATATATTCAGTTCTTTATGAACAATTTATTATATGTTTTCGTATTATTTGAATAATTATTAATAAACTCAAGTTTAATCAAAGATGCAGTTTAGTATTTTCAGTGATTTTTCGTCATTATACTACAAGTTGATTTTGAATTTGATCATACTCATTATTCGTAAAAAATAAATATTCTAACATTAAAAAACAGTCAGAGTTCTATAGCATATCAAAGTTTTAGTAACATTGTGAGAGTTCTACAGCATATCAGACTGTTATTAATATTTAAAGTAACGGTCACATCTTTTACAATCAAAGTCTTTTTAACCAAAAGTAACGGTGTCTCAAACGAACCGTATAGGGAGGATCACGAGATAATTCCTATCCATTCCTACTCCATAACTCGGTTTACGAAGGTCTAGTAAGTAGAACTAAAAATTAAATGCAACTTGTGGGATATTGCCAATTTATTTCAGATTTTATAACCGTTACTGCATCGCCAATTGTAAGTTTGTAACGTATGGTTTTTAAAAAAAATAATAAAATTTCTTTTGATTTGCGAACATATGTTTTTGGCAACATATTTTAACAATTAATGACTAATTGACTATGATATTGTAACTTTGAATATGATATTAATATAATTGATTTGCCGGTCAAAAAAAAAATGACTAATTGACTAAGCAACGCCAACAATCATGTAGAAAATAGGACGGTTATCATATTACTCTTGCATCTATATGCTCTTATTTTGTGAACAAAGAAATTGACATCTAAGTTATTGCATATTCGCATTGATCCCATCATGCACCAGGAACTCGGTAACCTGGAAATAGAAGAATCACAAGTAGAGCATAAACATCTCTATGAACGAATAAAAAATTAAACTTGAACGTTCGTAGGAATGTTTATATTATGTAACTATTTAGTAACCCTAAACAAAAAGAAACTATGATGAACTATTGATTGAATTACATACTTATAAATATACTTCTAAAGGGTTAAAAAGTATCTTTTGCATGGTTAAAATGTCTTAGATTCCTAATTAATGGATAAATGAAAAAATAAAATAAACAAGACTCACTTCCGCATTGTGAACCAGGAGCAAGGGGACGACCACAAGCTGCGGCGACATTGACGAGCTTTTGCATATCAATGGTGTCTTCGATTTTCTTGTTGACGATTTCACATACACATTTCATTCCGATGGTTCGGACAAGAGTGCAACAACCTTCGGATGGTGTCGGAGGAGCTGGAAGCTTCTTGTCAATAGAATCTGGACAACCCATCAAAACTGTGATCCCTAAATCATAACATCCTTTCCTCAAATCTCCCTGAATTTGAGATGATGACAATAACATCATTACGACTAAGAATTGACAAAATATTTGCTTCTCCATTTTTTTTTTTAATCTCTCTCTTGTTCTGATCTCTCACTATCTAGATCTTACACATACATATGTATATGTAAAGATATCTTATATATAGTAATAAATAAATGAGATTATTACCTTTTGCTTATTTTGGTAGTACATCAATTAAAATAGATAAAGTCTTATTTATGGATATCTATTGTATGAATATTAGGATAGGAATCCTTATTTATAGAAAACAACAAGAAAATATATAAAGAATATGTCTATAAATTTATAGGGACATTAATATTTCAAATATAATTAAAATGGAACTTTTACATTTTACATGATTTTTGTTGACTTTATAATTTAAATCATAAACATACTTTTTAAAACATTAATACCACAAAAATATATAAAGAATATACTACTATGTTAGATGATGTATATATTTTAATATAATGAGATTCTCAATAATACCACAAAAACAAGCTCTTTTCTCAAAAATACCATCACTATTTCCAAAAATACCATTAAAATATCATTTTTCCGAAAGACAACAAAACTAAAGCGAAACTTTGAACCTTCAATAAATCCAAAACCTTAAATCTTAAAAAGTGCCTTGTCAATTTTTGAGAATTCTTGTCACTAGTCTTTGGTTATTTTTCTCTGGACCTAACGTAAACGAATACAATTTTGGTCAAAACCAAACCAAACCGTACCAACAAAGAGTCGGCGACGGAAGGCCGATTATGATAGAAGTGAATATACAGACACAACAAGTATGGCTTCGCACACTCAGACTTCTATGTCCAAAAACCGAACTTCTCTTCAATGTCTTGTGTTTCTTGCCATCACAATCTCTGCGATTACTACGAGAATGACGAGGAGAATAATCCCAAATATCACCATTAGCAAACTGTTGTAATTCTCACATATCTAACCACTTTAGTTAGATCTCTTGCTCTCTTGTCTCTCACACAGATTTTGTTCTTTGTTCTAGAGAGACACAAAAGCGTTTTCCTCCAAAGACTACATTGTTAATTACTTGGATGTTCTTACACAACATAAAGACACTCATACATATAGTGGTTTTGCTCCACTTGCTACACTACACACTTAGAGTCTAGACCACATCATTGTCCTAAGACTTACATCAGCCACTCTACTATGTTGGAACTCTCAACTCCTTAATTCACTCTTACACAACATGACTCTATCTTAGACTAACAACACAACACTCATCTTGTTGGACCTTAACTAGACAACAACAAAACACTTATTCGTATGGGCCTTATCTCATCACTTATGGCCCAACACACAAAACACAAACCCATTTGGTTTGTTGACTTTCTTCTCTTCACGACGTCTCTTCTCCGACATCGTCTTCTTCTTCTGTTGCTTCTTCCTTTGTTCTTCATCTTCTTCTTCACACCAAGCTTTTCTTCTTGTAGGATTTAATCTAGGATTCTCACTTCCAACACAAACACATCTGCATAAATCACCAGAAAGAAAGAAAAAGAGAAGTAAGGAACATGAAAACAACTAACCAAATAACAGATTATTCTTTTTATTTTCTTACCAGGGATGAGTTTGATCCTTGTGTATTGGATGCTTTCACGAGATGGGACTTTCCCTGAGCTGCTGCTGAACGTAAATTGTCGATCTTCTCATCTATATCATCTGCAATAAAATAAAATTTAACTCAAGTGTCGTTAGCTCAATTGATAAAGATATTAGGTGAAGCTTAGAGGTCGTCGGTTCGACGTTAGGACGAAACTAATATTACATGCTGTACTTTCGGGCCTAAGAGGGATTATAGAATTCGGTCATGAACCTACTAGTATTAAAAGAATAATAATAATAAAAAAATAAAAAAATAAAAAATAAAAAAATAAAAAGTAAAGAGGATTGAGAATTGGACTCAAAGCATTCTAGGTCTTGACTGTTTTTTTTATTCTAGGTCTTGACTGTTGCTTTTTTCGTTTCAGAGATTTACCGATCGTTCCTTGATGGTCTACCATCACCGCCAGATCTTTGAACATCTCCATTACTTCACTGATTTGATGCTTAACTTCCTGTATCCCCTGTTCCCTTGCCTCTATCCGTGCTTCGTTTAAGGAAATTTCGTTGTCAAGCAACACAATTTCTTGCCTACAAATGAAGAAAGAGAGAGTTCACCAGTATGAAGGTGGTAGTTATTTACCGAGATATGCGGCATATATAGAACTTACTTACCTTCTAGATTCCATGAGGACACGCTGCTCTTGTGATCTATCATAGCCAATGTCTACCTCACTGGTATATAAGAAAAAAGAGGCATCAAAGTAAAATCAAGTCAAGATAAAACTATAGTTTAATTGGACTCAAAGTCAACAACTTATGTGCTTGAACCAGTTTGTTTCCAACCACACAAGTATAGCAATCATGTAACAAAGAACATAGTGGTTATCTCTACTGATGAAGTAACCGTAACTAGGTTTTTCATACCTTGAAGAAAAGCTACCTTTTGGATCAAAAGGAATATAAGAAGTTTCTCTTTCAACTGTAATATGCTGTGCTTTCTGAAACTCTTTCAACGCTGCTTCAAAATCCTTTGCAAGTTTAGCATCTGCAATCTTCTTACTTTGCTGCATCAGCAAATACCAATTCATAAAAGAGAACCATCAATAGTAAATAAATTTCACAGAATGTGATGTTTTCATGAAAACAAATCTCACATCTTTCTAAGTTATTCCTATTGAGAAACACACACTTACAGCAACATCTCGACGATGATCGGTTTCACTAGCTTCCCTAAGATTTGCAGAAGTATCTTTTACCAGTTGACCAATAAGTAACATTTTCTTGTGCCTGATCAATCAATAGATAATTACACCAACATAGAATAGCACTTACTTTAGGCATTTTGAAGAAAAGGCAAAAATCTTTCTGTCGCCATAGTTGGGTATTGCAAAATTTATGTCGCCATAGTTGGGTATTGCAAAATTTTGGGTTCAAATCGGATTCGGGTCGGATATTTCGGATTCGAATTACCCGAAATTCCCCAAAATCAATTTTTATAACCAAATTTATCCAAACTACTCGAAAATACACAAAATATCTAAATATTTTGAATATCTTTTACTCAAATTTACTCAAAAGTAGATTAAATACTTAAAAATATTTAAAACTTCAGAAGCCAACGTGGCATCTGGTTGACTGGAAATCAAACCCTCCGGTTGAGTTAGAGGAACCTAATGCTAATGGTATCTTAAGATGACAACGAACAACTGGTTTCATCGGCCACGTGACTAAATGCAAAACCATAACCCTAAAATTAATACTCAGCTTCACGTCAATTCTATAAACACCAGTCTTCTGATCATCTTCAAACTTTTTGCGTTCATTACCCTTTAGTAAAACTAGAGTTTGGCCTTCAAACAATGCTCTGAGAAGCATCGTGTTCTTGCTTCCAAGGTAGAACAACGGCATGGGAACAGCTCCTAACCGCTGATTCATGTAGTAAACGGTTGCTTCAAACCTATCGTAATGGATTCCGATACTACTCTTCGAGTTTCGGATGGAGAGATTCAAAGAGAGACTGTACTGGAGGTTATTGTTGCTTTCGAGATCGAAATGTGTCAGCTCAGCGTCGTAGACTTGGAATTTCACATCGTTGGATCTAACCATGATCCAAGCAATGAATGACGCAAAGCAGATGAGAAATAACAGTGATACACAGAAATTTATCAGACAAGTACAAGGCCAACATAAATAGTATCCAAGGCTAGATTTGTCTGTCATGTTAAGAGAATGATTTGTGAAAACGAAGTAACAATCACTAGTAATTTATAAAAAAAATTATAACACTCGTTGGCCTCTGCTTTTTTCAAGTGAAAAAAAAAATCAAACGAACGGTTTGATTTAGTTAATTAATCTTATGTTTTGAAAAATTATTCTCCTAGATTATAAGTGTTGATCTTTTATTTAGGTTATGTTTCATTAGTTTCCGTAGTTATCTCCTTATTAGTTCCAACAATCCATGTAAATTTTAACTCTGGACTATCTTTTTAATGAGACTTTCATAAGCTTTGTTATTAGAATATTAGAAACATTTAAATAAATTTAATTATTATGTTAATTTATTATGTAAATTTAAATTTGAGTTAATTTATAGAAAAAATCTGTGATTATTAATAAATTTAATTATTATGTTATTAGTTTATGATTTTCTACATTTTTCTTCACAAAATAAAGTTGTATCATCAAAACAAAGATATTGTTTGGGAAACTTTACAAAATTATGAAAAAACAGACGGCCCATATATCTACTCCGTTAAAGTGGGCCAACAGACGGCCCACAATGACTTCTTCGAACAAGGAAATAGACGGTGAGGATCGCATCACCGTTAACCAGCCAAAAGGTCAGTGACTGACGAAAATGGCGATCATGCGATAATCGTGTAGCCGAAGAAGAAGAAGAAGAAGAAGAAAGAAGATGGTGTTTTGGGAGATAACTCTAGGAACAGCTTACTTCTTGGGACTGAGACGGACTTATAGGCTCGCTCTGAAGATCCAGCGTCGGCTTGTTACTCCGAAACATCCCAAAATCCGTCAATTTCTTCATCGGTTAGATTTCTAATCGAGATCGTTTCGATTCTGATAAATATGTCGTTGGATACGAAATCGCATTTGAGAAATTTGGTTTTTCCAGAATGTGAAATTGCGTCGCTCTGTTGTTGAAATTGCTGATTCGGTTTAGGTTTTCGAATCGTTTACTCAAACCAATCAATGAGACTTGAAATCGATTCATCTTTAGAAATTGTAGCAGTTTTGATGTGATTGATTTTTAGGAATTAGAATCAAGAACAAAAGCTTATGTTGATTCTAGTGTTGTGTTTGATGATTTCGAATCGTTGTGATTAGAAAATTAGTATCATGATTGTGTTTTGTGAGATTTGACAGAAGCTTAGATTCATTCATTTAGGGTTATGCATTGACTATGCTTCTCTTTCTCTTGTGCATTCTTTTTGATTTGTTTTCAGGAGGACTCGTAAAATCTTCGATGTGGCGATTTCGGTTCACAAGAACATACAAGAAAGAGACATAGAAGTTGGTAGGAATCTCGGAAATTGGATTCTTCGTTGGCTCGATAAGATGAAACCAGCAGCTCAGATCCGTACTCGGCCAGAACTACCACACAACAGCAATTCCAACATGGACAAGGCAAAGAGACTAACGGAATTGTCCCGTCCCAAATCGCACACGAACACGACGCAGACTCCACAAAACCGTGAATCCGATAGGCATTTGTTTACCTCGTTGAAACACTTCCGGCACAAGCCATTCCCGTCTGTCTCTATGATGATCCAACCGCCGAGACCCAATGGAACTACGACTCAGTACAGACATTACTACAGTGGCGGTCTAGCAGCAAGTCTGATTCAACCGAGCTATGTTACAGGTGGCGGGTTCAATGGTGTAGTCAGGAAAGACATTTTGCAGTGGATGGCACAAAGATGAAAGATGATGCAGCTAAGTCCCATCTTTCTCTGACATAATTGAGCCTCTCTCTTTTCTTTTTTTAACTTTTAATTGCAGAAATTAATGTGATTGTTGATAGATCCTGAAGCAACTATGTAGTAAACATGACAATGTCTTTTTCTTTCTAACGCTTGAATAAAGTTTCATATACTTTGAGAGATCATTACTATACATCATTATCATTACTAGTATAACATATGAAATCGCCACAAGTAAGAGATCAATAACCAAAACTGTTATCAAGAATCTAAAATGAACAAAAAGAACCCGAATTTCGACTTGAGAAGTAATTATTTTGAATTTGAGTACATAATTTCTTGTAGAATAGTGAAAACTAAACATAGTAACTAAAAAAAAGTTAAGGGAAAATTAAGGAAGAGTCCAGTGAAAAAGACTCAACCCCATATATCATCAAATGCAGCAGAGTTAATAGCCTTTGCGAACTCCTGGAAGTTAATCCGGCCATCGCCATCGCTATCCGCCTCCTTTATCATCCCCGTCAATTCCGCCACCGTCAAGGCGTGGCCAAGCTTAGCCATAGAGTGAGCCAATTCCGCCGCAGTGATAAACCCGTTGCCATCCGTGTCGAATATCCTAAACAATCGGAGAAGCTGCTCCTCCGTGTAAGGAGTTGTCCTCTTCGCCGGCGAAAGAAGCTCCGGAGAGACCAAAGCTACGAACTCCGGGAACTCTACGAGTCCGTTGCTTTTAGTGTCGGCTTTGTCTATTAGCGTTTCGAATTGGTCTGGACTTGGTTTAACCCCTAGTGCTCGGAGAAGTGATCCGAGCTCGAGCTGAGTTAAGCTTCCGTCTTTGTTCCGATCAAATGACCGGAAAATCTCCCGGAGCTCATTGATTTGCTCCTCGTCTAACTTTTTGGAGACTTTGTGACTCATAGTCACTTGCTTGATCTACACGTTTTCTTATGTCTAACTTTGAGAAACACACAAAAGGAAACTTCTTTGTAGTAGATGTAGTTATCTCATCAAAAGATCAAGAAATGTGACCAAATAAATTTCAGATTTTGGGAAGTAAGATAATATTCAACCCCAAAGGCAAGGGCTTGTTCTTTGGTTCCTCCATTTTTGGTGGATCTTCCTTTTTACTAGGGCTTACACTTAAACTTGTTTTATACCCCCAAATAGAAACAGAAAGTTGTTTAATGGGTCTATAAGCAAAACAACTAACTTTGAAAGTTTTTTACTGACACTAATTGGACTTCAGGGAGATGTGTTTAATTGTATATTTTTATATTACTTGAGTTTTAATAGGTTTTTAAGTATTTGATGATATTAGATGAAAAGAAGAAGAAGGAACTTACATTGATCATTTGCATTTGGTAGATTGATCATTTGCATTTCCAAAAAATTGATCATTTGCATTTCCAAAAAATTGATCATTTGCATTTGGTAGATTGTTTTTCTACTAGTTAAAATGTTTTAAAATAAATTATAAATGATGTTTTAATTTTAAAAACAAAAAAAAATAGTTTATGTGTAACAACCTTAAACATCAATTGATATGAGATAGAGAGAATAATAAACACATCAATTCAATCAAACCAAACCGGATAAAACTAGATTTCATTTATAATTTAGACATGTTTTATTCTTTAACATGATGCATGGACCTTTCTCAAGATTTTTATTTAGAGACGGATTTGGAGAGTTGGACTTTTCACTTAATTTTTATTTATGCACTTAATTTTACTTTTGTCGTGCAGCGGTAAAAATAATAGAAATCCGATTTTATAGACATGTAATCCTAAATACATGGACTCTTCTACAGCATTTATATATACAAAAAAAATGTAAACAATCATTTATAGAGTTTTTTTTTTAATGGATTTTATTGTTTGTCGAAATATTATACACTGTTTTCATTAAGACTTAATAGTTCCAAAAAATATTAGACAATATCTGAATATTTAACGGAGTTTAACCAACGACTACTTGTTTATTATATTTACATATGGGCAAAGAATATATAAAGACGATAGAACAAAATTTAAGAAGAAGAAGAATTCAGCAATGTTAATGGTTTTTGTCAATTATGCATGTATACTATTTAAATTAACTCGTTTTTGCTAATATCATATTTATATGAGTGGAGTGAGTGATTAGTAGTCTTTGAACAGATTTTGTAGGGCAATTAGAAGAAGAAAAAAACCTGTCTTTGCTCAAAGTCACTGGAAAGATTCATTTTGTTTCCCCTTTTAAAAAAAAAATCTATTTTGTTAAAAGCATAATTTACCTTTGAAACATTCGAGTAACAACGCATTTTCCACTTTGAAATCCACATATATTTATGGCTCCAAAAAGTAACATGAAAAAAAACGTAAATAATAAATTTGATAAAAGATTAATACAACCAGCATAATTCACTTACGTTAGATGATACCTTTTTCGTACTAACTTTCCAAAACCAGCATATATGTTTGATTTCGTATATACATGGTGATAAAATTGGAATGAAATTTTTTTTGATGTGATGAGTTTTCGTTGTGGAATTAGAAAATTGAATTCTTGTGAAACAAAGAGGGTTTTTTTTTTTCAACAAAACAATTTGATTTATTAAACGGAGTCATTACAAATAGGTAATATGCTCGTTGTCATGATATTTTTTCCCTCTTAATTTAACTAAGTTACTAATGTCATCAATATTTGGAAGAGAATCAATTCAATCGTCCACTAAATTTGTACTTTTGACACACTAATAAAAAAGAAATTCATCGTTTAGAATTTTCATATGTGAGGAATAATATTGATCTTAGAATAATATCTTGTAATCACCAATAAAGTATATATGCATTTTTTTTAAAGGTATACGTGCATATGTTATTACTAAATCATTAATTTGGAATAGAAAACTTACAATCCCATGGTGTTTTTATTTTATGTGTGGATAGTAACCGCAAGGCTTTTACATATTTAGGTACATTTAAGTTCAAAAACTCTAAAAATAGCACTTTGTTGGGTTAATGGAGTTGGACACATTCTCCTGTAAGAAATAACGGTTTTGCTCTCGATTTTCCTCTTCTTCTTTCTTCTTCTTACTTCTTCTTTGCTTCTTTCTCTTCTTAATTTTCCCAGAAATTTTCAGTTTCGTCTTTATTTTTTTTTGTTTTTTATCACACACCCAATAATAATAAAATCTATACCGTAAGGATAGTACAAAAGGAACCCAAACAAAATAATTAAACCCAATAAATCCCAATTAAATTCGTTTTGATGAGTAAAATCTAAACCCTACCGAGAATATAAGGAACCCAAATGCTTCAATCATAGACATATATTGAATCAATTATGAATTTTAATTAAGAATCTAAATTATTTTGAGAACTTTGGATAGGGAGTTACTTGGATAAACTTGATCCAAGGAGTTATTTGAATCCCTTAAAGATGACAACATCTTATCAACAGAGACGGCCTTTTCTTTCTCACCCAAACTCTTATCTCTCGTAACAATTAATTTGGGATTATTTTGGAAATTACACTTAAAAGTTGATCTTAATTTCATAAGAACCCTAATTGCAAAATCAAATTCGAATCCAGATACAAACCAACGACAAATTGCACTATTGATTTCTTTAAAGGAAAATGAAGATCATGGCTTGCTTGGAGTGTTGCATCTTATCTGTAACAATAGTGAAAATGGAGACAAAAGAGAGAGAAAAGGGGTAAAATGGTCATTCAAATGAGAAAAAAGTACCTAATCCTATGAGAATATTGAAAAATGATATGGGAGACAATGACACAAAGTTTTTTGTGACGATCCCATAATTGATCCTAGTAATCACTATTATATATCAAAACATAAACAAAGAACAAAAAAATCGATAACGTGTTGTAAGAAAGAAATTCCTGATGGTAACTCTATATATAACTTATAAGTTATAAGTTATAATAATACATTATGTTTTAACAATTCATGTATAACATTACATATTTGTAATTTTTGACTAACTTGTTTTCTAATTATTTTCTTCCATTTGGTTTTCCAAATCAACAATGATTTCAAAAAATTAATGGTTTGACTTTACATAGAAAACTACCATAATAAAATTACATAATAATTATTAGAAACTAATACATTTTTACTATATATATTTGTTAACTTAATTATTTCAATTTTGTAATTTTTTTGTTTCAAAATTTTATCACTTACGTTTACCTTTATAGCTGCAAATATCATGAGATATCTCTACTAAAATATCTTAAACATCTTTTATTAAAAAAACAAGTTTTTCTACGGCCAAAATCGTATAAAATTCATAGAAAACATATTTTTCTACCGTTTTTCTACGAAAATAATTTATAAAAAATATTTCTTAGGAAATCAATATTGATAGAAATTTCGTAGAAAATCTCCTACTAAAACTTTTCGTAGAAAATCTCGTAAAAATTTTTGTAGAAAAATGAAAGGTATTTTTTCACCATGTTCTTACCAAAAGATTCATAAGAGAATATTTTCTACTATTATCCTACCAAATCTCTCCTACTAATTTTCTACAACTATTTTGGTACCTATGATTTTCCTACGAACTAAATTAAAATTAAAATTAGTTAAATAATTTTAATATGTGAAATTAAATAATTCTTATTTTCGAAAGTAGGAAAATGATATCTGAATTGTTTTTACTAATTGGAAAAAAACCTGTGTAGTGTAGTTTGTTTTATCAGTAGTGAATTGAATATTTGCACTTCAATATTATGTTAAAGTTGTGTAGATTATAATTTTCTTGGGGGGAAAATGATAGCGATGCCTAACTTTTTTTTTCATCTAGGTAATAATTATGTTTTGTTTTTATAAGTTGGTTTTCTTTAAACCTTTTATCACAAGTCCTTTGTGAAAAAATATTGTGAGAAAAGTGTTGATGTGAAACAAAAGTTAAGTTACTAAACAATTATGCGGGAAGAAGAGAGGTATATGTATCATGATGTAGACAGATTAACCTAATCAAAGAATAATGTTTGGGAAAAGATATTCTCATTTACTTAAAATATTATTAAATGGATACCAAAATTCAAAATGCACATTTATAATTGTATAAATAAAATTAAAGAAAAATAATATTCCACCTGAAAAGAGCCACCATTCAATGGGAACAAAATCTTTTGTTGAATGTACTATAAAGGTTGAAATTCAAAGAACATTACCAGAATGTTTTTTTTTTGTGAGGTATGATCACACCAAAGAATGAAATCAATTATTTTATTTTATTTTGTATAAGATAGTATTACCTAACAACCATCTTGATAATTCCTTTATTCGAAGAAAAAATAAAATATATTTACATACATATGTGGCATAGTGGTTGAGGTAGTCTTAAACAGTTAAACTTGTTAAACAAATAGAAGGTTGTATATAGAAGATATCAGAGTTGTATTATTGTTTTATAAGTACCAAAAAATGTTGATAAAAATATTTCTTTAAATGATTCTTAGTAAACACACTCTAAGTTACCTGGTTTATATTTGAAAAGAAAAGAAAAATAGTTTTCGTAACTCTTACCAATCAAACTTTTTATAATTATCTATGATAGTCTACTTTATTTGTTGGTAATCATATTTTCAAATCTACATGGCTAAAATCTTTGTGTATATCAACGTACGTTGTTAGAAAATTCAAAAAACTGATATTTATCATGTGAACTTGCGAAAAAAAGATCAATGTATTGGAAACGTTGAATATAAATTGTTTTTTTCAATATTTAATCTAATTACAGCTAATGAATTGGAATAATTTGATATGAACAGTCGAGAGTTGAAGTTAGAAAATAAAAATAGTGTATGTTTGTTTTATTATTCCATATTCAAATATTTGAAAATATGAAAATTTGAATGGTTCGTAGTGGTAGTGGTACTTATATATCGAAATTTTATTTAAAAGCTATTTGCTTTTTCACAATCCACCAAAATATAAGTATAAAATGAATTAACGAATGTTGTGATTGAAATATCCTAAATATGCTTAAATAGTGAAATGATGGTATATTGACTATTGAATATTTAAAATTATACTTCCCAAACTATAATGGTTTGTTTGATATTGTCAATTGTCATCACCGTAAGTTTTAAAATGTTCGAGCTTCGATGTGAAGCACTTATCACGTCGGGAACTCTTGTCATAGAATTCACTAGAATCATATTTATTCATTAACTTAATTAATTCCTTGAGTTCATTCATACATCAATAACAACCCTTGATCTAAGCACCAAACAAATTTTGATAGAGGGCTCTCACTTGAATGCTCTGTTGATATATAGGACACACCACATCTTGTGACATAACTGTGACAAAGCCCAAGATGTGTGGTGTCCTAGTTATTTGAAAGAAAAAAAAAGAAAAACTAGAAATCAAATAATATGAAAATTATGGTCTTCTAGCATGTAGAGAATATTAAAGTGTGATTTTGGATGTTCGATGTTAGAAACATTCCTGTCTCCATACTGAGTTTCCTGTGTAAATGAAAGGGGTCAAATTGCTTCAGAAAAGGATTGAAGCTCCAAGAAGGTCAAAAGTTGAGCATTGGTGGTTTAACTTATAAACTAAAACCTAATGTGCATACATAATTTGATGTATGGTAAGTTCTATGTGACATAGATTGTGGTTTGTCTTCCATAATTGCAGGACGGCTCTGAAATTTTGGGGGCAAATGTAAAAACAGTTGACGTTATTTCCAATGATTTGGAAAATTTGAAGCTTTTTACTATAGAATTAATTAATTTGGAAGCCTGATTGCAAATAATTTGATGATGTAGATTTTAGAATATTTTGGACGCTCAAAACAAATGTTTCACTAACTTTGCTCAAAACCAACCCTACATAATCTTTTAGAAAGGTGATTCATCTATCGTATTTCTCATAAGTCATAACCTATGTTTTGTTGGTCATGGTGTTTGAGATCACCATTTTAAGTTCGTCTCCAGCTTAATGTTTTGTTAAAGATTTCGACGGGATGGTTACATACTTATTACAGTTGGATTGATATCCAAGGTCTCCTATAAATTTTTTATTGTTTTGTATTCAAATGTAGAAATTATATTTATATGTATGTATAGATTTATTTTCTATATTTTAAAAATTTATCATCATACAAGAGCCACAAGGTTAATAGACTTAAATAATGTGTGCTTTTCTAGACAAGTATCTAGTTATATACATCCTCGAAGCATGTGTGTGTTTTATTAGACCGTAGTTCTAATTGCCGCATTGACTATTCAATAGCCAAATCCGTACCTAACTTACCTATATATTCATGTAATACGACTCTATATACATATTCGCAATTTCACATGCACTACTAAAGTTTATTATTTTTGTAAGAATTTGATTCTCCGTAATGGTTGCTGCTGCCATTAATGTTTCATAATTTTAAAAGTGAGGGAGGTTCTGCCACATTTAATGTTGTGAGATTTCTAAGCTCTCTCTATTTGCTTTCGCCTAACGATTTTGTAAGTAAAACCACATAACAGACTAAATAATTACCACATAACAGACTAAATAATGTTGTGAGATTTCTAAGCTCTCTCTACTTACCACATAACAGACTAAATAATTAGTGCAGCTACAATCTTTTATTTATATATAAGACTCGCGACATTATTTAAAAAATAAATTTGATTCCAATTTTAAAATAAAATCAATACTATTAAACATGGTTTATGTCTCTCTAAAGTTCATTTAAACATGGTTCATAAAATAACATGAACTATCAAACATGCATATATGGTTCGATATTAAAAGTACACCGGTTTTTGGGTTTGTTGGGAACCCTACCCAAAATCAAGAATCTAATAGTAATAGTTTAATAATTTGTCATTAATGTAGAATGCTTATAGTAATATTGCTTTGATTAATCAAAATGAAAATCAGCTATAGAAACATCTTTGTGAATTTCAAGAAAATTAAGATCAAATGTCGTTTTCTTATGGAGATTTCTATTCCCTATGGAGGTATCTTGCCGATCTCTATGCCTAAGTCATCGGCACTACTAACCATTATGTCACGATGATTTAATATATGGGTTAAACTGAACACATCCCTTATTTTAATCTCTAGTAATAAATTTGCAGGTATCCTTCAAATAACTTTTCGACAATATTTTAGAGTCAATCAAATATTGAAGCATTCAAATTTTGTTATTCAATGAACCTCTCTTTTATTCCATGTAGTGAGTGATGTGATTATTGGTTTCTTCATACTTTTTTGTAAATCAATATAGCTAAATTACTATTGTTTAAAATTAGGCATTTGATTGGGTTTGGACTTTTTTCTTTAAATATTTTGATTGTCCTTTTGACAAAGAACAACAATATTGGCTGTAATTAGAAGGTTTCAATCCTTTTTGTATGACATGCTATTAAATTTGGTTTTATGAACATGATACAAATTTCTACTAATTAATTTGAAGTTTCGAATGTAAACTTCATTTGTATATAGTTTGATTGTTTTGCATGCATTTTGTCAAATGTGACACCAAACAAACAATTTTTTTTTTAATCGTCTATATTCTATAAAAGCATTTCCATCAGTGAGATACTCTTTGGATTTCTCAAAAAAAAAATAGTATTTTAATAAATATTAGTTATATAAATAGATTTTACTTATAAAATAAAATTTGATCAATGGAGAATAAACAAGTGTCTTCGTAGGTTTCTCATAGTTTCTCACTTGAGAGACTTTCTTCACTCTATTTTTTACTTTTTATTTATATTTATTTTTATATTAGGTAGTTTTTTAATGAGAAATTAAAATTTCAATTATAACGTGTTGAAGTAAATAATATAAAACACGTGTAATACATAATATTTGTTTCGGTAAATGACCATAATAATAAATCAATTGAATTATTTCATACATTATTAATATTTTAGATTTTCAATTCAGCAGTATTTAGTAATAAATGGATTGGTTCAAACACTGGTTTATACCGTATATATATATATATGAGACTTTGGAATCAGTTATTAATTGTACTCGAGTAATTCACATTGGTCGCTATCGTTCATTGAGATATTCACTGTAGCAGTTGCAGAGTTTATGTTGGACTTGATTTGAACATCACTCTGAGGAAACAGATTATTCAAAAAACATGTGGTAAGGGTTTTTAATCATTAAGGTATAATTCAAGGAAAAAAAACATAGGGAGAAGAGAAAAGTGATAATCATGTGAAAGAGAGTCATACAAGCTAAAATAAGCAAACTTTGTTTTGTTCCTCTTTTTTTCCTTTTTCTCACTCTCACTTTTCATCTTTTTCTTTGTTCCTACTTTTTAATATTTGTGATTTAACCTTTATTAAAATTTTATTCTTCTTTTTGGAATGAATATAGGGTGTATAAAAAGGAGAAATCAACCTTGGGTTTCAGTTAAAAGCAAAGGATAGAGAGCGTGTGGGATGCTAAAGATAAACCATTCCAAAGTTTTCACCTTTCTATTCTTCTTCATGTGATGAATATTTTACTTAATTTATGTTTAGAAAAAGACATTCGAAGGAATTTTCATATGAAAATCACTTTATTACAAAATGAACATTTCGACTTTTCTTAGAACTTCGTAGGTCACTAATTTGCTTAACCTCTTACGGCCATCGCTAAAGAAATGATTAGAACAAAATCAGAAAACCATATAGAAGTGCCTAACCTCAATTTAAGCAATCCACTAATTATGAGACCAATATATTTTTAAAAATTCCATTTATTCAAATTTATTGGTTATAGTGAAGAAACAAAAAAAAGGGAGTGAAAAGATAAAATAAAAGGTGGAATGTAGACTAAGAAAAGAACAATAAAAATGGTTTGAAAACACAAATAAAGGATTTACTTTTCTCCTCCAAAGAAAACAAAAGAGTGCAAAGAAAGAAAGAAAAAAGAAAGCCTTATTTACCATTTACCACTTTTGTTTTTTTATTTTCAATTTCTTTCTCTTTTCTCTTTTCATTTTCTTTATCCCTTTGCTTTTCTTCCCCCTTTCTTAACCTAAGTTCCTCTAGCCCCCCATGTCCACACAAACACCTTCTCTCTCCTCTCTCTCACACACACTCAAGTGTCATTTTCTCACATATACTTCACACAAAAGAAACAACCATTCACTACATACTACCTTGTCATTGATTTTCTCTCTCCCTCTATATCTCTCAAAAATCTTTGCAAAATCTTCTTAACCTCAAACAATATAAACAACATTCTCAACAAAACCCAGAAATCTCTTCCTCAAATCCTCAATACCCTTTTCTATTTTCCTCCCTATACCCTTAATAAAAAAGGATATCTTTCTCTTTTTATCTTCTTTGTCCTAATTCAAGAAAACAAGAACTAGGGTTCATCATCTGTGGAAACCGACTGAAGAATCTCTTCAAGAAGAAGTTAAAGGTCTCTTTCATGGAGCTGTTTCCTGCTCAGCCCGATTTATCCTTACAAATAAGTCCACCAAACAGTAAACCATCATCGACATGGCAGAGAAGAAGATCAACAACAGATCAAGAAGATCATGAAGAACTCGATTTAGGGTTTTGGAGAAGAGCTCTTGATTCAAGAACATCTTCTCTCGTCTCTAATTCCACCTCAAAAACAATCAATCATCCATTCCAAGACCTCTCGCTCTCTAACATCTCTCATCATCAACAACAACAACAACATCATCATCCACAACTTCTCCCTAATTGCAACAGCTCTAACATCTTGACCTCTTTCCAATTTCCGACACAGCAGCAACAACAACACTTACAAGGGTTTCTTGCTCACGACCTTAATACTCACTTAAGACCAATAAGAGGAATACCACTTTACCACAACCCTCCTCCACATCATCATCCTCACCGTCCGCCACCGCCATGTTTCCCTTTCGACCCGTCGTCTCTAATACCCTCTTCCTCCACTTCCTCGCCGGCTCTAACCGGAAACAACAATAGCTTTAATACTAGTAGCGTTAGTAACCCTAATTACCACAATCATCATCACCAGACTCTAAACAGAGCCAGATTCATGCCAAGATTCCCAGCTAAACGAAGCATGAGAGCTCCTAGGATGCGATGGACCACCACTCTTCATGCCCGGTTCGTTCACGCCGTTGAATTACTCGGTGGCCATGAAAGTATGTCCCTTTAACCTTAAAGCTTATCTCTTTTTTCCATTTCTTAATTACCCTTTTTAACTAAACATGTTTTTGTTTTATTCACTTGCTAATTAGGAGCAACACCTAAATCAGTTCTTGAGCTCATGGATGTCAAAGATCTAACCTTGGCTCATGTTAAGTCCCATTTACAGGTAAATTGATTAACAGTATTGTTACAAATTCATCCATATTAAGTACATAATTAGATGGGAAGAAAAAGATAAATGTACATAATAAGTATGTAATTAGTTAATAATAATAATCTTCTTCTCGGGTATCGATGCATTTGACTCGGTGACTTCCTTAAATCAGAGTTCCACTCGAGTCAGAAGAGATCGAATCTTGTTTTCTTCTGAACCTTCCTTTTTTTATTCTTATCTTAATTAAATCCAATTTTGCATACCAATAATGCATTCCTTGGTTGCGTTACAGACAAAAGAAAAATGCATATAAACATTCCATACATATTTTATACAACAAAAAAAAAAAAAAAAAAAAAAAA
>Ga0041059_1001217_pt1 | contig 20571 bp, 9 predicted proteins | sample AraColnosormetaG_FD_56232 | JGI IMG/M metagenome (GOLD analysis project Ga0041059, IMG submission 56232) | Arabidopsis roots microbial communities from North Carolina, USA - Col MF nosort | ecosystem: Host-associated > Plants > Roots > Unclassified | place: USA: North Carolina | collected 2013-09-02 | reverse complement strand
TTTTTTTTTTTTTTTTTAATATCTTCTTCTTCTGTTGTTGATGATATTATTCTTTTTCTTTCGTTCTTTCTTTCTGGGAGGAAGAGGAAAAAGTGGGAGTGTTTGGTGACGAGGATAGGCAATCCCGGTGAATCTCAGCTTCTCCATGGGCGTTTTCGTCATTGTATCATAATTTAAATAGCTTATTGACATTTAATTAAAACTATGCCTTACAAAATAATTGTAAAGTCACACACACAAACAACGCAATAATGATATATTCTGTTTTTATCAATAATAAAACCAATTAAAATGATAAAATGTACGTGTTTTCTATTTTGAGTACGCAAATTTTCCACGTGCCTTACTAATTTCTCATGGCCCAAAATGAAACCATTCCATAAACGACATTGAAGTCATTCGTTGATTTAATTTTGATGTGTACGTATATATATGAGAATCGCCTCTTCAAACCAAATCTCCTATACGAATGTTGTATTTATGGATTAATGAATATATATGAGACATTGATAAAACTAAAAAGAAAACCCTTTTTTTAAAAAAAACAAAATTAAAGGATGGTTCTTTTCTTTCTTTTTTAATAAATACGCCTGGTTTAATTAGTGGGCCTTACTATCGAAAAGAAGATTTCAAATTGCATAAGCCTATTATTGGGCCTAATTATTTCTTGCTAATATATGCCCATTTTTGTAAAACGGTGTGCATCGAATGGGAGTGAGTGATCCATGGAGTTGGAGAAAACCAAATTTTCCAATCTCCACCAACCATAATTTGCTTACAATATTTTAGAAGTTTAGAATAATTTATTCTTTACAATATTTTATTCGCTTGTTTCGGCTCACCCACAAGAAATGTAAATAAACGCATAATCAGAAGTGATTCCACTTATATACAACCGTACATTTTCCTTCATTAGACACGTGTCATGATCTCCTCGGCCGTCGTCAGGCTCTCGTTTAATCCACGTCCTGCTGATGTCAGCACGGGCCAAACACTCCTCCTTTGTATCCTGGCTTTCCTAACTATGAGCTTCGTGTGCTGCCTGAGAACTCCGTTCACGGCCTTAACGTAGTTCTTGGAGTCGTGGTCCCTCAAGACTGAACCTTCCGAGCCATAAGCTGCGCGTTGACTCAGCGTTTCGAGCGGGTGAGGGCGGTTTAAAAATGCTCGTAACGCCGTAGGAGAGTAACCTTCGTTGCTATTTTCTAAAATGTACAGAGCGTTTCCCGGTGGAAGCCATGGGTGCGTCGGCGAGACGCTCTCACTCGGCTGTAGAATATATACTTTCCCCATCGGTGAATACAACAGTTTCTGTCAAAACGCAAAAACACAACCAAAAAACTTCAACATCCGTATTTTTAATTTAAGATGTTCAAAACGTTAAGCCAAAAAGGAAATTATAGTAAGACTTACATTTTTGTTGAGACAAGGATGTGTACGGAAGGAGCCATTCAAACGCTTGAGAACGAGAGCAACATGGTCAGGATAATTACACGAAAAGGCTCGTGGGACGATATCTCTATGCATCATCACACAGTGAACATGACTCTCGTCAAGACCAAGCTCCGCTAGAATCTTCTCACCACCACAAAACACAAACGGTGAACCGAACGTGACAACGGATTTCATAGCTTCAGAGCTAACGAGTCCTCTAGAGATAAGCATCAAATTCACTATTAATGAGAGACTGCCTCCAAGAGAATGACCCGTGAACTGAAACTTAGCTCTATCTCCATGTCTAGACAAATGCTCTGTTATTTCTGGTAAGAACTGTTCGTATATTCCTTTTGCTGCCTCGTAGATTCCTCTGTGGACTAATACATCTGTGTCCTGCGACATTCATATCAATATCTTAAGGTCTCTAGGATAAACACAAACCAAAATAATTGTAATGTAACCTAAGCGATTGGATAAACCGAGTTAAATAACCGAATCAAAAACCAAATGTACATCCCTAGCCAAGATCAAGATCTTTACCTCAAACTTAGTTGGCTCGAAGAAAAGGTTTGCTTTCCAAGAAGCTAAAGAATCAGATCCCTGCAACGACATAACACTAATTAGCTAGCAGATTCAAGGATCATGATGTGAGGAAACAGAGGATTTGCTTGAAAGTAGTAACTTTGAACACATATTACCTGAATCACAAAGCACCTAGTGTATGTGTTTGGATCATCACAAACAAACCACTCACAAGGAGATGATTGTAGCGACTGTAACTCCCTTGCCGCTTCTAGCTTCTCCTCCTCACCCGCAGCAACCACCGCGGTCATGGTAGACGCTGCAGCCTGAGCAGCAGCAGCTGATTTATAAATTGGTTCTGAAAGATCATACTCTTTGCAAGAGTGAATGTAAGACGCAGCTGAAGCAGCAATCTTGTAAGCAGAAGCAGAAGATGAAGCTGATCGTTGAGACTGCTTCTCGGATTCTAAATCCGGGGATGTAATAACAGGGACATGTGTTGGATCTTGCTCTAGTTTCTCTCTAAGTATCGCTGCTTTAGCTTTCTTTTCCAATGAAGATGTCACAAACTTTAACCCATAGTTTCTTCTCAAATCCTCACCCTTGATCTCAGGTATCGTGTAAGCCAAGTTACACAAATAAGCTAACTGAGAAAGCTTTTTAGCCTCAGACCAAGAAACCTTCACAAGCAATCTAGAGAACGATTCTCGTCCCCAATCACCATTTACAGATCCGTAATTCGCAATGCAACCTTCTTCTTCTTCACAACCACACGTAACGTCAACACTTTCCTCTGCAACGTCACTGTTTCCACTCTCTGTTTTTTGCTCTCTCTTCCACTGTCTCCTTATCTCAAGCAGCCTCTCGACCCAATTTGCCTTCTTGGCTCCATCTAGATTTGGCTCTGTCTCAATCTCAATCTCATCGCTCTCTTGCTCGTCTTGAGACGTGTCCGTTTCAAATAGCAACGTTTTTATCGGACTTGGGATTATAGAACTCGATATCTGAAACGAGAACACTCCCACAGATCGACTCGTTTTCATCCCCGGACGAACAGACACAGCAAGAATGCGATTATTATTATTACCGGAGCGACAACACAAGTGATTGTCGGAACTCGATCTCCGTATACCACCGCCTTTTAAGACGAGATCTTGACCGGACAACGATCTACGGAGGCCAATATGTTCTCTTAAAACGTCATTTGCCGCCGCTGGAGATGTAGACGCCATAGCCGTATTAAACGCCATTCTTTATGAACAAAACTCCAACTATAGCAAACAAGACAAGACAAATAGAATCCTAATTATTAAACACAAATAAACAGAGTATAATAAAAGAAAATTAAATAAAAGGAAATAAAAACAATCTCAATCAGTCTAACTGTTCTTAGTAATTTTTTGTTAGAAAATCTTTATATATTTCATACTATTTGCGGAACATAATGAAACGTTTTAATAGGCCAAAAAGTAAGAAACGTTTTAATTAGTTTGACTAGGGTTAAATGTTGGCATAGTAGGAATGTGTTATTATGGATCGAATTTAGGTAATTAGCCAGCTATAAAGGAAATAACAGGTATTAAATTCACCTACGAGCCAACTTAACAACCTTTGCTATGTGTGTGGGGTTCGAGTTGGACTGGGTCCGTCGTACAGAAGTGCTTCCACGTGCGCCACGTACGATGTGCTCATCTTTATTAACATCTTTTCATTTCCTTAACAAGTAAAAGTAGGTTTTGTCTAATTCAAATAAGCAGCATAACTCTAATTTCTTATTCTCTTGATTTTTATGTTGTTGCTCGTTATGATAAATCACTATGAACAACAACGAACATTACATGGAATTATAGTTTTCGTTTATTATAGCAGGAAATAAACAAATTAAATCGAAGAAAAAAAGACAAAATTATTGAAATGTTGAAAAAACAAAACAAAACAAACAAAAGCATATGATATGTGTTGTTCATTAAAAGACGGAGAGATTACGGATATTCACGAGAATAATTTGGAAGAAACAAAACAAAGATTGTTAAAACAATGAGTCTCGAGATGCGTTAATTACCTTATTTCTGAGTGTTGATCGATGGCAAACAACAATGGAGGATCAAAAACAGCGTTGCTTAACCGTTATTGGATCAGTCGGAGATCAGGATCATCATTAGACCATGCTTTGAAACGATAGCAAAAATCGAATACCAGATCCTTTGATAAGAAACGATCGAGGCGGAGATTCCAACAATGGCAAAGAAATGTAGATTTGAATACGTACAATGAATCTTAAACGAGAAGGTTACAAAGAGTCAGACCAGATTCTGAAACTTGTTCGTGTTTCTGTAAAAAGATTCATGAATCTCTCTCTCTCTTTCACAGATGTAGATGGAGCCAGATTAATATATACGTGAAATGAAAGAAGAGAGAGAGAGAGAATCAAGTCACGTGGATGGAGAGAAAGAGAAGCTAAGTAAGGACGTAAATGCCCTCGTTGTGGTCACAGACTCAAAGATCGGCAAAACCGCGCGTAGTGGTGGTGGTTGGAGAGTAGTTAGGCCCTTCTTTTGCTTAATTATCGATTTCTTTTTTGGTAAATGTCGTTATGAAAAAATAAATTTGTCGTTCTTGTATCCACAAGTTTGCTAGGCCTCTTCACAATTTTAGTCAAACCTCATAAATCTAACAAAATCGATTTGCGCTGGAGTGTCGAAATAAATAACGTAACGAATTTTTCCCATACGACAATGCCAGTGTGTTGTGTAATAATAATATCAAACGTAGAGAGTCTAAGGGTATTTACGTCATAATACATGGGAAGCGTGCGTGAGAGATGAAAATATCTATTTGACCACGGAGGAGAACACGGGTAAAAGAGTAATTTGCAAAGATGAGAAGTAAAACGATCACGACGAGCCAAATGTTCGGTTGCATGAAGCAAAGAGCGTCAGTAACCTCCACATATCGTCCCCCAGGTGGTGGCAGCCGCCTTTTAGTTTCCGCCGGTTTTCAAAATTTGTGAAATCGTTTTTATCATTTGTTTGTTTCCTTATTAATGTTCTGCCAAAGAGACTTGCCACTTGTTGCCACAAGAACCCTCCGTTTCATTCTAGTTCATGGGCTTCTTACTAATGGACTTATATCTGGAAAACATTCAAAATCTAAAAAGAAAGCCCATCACTTAACTAAACGTCGATCCAATGTTTAAAAGTCGATCCAAACTTGTGGACGGAGAAGATAAAATTTTGCATAGATTAGCCATGTTAACACTAAACCATATGCTAATTAAAGCCACACTCTCTCAGCTAGCTAACGTGTGCTTACTCACATTGGGCTAATTAATCTTAAAATAGAGAATTTTTGCAGCTGAAGGAGGGAATAAATAATACTCTGTCTTCCGACTACCCAGACAGCATACTTGAGTGATTACATAAACACAGTTACAAAGATCAATCGAACCAAACACAAACACTCTAAATAAGATGCAAGACTTATACTAACCATCAAAGAAGACACTGTTGTGGTTTGGATAATGAGATCATTTGGATCCGATAGCAGATTCTATTGCTACTTCAAAGCCATGGAGTTGTAGATCATGTAGTGGGCAGAATCAAGATTTGAGGACAAATGGCATGATAACCAAAGCAATTGATGGCTCCAACATTCTCATAACCAGGCCGCTTCTATCTCCGCACAAAGACTAGCCTGATGTCAACGTCTGTTAGATCATCAATCACTGCTATTTCTGTTCCATTTAAAGGAGCCAATGTCATCATAATGTCCATCATGAATTGTTTCTTGAGAATTGGTTTAAGAATCTTTCATCTCAATTTTTTTGTTTGTTTTCTATTGAGACGTATGACAAATTCATTTCAATTGTTCGTTGTAGCAAATTTTGATTGAAGAAGTCTAAAAATTAAACTTGGAAGCAAATAATACCAATTTCTAAATACATACATAAGCTCTCTCTTTCTAAACAAAAGATATTCAGCTAAATACATATCTCTCCTCTTATCTTCTTTCACGTAGTTCTCTTTGGAAGTCTCATCCCAAACCCACGCTTCAATTTCTCAATCCTGCACCATCAACAAACAAACCAACTGGATCACACATAAATTTCTTGTGAAGAAAGTAACAAAAGTTGTGATGTAAAAAGGTTTACGTTGGGGCTAGTTTCCCGAGGCAATCGAGCTCTTCACCGGTGTCTTCATCTATGACTCTACCCGTTATGTCAACAATGTAGGATCTATCTCTGTCCGGAGGAAGTCCTCTACCCGCAAGCAAGTCCAAATCTTTCCGGTGAAGCTCTCTTCCGTTCACAAACACTCCCGTTGTTCCACCTGAGCAGTTCTCTGGCATTGGGTAATTAAGCTCTTCTATGAATGGCTGCAACAAAAAGGATTCCGCCTTTTTAGTAAGATTCAGGAACATATTGACAAGAAGCAATATCAAAAATGTGTTTACCGGTAATATTCCAAGACCTGGACCTCCCATTACTCCCCAGAATCCAGCTCTGTAATCATACCTAGAATGTCCCCAAAACACATTAGCAGTCATGAAGAAGATGTCATAACAGAAGAGGCATCGAAAGTTACTTACCAGTAGTTTCCTGGCTGAATGACTCCGGCTTGCTTCTCTGCTTTTCTCAGCAGACGTTCGGTTAAAGGATGTCCATTTATCGAAACATTGCTTTTGTTCCCTTCATCATTCTGAATAGATTTTGTCAGATCTTTGAAGCTTTTCTTCACAATGCTCGCGAATCCGCTCTTCTTAGCTCTTTGCTGCTGATCTTTAGATACTCCACTGTTACGATGAGAGTAGTCGTTGAAGTTAACTTCCATCTCACTTGCAAGTGAAACCTCTTTCATGGAGTTCTGTCTCATGGCTGTTGCCTTGCTCAGTGTGACCTTGTCGTGTTCTGAACGAGAGCTACGGCTGCCTGCTCCAGACCGGTCATGATTGATCGAAGAGTAATCAACAAAGTTTTCGTGAGCTTCAGCTAGTGGCTTAGCGGTTAGACTGTCTGAGCTTAGCTCTCCCTCGGAAAGGCTGGCGGAATGAGAATGAACGTGTTGCATATCTTGAGACTTGTCTGAAATCAATCCCGGAAGATCTCTTGGTTCATCATCCAACGAGTGAAATACATAACCAAGAAGATCATAGTCATCAGAAGTGTAATCAGCAGCTACACGGGCTTCTCCTTGTCTCGTTGAAGCTGTGTTTGTCGAGAGAACGAATTTGTTATTAACAACAGATAAATCTATCAAACAGGAACATGCTCCACACCGCACTTTCTGTTGTTTCTTTGTACCAGCCTCTGGTTTCTTTGGCAATTGTAGAAGCTCAAAGCAGTTTTGACAGGTTATAAACGGTGCACCACCTGCCAAAGGGCGGATATGACGAGATCCGCCTGATAATACAACTTTAGGAGGACGAATCCGAGAAAGAGCATCCATTTGAGCATCACTGAAGTTACTAGGCCATCTTCCATGAGGCTGTAGACCACGAGAACCATAAGTTCTAGGATTATGCGGTGGAGCAAAACCCATAACGCTCTCATGAGGATAAAAACCAGCATTATAGGGTGCATCAGGGACCACCGGTGCTGAACCTCGCCAGTATTTATTATCATAACAGTGGTAACAAGAGCAAGATGAGTGATGAAAATGCCCGTTTTGCTGCGGGTATGCGTCAAAGAGATCATGACCGTTGTTATTATTACCAACATATTGTCCCGAGAAGTAGGGATGAGGACCTCTTCCGTGTATCGGGAACCTATGAGGGTCTCCATAAGAGGGATGCATCAGACTGTGGTGCATAGGGGCTTCATTGATGTTGTTGTTGTTGTAAGGAAACTGTGGTTGATGGTAATAAGAAGGACCTCCAACAGCGTGATTTCCTGTACTGTGAAACCGCATTGGAGGCGCCTTGTTCAACCCCGAGGCGGACGAAGAACTAGGAGCCTGTTCTTTAGACTTGTCAGTTGCCACATTGCAAGACTGAACAAGCTGTTCTTTGATCTTTTCTAACTGTCTCAGAAGTCCAGCTCGGTCTTGCTCAATTGCTTCGTTGCTCTGATCTTTCAAGTGTTTCTGGAATTCAAGGAGTGAATCTGGAAAGTAGTTTGCTGAAGAAGAAGTGCCTTCATCACAAGGATGCCTAGAAGTGGATAATCTGTTGATGACACTTTGAGAATCACATCTCTTGGTTGTTCTTTTCCTAAACCGATCCCAACCCGAATCTTGTTGTCTCCCTGATTGAGATTTAAGGTCATCTTTATCCCCTAATAATATAGATCTGTTACCTTGTTCAAGAGAAGAAGGTTTTGAACAAGGATCACTCTCAACATCAACAGGAACAACATTATGGTGGTGTCTCAAAGATGGAACATCAGAGTCAGATGAAGTTTCACTAGAATCCAATATTGCTTTCTCTGGGGAACTAGCTGAAACCGGTTTGGCTGTATCTTCAACGGACTTGACTGAAACAGAATCTGCTTCACGCTCCTTGGTTTTGGCTGTATGTTAAACAAGTCTCATTAGGGTAAGCATAAGAAATACAAAAAGCTACTTAATTCGAATTAAACAAAACCAGATCGCTAATAACATCACAAACAAGAACTAAAAAAAAAGATTCTCTGCATTGATTCCATCAAAAGCACAATCATCAAATCCTACAAAATTGGGCATCTCTGGTTGAAACTCAAAAAAGTTAAGAGAAGTTACCACGAAGAACGGTGAAGCAGCCACCGCACTGGAAAAAGGGAGAATCTTCAGGCTCTGATAAGAGATTCTCGCATTTTGGGCAACGAACTAGCCTTACTTTGGTCGAATCGGCCATTTCTTTTTAATTAAAACAAACCCAGAAAATGTCTGACAGAGAAAAAGTACACAGAAATCAGAAGGAGAAGAAAGAATGACGACTTATTAGTGAATGAATCACACAAAGAAGATTTCAGTTTTGAAGAAAGAGAGAAAAACTGAACCTTTTGTTCAGAGAGCTTTCTCTATGATTGGGTTTATTAGCTTCAGCTTCTGCTACTGGATCCCTTCTTTACTAGCTCGGGATATCCAAACCGGAAGAAGGAGTAAACCCACAAAGAGCAAAGGACAGAGGAAAACGCTGTCTGGAAAAGAACTTTGGGGTTAAAAAGTAAGAAATTTATGAAATCTCTGTCTCTCTATTTCGCGTTTTGGATAATAGTAGTTCTCGTAGAGTTCGAAGTTTGATCTTGTTGGGAGAAACTCTCTCTCTTTCTCTGGGGGGTTATGCTTTGTTTCTTCTGCAAATTTCGCTCCTTTCCACACGGCACAGAGTAAGAAGTAGTATAAAACATCTCTCTCTCTCTCTTTCAGAAAATAAATGACGTCGTTTTAGCAGCTACCAACATTTATTGAAACGACGGCGTTTTTTACAGTGAGCGTTTTTACTGTAAGTTACTTGGTGGTTATTTGTTTTCATTATTCCTCTCTGAGCTGTGACGCAACCACCACAATGGTCCGTATCTTCCTAACGGCGAAACTCTCAGTTCCGTCTGCTTCTTCTTCTACGCCGTTATTAGTAGTGTTTATGCTGATGTGTACTTTTTCCATTTTCACACACTCTTTTTTGTTTTTTATTGTTGTAAAATACGAAATGGTTGGTTTTACTTTTTATCTTTTTTCAGTATGCATTTTGAAACTTATTAGTGGATTATGAAGAAAATAAATAAGTTGGGGGAATTTTGCTTTTGCTTTATTTATAACAACCATATACATAATAGCTTTTCTTTATAGCTTCTATGTCAGCGACCACTGAGGTAAAAAGAAAAGCAGGGTTTTGGCCTTTGTTAAAAGATGTGACAGAATAAAGATTTATAGCATTCATCAATTACACGAAATCAAAATGGCAGAGAAAATTAAAACAAAGTAAAGAAATGAAATGGCAAACAAAAATATAAAGAGAGAGAGGAAATATTCGTAAATTAAAAGGTCAAAGACGACGAAACGTTAAATTAAAGTGGTCCATGTGTATACTTTGGTGGAGCCCAATGCCACACCAAACGACCCAACCCATTCGAAGCTTCACCACATTTTCTTTCTCGTGTGTGTTTCTTTTGACTGTTTTTCTAACTCTTTTTTATGACTTTCACTTTAAGAAATTGGATCTTTATCTTACTACTAAGTCTAAGTGTTAACCACAGAGGAAGAAGAAGCAATTTAGGTGGATCATTTTACGGATTTGATTTTTTACTTTGATCTTAACAAAATTGCTTCTTTTGGTAATAAAGTAATTAAATTTATAAAACTTTAAAATGAAAATGTGGAGCCCATAAAAGATCTCTGAAGTTGATGGAGAACCATAGAAACGAGAGACTTAACTGCTTTTTGAGACAACAATTGGTAATGGATTATGCAATTATAGCTATTGGTCTATTTCGCATTCATTTTACACTTTCTTGTGATTTTAATTATTGTGATTTGTTCCTCTCTTTTCTTTCTTCAGCAGCCTTTTGTACTCTTGATGATGTGAATTGGAGTGTAATATAACACCCCTCAATGTTGTTAATATAAGTGTTTCAAAAATAGTCTACTTATATGATATAAACTAAAGTATATGGAGGAACAAATTCGAAGATGCTCGTTGTTATCATAAGCTTTAATACTTTATTGAGGAAGCATTTTATGTTGTAACGGCTAAACTATACTCAACAAGAAAAGGTAAATTCTAACGGAAACAATATAGCCTTTAATTCTGTTCAAAGTTATAGAGATGGGCCGTTACAGACTTTTATTCAAGAAGCCCATCTGCGCATACTCAACACTTTTTTAAAGAGTAACAAATTACACAAATTTACCAAGTTCCCAAGACCTAAATCATTGACTGAGTCAAGAATCATTTGCAATTTGCATGTTAGAATATTGTCAGAAGAATCATGAAATTTTCAAATTGCTTCACATGTTTTGTCCTTTGTTATTCACTTGAGGATTTTCTATGAAGTTCATATTTTTCTTCTGACACCCCGATGAACTGTTAGTAAAATGGCAATTGCTAAACGACTCCTATATCATTCTATCGCTATATATCTCATATTCCCCAATGTAAACGTTGATTGCATGTTGATCCACGTTTCACTCTTTGCCTAAACGTTTCAGAGACGTATGATGTGATGGATATTAAATCCATGAAATTCTTCAACTTAAACTAATTACTCTGCATTTAATCCATAAGTCAATAAAATGTATTTCCCGTTTCATTACAGTTTATTCGATTAAATTTTCAAATTAAAAAACATGAGCAAGTAATATACTTAATTATTATTTTACGAAGGATCAAACAAATACTAAAAACAGAAAAAGAAGATATGAAAATCACATCTTCGAAGAACCAGATCTTGTTGTAGAAATCCTTATCTTAGAGAGGATCCGACAAAACATATTCTTCTTCTTGTTGTTGTAATTATCGACGACAGCTTCGGTGTTTTGCTTTCTCTTCCACCATTTGGTTCCAAAAGCACCGCACAACAGTTTACCAGTCGTCGAATCAGAGGAACAACACAGATCAACGACGGTGTTGGCCCCACGATTGGCCTTTTCTTCCAGATCAGACGGTCTTCGAGAGCAGCAAACTTTTCCGGCGCCAGCAAGAGAAGGTAGAGACATGAAATGGCGTTCAATGATGTGAGTAAGAGAAACGAGCTCGTAGGAATCATAGAGTGGACTTCCACAATCCCATAGTATACGATCATCATCATCAACCATATTCTTCGTTTTCTCTGTGGTCTTTTTCATGAATGATGTTTTTGGAAAGTGGAAGTGTGTTTCTCGATGTAGATTTCTGACAGTGAGTGCGTGTCTTCTATTGAAAGTGTTTTAAGGTTTTTGTTTTCTTCCTCTAGTCTTTGTTTTTGGTCGAATGGACTTATAACAGTCAAGCTGGCGAGATTTGTTTATGTTTATTTGACGATTATTTACCTTTAATGGAGGTTTTTTTTTTTGTTGTTAATTACTCGTTAATGAATCCGGAAATTGGAGAATATAGATACACTACGAATTTGATAAAGGGAAATATGTGATTATCATTTTACCATTTTAGTTGGTTTAAAGAATGAACTCTTCCAATTTATCATTTTACCATAAAGGGAAATATGTAATTTAAATTTTTAATTTTATGTTGAATTTCAATTTAATCATAAATTTTCGTTGACTAAGTTGGTTAAGACATGTCGTTAGAAATTCTTCCAATAAAAAATCTTAGATCTTGAAAATAGATTTCCAATTTTTTTTTCTTTTTCTTCGGATTCTTGCTTCTTTTTTTAATTTAAAGTAATTTTTCGTCTCTAAGTCGACAGATAGCATCGAAAAAGAAGAATTTGTATCTCAATTAGCTTACTCAACGAGAATTCATGATTAAATTGAAAAACAACATAAAATTAAGGATTTAAATCACCATACCCAAAATTCATATTTTAAACTAACGAAAATGGTAAACTAATGATTTAAATGACATTTTTCCCATTTGATAATCAAAAAACTCTAAAAATTAATCTTAAAGTTAAAAGTTATTATTCCATCCTTTACATGCAAAATTCTTCCTTTTTAAGATTTATTGGGCTGAAGAAATACAAAACGGGCCTATAATTGGCCCAATATGAGTAAGCAGACGTTAGTTAGCTTAGCTGAGAGAGTGTGGCTTTAATTAGAGCATATGGTTTAGTGTTAATCTATGCAAAAATTTATCTTCTCCGTCCGCAAAAATTCTTTAAAGCATTGGATCGAGTTTTAAAAAGGTATCCGCGCCAGAGCTTAATTTAATCATTTTCATTTCTTCATCATTCATCATCTTCCTCACAGTCTCGAAACCCTAGTTTTGTACCCAATAACAACTTTCTGGGTTTAGAAATGCCTCGGGAGATAATTACGCTTCAGGTTGGACAATGTGGGAATCAGATCGGTATGGAGTTCTGGAAACAGCTTTGCCTCGAGCACGGTATCAGTAAAGATGGTATTCTCGAGGACTTCGCTACTCAGGTCCTTCTTCTTCTGAACCAACCAAGCCTCTCTTTATAATTAATTGTCTACTTGAATTTCTTAGGTCTTATTGATTCGAAATCGTTGTTTCTGGGTTTCTATTAATCGACAATTGAATACCCATTTGGGATTAGTGGATTAGTGGATTTTTGATGTTTTGATCTTGTTTGTGAAGGGAGGTGATAGAAAAGATGTGTTTTTTTACCAAGCGGATGACCAACACTATATCCCACGAGCTCTCCTCATTGATTTGGAGCCTAGAGTCATCAATGGTATTCAGAATGGTGATTACCGCAATCTCTATAATCACGAGAATATCTTCGTTGCTGACCATGGTGGTGGTGCTGGTAATAACTGGGCCAGTGGTTATCACCAGGGGAAGGGTGTTGAAGAGGAAATCATGGACATGATTGATCGAGAAGCTGATGGAAGTGACAGTCTTGAGGGTTTTGTTCTTTGCCACTCTATTGCTGGAGGCACTGGCTCAGGTAAATGATGAGGCTTTCTTCTTTTAGCATTCTCATGTTTTTTCACTGCTTCTTCTGATGTGAATGACTCCCTCCATCTCTCTCTCTCTTTCTTTCACATGAAGGTATGGGATCTTATTTGTTGGAGACTTTGAATGATCGCTACAGCAAGAAGTTGGTTCAGACATACAGTGTCTTTCCCAATCAGATGGAAACGAGTGACGTTGTTGTCCAGCCCTACAACTCACTTTTGACGCTTAAGCGGCTTACATTAAATGCTGATTGTGTTGTTGTCCTTGACAACACTGCTTTGGGAAGGATTGCTGTGGAGCGTCTACATCTGACAAATCCTACCTTTGCTCAAACGAATTCTCTAGTGTCTACTGTGATGTCTGCTAGCACAACAACACTGCGTTATCCAGGATACATGAATAACGACCTCGTTGGCTTGCTTGCATCTTTGATCCCAACACCAAGGTGTCACTTCCTCATGACTGGATATACACCATTGACTGTTGAGCGCCAGGTAAGATATCTCAACGAGTTTAATATCACAAAATAATTTTATGGGAAGCGATCATTGTATCTTGAACATAAATTCTACAGTGTGCAAATGGTTTTTTTGATTGATTTCCTGCTCTATTAACTGACTTGTTCTTGGCAGGCAAATGTCATTCGTAAAACTACTGTGCTGGATGTTATGAGAAGACTTCTACAGGTGAGCTGTTTGCCTTCTCCAATCTTTTTCCGAAACTTGAATCGGTTGTGCTTCTAACATGATTGTATTTGCAGACAAAAAATATCATGGTTTCGTCTTATGCTAGAAACAAAGAAGCTAGTCAGGCAAAGTATATATCAATATTGAATATAATTCAAGGAGAAGTCGATCCCACTCAGGTACTTTTACCTAGCTGTTTTTTGATCGGACACATTGAGGATGAATTGGTTATTCTTTCTTGCTGATGTAATCTGCTCTGTTATTTCGCTACTTGATACTAGGTGCATGAGAGTTTGCAGAGGATACGAGAAAGAAAGCTTGTTAATTTCATTGAGTGGGGACCTGCAAGCATACAGGTTCTAACCTAATTGTGTCTGCAAATTAGTTATTGCTTTTGGCTTCACCATGGACTTGAATCATAATTTTTTCCATATCTTACTCTCAACAGGTTGCTCTTTCCAAGAAGTCCCCATATGTTCAAACTGCCCATAGGGTAATCTTATATCACTCTATATCTATCTGTCATACTGAGAGTTGCCGCTCCTTACAGTTAATGTCTTAGGCTGCTAGTTCCTGCTTTAGAAGATTCAACAAAGACTCTTATTTTATGGTGTATTTGATATTTCAGGTCAGTGGTCTTATGTTAGCAAGCCACACTAGTATCAGGCACCTATTCAGCAAATGTTTGAGCCAATATGATAAGTTGAGGAAGAAGCAAGCTTTTCTAGACAATTACCGGAAGTTTCCCATGTTTGCTGTAAGTTGACTGCTCAAGTATAATGGCTTTGTTTGGCTGATGTTTAGTGCAACAAACCCAGCTTTGACAGTTACATGTTGATATGAACAGGACAATGATCTTTCAGAGTTTGACGAATCAAGGGACATAATTGAGAGTTTGGTAGATGAATACAAGGCCTGTGAGTCTCCAGATTACATCAAATGGGGAATGGAGGTATATAAGCTTTTCCCATCAATAATCTTACTTATGGATGAACTCGAAATGATAACTGTATCTGTGTCTGTCTCAGGACCCTGAACAGCTTATGACTGGTGAAGGCAATGCTTCAGGAGTTGTTGATCCGAAGTTGGCGTTCTGATTATTATATAAAAACAAAAACCAGAGTAAGTCGCATGAAGTTTCACTTTTAACTGAGATATTTCAGGTGATCATAGGATTACTTAAAAATGGGTTTTGGTAGGAGCAGTAGTAAGTGTTGGCACGTAAAACCTTGGAATAGTGGTATGATGTGGATGAGTTTTTTAGTCTGTTAGATGAATGTGTGTTTCCTGGGATTGAGAGCACACAAAGTTGCATCTCCTCACTCCTCAGGAGAAGGAATCTAGAATTGTAATATTTATGGGTGTTTTAGCTCATGTCTCTGTGATCGGAGTATCATGTTCTCCATGTGTGGTTAAAAGACTCGAAAACTCTAGAAAGCAAGAAGCATGTTGTGTTGATGAAGGAATTGGGTTTAATGGATTCTATTTTCTTTGTATATATGCTGTGATCTAAACTTTTACTAGTGCCGTGTTGATCATAGTAAATTCTATCGGTCAACTCTCCTTTGAGTTTCTTTTTGCATACGACGCCGTTCTGGAAGCAAATCAAACTTAACCAACAATATAAAATCATATTTATAAAAAAAAACCTTTGCAAGTTGAATTGAATTTACTTACTATATAAGAATTTAAATTTCGTGGACCTCATATTTTATAATATAATGGGATTAGGTAACAAATTACACTAATGATTTTCCAAGAAGTCGTTTTAGACGCGAGTATTTGTAAATTAGTAAGCAAATAATAAAAAGAGATGTTGACAAAACGATAAACAATCCGACATCAACTGCGATTTATTTGGCCTTATGATGAATAGATTTTACTTTTTAGATATCGAAAGTGTATGTTACTTTGTTTGTTAGCTAAGTCCTTATCTTTCTTCTTATTTTGAAACTAAGCATAATCTTACGAGTAAAAACCAAAATCTGACTAAAGACCTATAACAACACTTACTTACTAGCCGTTACATATGTTTCACTCAAAGCATAAATTTTTATAATAACAATTTGTTTTTATTCTCGTATCAATAATTTTTTTTAAAAAAAAGGGGAACAGCTTGGCGAATTATTCCATTTTTTTAATTTAAAAGTAAAGAACTGAAAAAGGGGGAATCTCAACATCATCACATCACATGGCCTCTTTCTTACTATTATGTAACTCAATTATTCCCTCTGCAATGTTTTTCTGGTCCCTAACTATAAACATCTTTTGTGATGTTTGGTACTAAATGATATTTTATTTATTTACAAATAGATAATTATGCTAGTAGTAGTACCATACTAGAATTTAAAGAAATATATGTGGAGGCTGGAGAGAGAATTACAATTTGGTTTTGCATAATTATGTAGAAAGGTTTAGAAAATATCTAGTAAGGTGAAGTTTTATTGTCAAAATATTAGTATGAGTTTTGGAACAAAAACTAGTTGATCTCTTGTGTAATTAAAGCGTGTTGTAGTAATAGTAATAGTAGCAAAAGAAAAGAGATTTCAAATGGGAGATGCACATATGGACACGGATTCGTACAAAGGTTAGAAGAAACACATGTTAAGGTTTCAAAGAATAAAATCCACCCCTGTTTAATGCTCCTATACACGAAAGAGCTCTCAACGCGTAATATCTGTCAAATTTTAATTCAGAGGACGTGTTAAATTAGCCATAACTTTAGTTTAAAGCTAAATTTGATAATAATTACAATAAATTCCAATTCCATTTGTTGAGGGAATAGAAAGAAATTAAACGAACCAACTAGGAACGGTCATTTAGCCAGAAAATGACACATGTCAGTTAACTCCTTTGAACAATTGACAGAAAAGTTCTAGAGTGGATTACCGGCTATACCCGGTAAACAGTCAATTACTATAAAAACGCGTTATAGCCATATATATGATCCAAAGGGGTTTTTGGTTGTCCGTGTCGTTCGTCGTCTCTCTCGCCGGACTTGTTCATTCAGATTTCGTCTCTCTCTCTCTCGTACTCTTCTTCAATTTTGTCCTCCGTAAAATCTTGAGATGGCGTCGAGGAACTCCGTTGCCGTAATCGCTTTATTCGCTTTCGTTTTCGCCGTCATCTCTCCATTCGCCGGCGCTCAATCCTTAGCTCCTGCTCCTTCCCCCACTAGCGACGGTAATGTTTTCCGATTCCACATTCTCTCACCAGATCTGATATTGTTCTCTTAACATTGCATTCAGAATCAATTAATTTTGGGGGAAATTAAATCTATGATTGTTTGATGATTGATAACACAGGAACATCGATTGATCAAGGAATCGCGTATTTGCTAATGGTGGTGGCGTTGGTGCTGACGTATCTCATTCATCCTCTTGATGCATCTTCTTCCTCCTACACCTTCTTCTAATCTTTTGGATTTCTAAATTTGAGAGAGTTTATGAGTTCTTTAGTGTTTCAACTTTCCTATTTTCAGTGAACACAAACCTCTTTCGCTAATATTCAGAAATTAGAGATATCTTTTTTGTTATTTTTAGATTTGTTTATTGATTTATGTCTCCTATATAATTTGTTTATTGTAAACGTACCCCTTTTAATTATGTTTATTGCCAATGTTTCCAATACTTTAAAAATATTCCAAAATTGTTACTTACTTTACTGTTATTAACACACATGCTCCAAAAGTCTCACCAAGCATGCGCATACGCGTGGTTGCTAAATGCGTGTCATAAACGTACCGTTCAAATCTAATCGTCGTTTTCGTTTTAAAGTAAACGCATGTTGTAACGCTTTTCTATAGACAAAAACGCTTTGAATGACACGCATTTTAGATACCGTGCTCTCAGTGATCTGGGCCTTATATGGGCCAAAAGTTTTCCGTTGTTGAAAGGAGCCCATTTACATTAGAAGTGTCAATGATGGTATGTATATACTATACCAAGTGAGGTTCTGATAACAAATATTGTAAATTACTCTGAAGATTTTTACCGCAAAGTTGTTATAACTACATTTAATTTGGTGTATTTGAGAATAAGGATTTTCTATTTCAACAAGAATGAAATCTCTTATTAATGACCCAATTTGAAACATGAATGAGAGTGACTCATGCTTCATTCATTTTCTTATTTTATTCTTCTTCTTGACCTACAAAAAAAGAAAAAACAAGAGTATAATAAACGGTATGAAATCTGTAAAGGGGGTGTCTTGAGGAGATCTAGTTGGGGCCCGTAGTAGATTAGATTTGTGGCCAGTGGCCAACTTGCCTCACCTCTCAATCTTTTGTGGCCCAATCTTTGACCAGTTCGTTGTGCACGATATTTGGGCTTATTAGACCCGCTCTTATTACTCATCTATAATATTTAATGTACTTCTAATTCAGTTTGAATCCAGTTACTCGAAATTTCAACTGAAAAAATATCAAGATTGCAATAAACCTGTATCTGTATCAGATCATAATCATTTTAGTCATATTAAATTAGTTAAACATATTAAAGCTGAGTTTTATTTTATTTTTTTAATTAAGCTAAGTTTGTCCTTTCATTTTTATATTAGACATGTTGCTTTATCTAAATTGTTATACATCCTATTGAAAACTCTTAGAAACTTAAAAAACAGTCTCGAACGAGTATATTATCCACCCAGTTTGAATTGAAATGCAGAAACATAATTGGGTCACCGCTCATAATAATAATTGAATTGAATATTTGATTATTATTCGTATTAATTTCTTGAATCTTGTTCCCCTTTGTTTTGCATAATATGGTCGGTCCAAGCTGCAGGCATTAAATGCTCCGATGTTTTACATGTGTGTTGCAAGTGGTTCTGAGTATGTGATCAATCTCTATGTTTTGTTTTTGTGCGTATTCTTTCGGATTCCACAACTCTACTGGTAAGAAGATTTAATCATGTCCATCCACTATAACCACAAAAACAAATAAATGGATTCGCAGTTCTTGTTATCCTTTTGCCCCAAAATAGGTGCGTAGGACATTCGATATTGAATTCACTATGGATACTAACTACATCCCTTATATTTTACTGATCTGATTTCTCTCTTCTTCCCGCGCTCAGTACTTACTTGTACTCAGGGTAACTGTCTCTAACTTCTAACATAAGAACACACACATCTTTATTATTTTTTCTTCACACCATATGTATTTTTAAAATATTAAGGTTTTAAAAAACAACATGAACGTGACCAGGAAGCTTCTGAATGAGTAGTTTCTCACTCGAGAAGCCAAACCTATGGGGAATATCAAATGCTGCAAAGGATCGAAAATTGTCGAATTGGTCAAAATATTGACCTTCAAAAGACCAAACTGTTTGTGTTACTCTCTTTAGTCTTTTTTGTTGATTATTTATAGCGTGAGGATAATATTTTAGTTTTTTTTTTTCTATAGGGAGGAGATATTTTATTCCAAATTCTATTTGCAAATTAGTGGGGGAGGAAATGTATTAACTATAGAAAGGAAAATAGAGTGAAGACAGGGAATAAGATCAACGAGACAAGGTCGTGAGGAAATTTCAAATCTATTGGAAGACTCACCTGTATAGAGATAGATAATCCAATTCTTTTAATCATGCCATTTTGTTTTTTAATTTTTCTTTTTGGAGGGGCCGAATCATGTCATTTACCCCATCTATAGATAACCAGCACTATTAAGAGGGGTGTTAAGAATTAAGATGGCCGATTTTATTTTATTTTATTAAGAGAAGCAAAAGTTAGTTCTTAGTTAAGATTTTTCTAAATAGGGATTCTTGAAGTATTTTTGACAACAACAAAAAAAAAGGGATTCTTGAAGTATATGTATCCTCAATTGTCCTTATAACTCTACATAAACTTATAATGGTTTATATTGAAGTATTGAGCTAAAGTTCGATGAATGAGGCCATGGAGCTTAGATCGCTAGAGATTTGTCCCATTTTCTTGGATGGACCATGGTACAAAACAGAAAACAGCCATTTAATTAGAAGACAACGCACTTTGTCCTTCGAAACTGATGTATACCAAACTCTATTGTCTTTCTATACGTAGACTACGACCAATTTTGACAGGATGCAAATGTTTATTGTATCATATATATAGATATGTACATATATGAAAAGGTAGAAGTACTTGGTTATCTGTTATAGTTAATATGAGAACGTGAAGGATGTTTTTATGAGTGGAGACACAATTGGTAGGGTTAATATAGGATTCAATGGTTTGGTTTTTCACATGAATGGGCTTTGTTACTTAAGTAGAAGAAAACAACAGCAGACACGATAACATGTCCCTCGGCGATACCTTGAATCTTCACTTCACCCTACACCCACTCATATCTATACGAGGATAATCAGTTAAATTTTGACCATATATATTATTTGTTTAACCCATTTAGAATATGTTTTTTTTTTTTTTTNAATATNTTTGTTTTATTACTAT
>Ga0041059_1001216_pt1 | contig 20579 bp, 13 predicted proteins | sample AraColnosormetaG_FD_56232 | JGI IMG/M metagenome (GOLD analysis project Ga0041059, IMG submission 56232) | Arabidopsis roots microbial communities from North Carolina, USA - Col MF nosort | ecosystem: Host-associated > Plants > Roots > Unclassified | place: USA: North Carolina | collected... | reverse complement strand
CAAAACAAATTAACCGAATGAATACTAAATTTAAAAAAAAAAAAACAGAATCGAATTAAAATCAAACCGAAATACTAAATTTTAAAATCGAAAAAATTAATAACCGAATGGATACGAACGGAAACCGAATAAATAACCGAAAACACATGACTAAAAAGAGGTATTTTCCTCCATAATTAAAAGGTGTTTAATAATAGAGTGATCGGCGAAAGGTGTGAAATTAGCTGTTTTGTCTTGAAGCGGATTCATATATAAAAGAGCGTGTGCCCTCTTTGCTTTTAATTTCAGACAATCTTCTTCTTCGTTGCAGCTTCGTGGAAATTATTTTCTCTTTCTCTTCCATTATTATCTTAAAGGTCCGTCTTTTATCCTTCTTCTTTTTTTGTTGTTGTCCTAAAATTAGGGTTCTTCCTTGTGAATATTGCTTGATCTAGGAAACTAATCAGGATCTGGGTTTGTCTTTTGGATCTAGGGTTTTATTATAGCATTTCTGGGTTCTTTGTTGACCAAGAAGAAGATTTGTATTGATGGAATGTTGTTGATGTTGTTGTGAACAGTGAGAAATCAATAAGATGTTGGAGAAAGAGTTTTTCACGGAGTATGGTGAAGCAAGTCAATATCAGATCCAAGAAGTTGTTGGCAAAGGAAGCTACGGAGTTGTTGCTTCTGCGGAATGTCCACACACGGGAGGCAAAGTAGCCATCAAGAAGATGACAAATGTGTTTGAACATGTCTCAGATGCTATTCGTATCCTCAGAGAGATCAAGCTTCTCAGGCTTCTTCGACATCCTGATATCGTGGAGATCAAGCATATCATGCTTCCTCCTTGTCGCAAGGAATTCAAAGATATATATGTTGTTTTTGAGTTGATGGAGTCTGATCTTCACCACGTTCTTAAGGTAAATGACGACCTCACTCCTCAGCATCATCAATTCTTCTTGTACCAACTTCTTCGTGGCTTAAAATTCATGCACTCAGGTAAGGTTTCTTTGTTCCCTTGTTGTTTTCTCTAGCTCTTACATTTTCATCTGAAGATATATTGTGTGTTTTTCTTTGAATCTTGCTTCTTATCATATTTTGTTCTTGTATTATAGCTCATGTGTTCCATAGAGATCTGAAGCCTAAGAACATCCTCGCTAATGCTGATTGCAAAATCAAGATCTGTGATTTAGGACTTGCTCGTGTCTCCTTTACTGATTCCCCTTCTGCTGTGTTTTGGACTGTATGTATCTTCCTCTATCTTTCTCAATTCATATGTTCTTTAATAATGCATAGTATGTTAGTTCAAATGATTCAATGCTTTCATTAAGTAACCAATCTTGTCATGTGCTTTTGCAAGGACTACGTTGCTACAAGATGGTACCGTGCGCCAGAGCTCTGTGGTTCCTTCTATTCTAACGTAAAGCCTTGTTCTTTGTCCTGTTTCCATATACTTATGCATATTGTGATGATGTGTGAGCTTATGGAATTGATGTGTGTGTGCAGTACACGCCGGCGATTGACATGTGGAGTGTTGGGTGCATATTTGCAGAGATGCTAACTGGAAAACCTTTGTTTCCTGGCAAAAACGTTGTGCACCAGCTAGAACTCGTGACTGATCTGCTTGGAACTCCGTCGCCGATAACTCTATCCAGGGTTTGTTTTGTTTTTATTTTTCCCGGAAGCTAAACTAACTCTCCCAATACAGAGGCTTCTCTCTCTCTATCTCCGAGAGATAGACTTGCTTTGAACGCAAGTGTGTTTTTATTAGCTTTGTGTGTCATGAAGTTGTTTATAATGAATCTGTGTAGATTCGGAATGAGAAGGCTAGAAAGTATTTGGGAAACATGAGGCGAAAGGATCCTGTACCTTTCACCCATAAATTCCCCAATATCGATCCTGTGGCGCTGAAGTTACTTCAGCGTTTGATCGCTTTTGACCCAAAGGACCGTCCCTCTGCAGAAGAGGTAACTAAGAGGAAAAAAGAGACACTGAAATCTTGGTTTGTCCAGTGTTACTTGCATTCATTTTAATGATGCTTTCTTCTTTCTGCAGGCATTGGCTGATCCGTATTTTCAAGGATTGGCAAATGTGGACTATGAACCATCGAGGCAACCTATCTCGAAACTTGAGTTTGAGTTTGAGAGGAGGAAATTGACTCGCGATGACGTGAGGGAACTCATGTACAGAGAGGTAAATAAAGACATCATGTTCTTATGAGACTGAAAAGTATGGTTTGAGTTTTAGGAATCTCTTAAAACTTTTTTTTTTGTTCTCTTTCTGGATATGAAACAGATTTTGGAGTATCATCCACAGATGTTGCAAGAGTATCTACAAGGAGAAGAGAACATAAACTCTCATTTTCTATACCCAAGGTTTGACTCATTTTTCCAATAAACTTGGTTCTTTATAAAGAGAAAGTGTGTCTTACTTTGGTGAATCAATCTTGATATCCAGCGGAGTTGATCAGTTCAAACAAGAGTTTGCCCGACTCGAAGAACACAACGACGATGAAGAGGAACACAACTCCCCACCACATCAGAGAAAGTACACTTCACTCCCTAGGTGAGTTACTACTTCTTGAAACTGAACCATCATGAGTTTTAAGCGAATCAGGCTATAAGTACATGTTTGGGTTTGGTTGCAGAGAACGGGTGTGCTCATCAGAAGACGAAGGTTCTGATTCAGTTCATGCTCAATCGTCTTCAGCTTCAGTGGTGTTTACACCTCCACAGACTCCAAACACAGCAACTGGCTTATCATCACAGAAGGCGTCACAAGTAGACAAAGCAGCAACTCCGGTAAAACGGTCTGCATGTCTAATGAGGAGTGATAGTATCTGTGCTTCAAGATGTGTTGGTGTCTCCTCTGCAGTGTCATAGTCAGAAAAAAATTGATTTCTCAAGTTGTTTAGCAGCAAACCATTGATTGTTGTGTTCTGCCTATTGTATCATGATGTCTCTCCTGAGTGTTTTCATTGTTGTAACTCTCTTCTTCTTCTTCTTACTCTCTGCTCATATTGGAATCTCGTGTGTAATGGTTTCTCTTGGAACTTGAAATTCATATATATATTCTTATTACCACAATCTACCTAAATCATCATTTACTTAAATTAGATGTTGATATCTACAATAAACAATAGCAAGCAAAACTAAAATCTTTTGCATAATCTTTTGCTATTATCTTCATAAGAAATGATTTTGAGTTCATAAACAAATTCAAACTTGGACTATGAATCGATCAAATAAACATACATGAAAAAACTCAAAATGAGTAATTTTTAATTGTCCAAGACTCCAACTTTAACTCTTGTAGAAATAAGACAAATTAAACCCTTGTAGTCCCTCTCTCTCTCACTCTCACAAAGTTGTCAAAGACTCCAACTTTAACTCGAATCGTGCTCAGGAACTTGGAATTTGAGGTTCCCTTCTCAGGGAGTTCCTCTTATTAACCTAAAACCCAATTCGAATCCTTTGTTTGATCAATCAATTACCGCTCGATTGACGTGTCTGTAGACTTGAAGCAAGCTATGTTTTGATCTCTTCCAATGGCGGCAGTGACTCTATCACCCTGTAGCATGGTACTCGTCCCCTTGTATTTTATCTATCATGGTGCTTCTTCGTAGTCGTAGAACGTTTCCCTGATGTAATTTTTTGGTTTTGAAATGTTGTTATTAGTGTTGTGGTAGTAGAAGATTGCGTAGTGTCATTGTAATCCAAGCTCAGAGAGGAAACTGGAACAGAATCAGGTACTTGTAGGAGTTCTTGTGTTTGTTGTTTGTTGAAATTAGGTTGCTTTTGTTGATCAATCAAGCTGGTTCTGTAGGTTGAGTAATTTCTTCTTCTCCAAAGTCTGGAACATATCTTATCGTTCAAAGCATAAATATTCTGACAATCTTCTTGAGCAAGTTGAGAAGTATGCCTCTGCTCGGCTCGAGAATCAGTCCAAGTTGATTACTAAGGTAACTCCAGGTTTCATTGTCTCATCTGAAACATTCTATATAGATTTTGAGATTCATGTTTTCCCTATGCATCAGGTTGCAGCTTTGATGGAGTGTGATAATGTTGATGATTTTATTGATAAGAAATCTGATGAACAAGTTAAGAAAGATCTTGTTTTGGCGTGTAAGAGATTCCCTTCTATCATTCTTGGTGATTCTCGTCCCGTGGAATTATACTCCAATAGCAAATCTTACGGTGAATCAAGTAGCATTCTTAAAACGCCAACTGATAACAGTTTCCTTCCTACTCCTATGCATGGAGGATGGTTTGATCCGGATAATCTTTCGAGAACATTATCTTCCTTCTGTCCTGAGCTTTTACAGAATGATGATTCTTCTGATCCAAGAGAAGATATATTAGATGATGGTTCTTCTTTTACGAGCAAAACTGCTACTTCTGAAGTTGAAGCAACGTCTGATGATGTTTTTGCCGCTCAGCGATTTCTTGCTACTAGTATAGATTCTATGCCTGGGTTAAGTAAGAGGCACAGTAATCAGCTAGACAGCTGTGGTTTTCACACGGTATGCATTTGAATACATAGAAACAACAGTTTCTTCCCAATGAAAGGGCTTAAGACCAATTTTCAAACTGTCTTTCCATGCAGATGAAGAAATTATTGCATCATTTTCCTCGAACCTATGCAGATTTGCAGAATGCACAGGTTGATATTGAGGATGGACAGTATTTGATATTTGTTGGGAAAGTCTTGTCTTCAAAGTGAGTATCTCTTTCTGATATCTTTCTAAAGTTCATCTCAAACATAATCAAAGAAAAATCTTTGTCAAGAAATCGTCTCTATTGCCTCTGTTTTTCTGTTGAGAATCTCTCAATTCAGCAACCATTGCTTATGCCTTTTGTGTTGAGCCGCATCTACACGTTTCTGAAATTCAAATTTGAACTCTGTGCGATTCAATATGCAGGGGAGTTAGAGCTAGCTCTTCATTTTCATTTCTCGAGGTTATTGTCAGCTGTGAAGTCTCAGGCAGAGACAGAACTCCGGAGGATCTGAGTCATAATGCTGAAGATAAAGCAGGAAAATCAATATTTTTGCATCTGAAGAAGTTTTTTAGGGGGACTCGCTTCACCTGGCAACCCTTTCTTAATTCTATTCAAGAGAAACATAAAGTCGGGGACCTTGTATGCATTAGTGGGAAGGTAATTCCTTTGCTTCCCTGAAAGTTGTCTTTGTATGTGTATGTATTGCTTGCTTTGGTATTTTACTTGCATATCAGACTGCCTCATAAGTCTTTAGCTCTCTTCTTCAAGTCAACTTTTCAAGCTTAGACTTGTTTTAGCACGATAAAAGATCCCTAAAGAAACAGATTTACGAGGAAGAAAGTTTTTGGCAACTATGCTAATTCAATAATCTGTTAATAATCTCTTCTACTTCTAGGTAAAGTCATTGCGTGCAGAAGATCATTTTGAAATGAGGGAATACAATATAGATGTACTCAAAGATGAAGAAGAATCATCTCATCGAGCCCAGGGGAGACCATATCCTATATATCCTTCAAAAGGAGGGTTGAACCCAAAGTTCCTTAGCGATGTCATCTCCAGGTTTTGATTCTCTTTTCTTTTCCGTGATCTTCACTGGTTAGTAAAATATGACATTATGCGTTTCCATATCTAAAATTGAAAAGTAAATGAAACAGCAGTTCTGAGTAAAAGCCTCACCTTGATTGAGTGTTTCAATACTGGCCTGAGTATAAGGATATTTCTTCATATATCATAAAAGTACCTGAACTTCTCAGAACTAAGCATTACAACATTTCGATGATTGGTCTGCTTGTTTATCACACCTCACCCACTTTTTATCTCTTAGGGCTCTGCGGGTTCTCCCCGCCAATATGGATCCGATTCCTAAGGAAATTACTAAAGTGTTTGGCCTACCATCTCTTAATGATGTAAGTCTTGCTTCTCTTTGAAGCATGCTCTTTGCTTCACTTCTTCTTTAATCCATAACAAAATTTTATGTTCTCAATTGTTTTCATTCTCAGTTTCCTTCCTTGCTGTAAATGTAGGCCTACGTTGGCATTCACGAGCCCAAGACTTTAGATGAGGCTGATTTAGCTCGCAAAAGGCTAATATTTGACGAATTCTTTTACCTACAGGTAACTAGCTTCTTCAATAATTGTCTTCTCATAAACAGAACTCTAAGTATTAATTTGTTAGTGAAGAAGCGATTAATCCGTTGTCTTTGGTTTTCATACAGTTGGCACGCTTGTACCAAATGCTTCAAAGCCTTGGCACAAAAATAGAGAAAGATGTATTGCTGGAAAAGTTTAGAAAGCCAGTACTTAATTCCGTTTATATTGAAGAATGGTCCACTCTCACGAAGAGTTTTCTGAAAGCTCTACCATATTCCCTTACTCCTAGCCAGCTAAGCGCTGTCTCAGAAATAATATGGGATCTAAAGCGTCCGGTTCCAATGAATCGGCTTTTGCAGGTAAGTTTGTCAGCTGAGCTGGCTGGTATTTCTTTTTTTTCTCGGTTATAGTTTAGTTCTTTCTTTGTTGGCTTTTAGCCAATCTTACCAGACAATCAGAATCAGATTTTTTTTATTGGGTGAAACTTTCAGAATCAGATTTAACTGTTGCCAAATTTGTTTATTAACCAAAAAGTTCCTTAATAGATCGGTTTATCATGTAGGGTGATGTTGGATGTGGCAAAACAGTGGTTGCTTTCTTAGCGTGTATGGAGGTCATAGGATCTGGTTACCAGGTTGGTTAATAAAAATCTCTCTACGACTTTTATAAATTGCACCATGTGAAGTTAATTTCTCAATAAATCCTCTAATAACTCATTCTTTTCATGTAGTTGAATTTGTTTTTTGAGTTACTCTTTTCTCACCTGTAGGCAGCTTTCATGGCCCCCACAGAATTACTTGCCATCCAGCATTATGAACAGTGTCGTGATCTGTTGGAGAATATGGAAGGGGTAAGCTCCAAGCCAACCATTGGGTTGCTCACAGGTTCAACCCCGGCAAAGCAGTCACGTATGATTCGCCAGGCAAGTCATGCAGCTAATATGTCGTTTTAAATGATACAAGAGGCTTGTATTCCTTATAGCTGATAATTGATAACAGGATCTTCAAAGTGGAGCTATATCGTTTATAATTGGAACTCACAGTCTGATAGCTGAAAAGATAGAGTACTCTGCATTACGTATTGCCGTAGTTGATGAGCAGCAACGGTTTGGTGTAATCCAGAGAGGAAAGTTTAACAGCAAGGTCAGGTTCCTAGTATATTTTGATTCTATCAGATAATTGCTTTAATCACTCTAGTTGAACTATTTCGAAAAAATAAACAGTAATGATCCATGGTGATCATTTGATTGGTGACCTTAAATGAACTTATCTCTTTAGTTTTCTTTCTTGTTTATCGACGTAAGCATATAATTAGTAAACTGAAGTTTATTGTGGCCTGACTTCTGCAGTTATATGGAACATCTATGATATCAAAAAGTGGCTCATCTGACTCTGATGATACTTCTAAAGCTGATCTCAGTATGGCTCCTCATGTTCTTGCCATGTCAGCCACCCCTATCCCGAGATCACTTGCCTTAGCGTTATACGGAGATATATCTTTGACCCAAGTATGTCAAACGTCTCCACTTTTATCCATCTGGTTGAAACTCACTTGTTCCATGTGTTACACGTCTATAAGCAGTTTTTGTGACTGCAACTCTTTGTTTCTTCAGATTACTGGTATGCCACTTGGAAGAATACCAGTTGAGACGCACATTTTTGAAGGAAATGAGACTGGCATCAAAGAAGTCTACTCAGTAAGGCCAATGACAATAACTACATTTCTTTTCTTGACTCTCATCATAGAAAAAGGCATCATTGATTTTTAAACTTTCAACATTAAATGATATCTGAACATATCTTCTTTCCATTGACAGATGATGCTGGAAGACCTGAAGTCTGGAGGCAGAGTATACGTTGTGTATCCTGTTATTGACCAATCAGAGCAACTGCCACAGCTCCGTGCTGCCTCTGCTGAGCTCGAAATAGTAACCAAAAAATTTCCAAAGTACAATTGCGGACTGTTACACGGGAGGATGAAGAGTGACGACAAAGAAGAGGCTCTAAACAAATTCAGAAGTGGAGAAACACAGATACTTCTGTCCACCCAGGTGATAGAGATAGGTGTTGATGTTCCAGACGCATCAATGATGGTTGTAATGAATGCTGAAAGATTTGGAATCGCTCAGTTACACCAACTCCGAGGACGTGTTGGGCGAGGAACCAGAAAATCCAAGTGCTTATTAGTTGGGTCAAGTACCAATAGCCTAAAACGGTTGAACATGTTGGGGAAATCATCAGATGGGTTTTACTTGGCAAACATAGACCTTCTTCTACGTGGACCTGGTGATTTGCTTGGGAAGAAACAGTCTGGGCACTTGCCAGAGTTCCCGGTCGCTAGGCTAGAAATAGACGGCAATATGTTGCAGGAAGCCCACATCGCCGCTTTGGTATACATTCATTCTCCCATGACATTACAGTGAATTGATATATATCTACGTCTCTGGATTTATTTTGATCTTGTGTTTGCACAGAACGTTCTAGGAGATTCTCATGACCTGGAGAAGTTTCCAGCGCTGAAAGCTGAGCTTAGCATGAGACAGCCACTTTGTCTTCTGGGCGACTAAGAAAGGTTGCACAGGCCAATGTACATAGTACATACTTGGTATGTCCGTTAAGTAATTTGGTACTATGACATGTTGTAGTAGTAGTATAGTCTTTTGGTGTTCAAATTCATCAGGTGAAGCCTATGTGGCCATAATAGCATAGATCCAACATGTTTGGTGTCGTCTACGCTTTAAGTTTTATGTCCAACAAGAGACCCATTCATGTATGACTTGGCATTGATGCCTTTGAATAGGACGTGAACTAATGGGATCTACAAAAGCAGAAAAATTAGTGGTAGCTTTATGCTTCTTACTAAGTTTATAGAAGAGTTTTGTGGAGTGTGAAGTAATATAGAAAGTGGTAATAGAGGAATAAGGAATGGCGAGTGACCGACCCACAGGAGTTTCTTTTTTTGTGTAGCAACCAATGAGGAGATTGATTCACGATGGGAGGGACAAAGAGACAAGTGGTGGCCCACTAAATGTTTCCTACCCAATCATCAAACAGTGGACCCACTAACCTCCTTGTCTCCTCCTTTGTTCTTTCTCTTCCATATTGAAACTTGTAGTGTTGGCAACTTGTTCCACATCTCATTGACACTGCTTGTGCCTTAATCATTCTTCTGCGTCTTCGTTGTGTGTGTCTTAACACTCCATTGTAGCTAAATCTAGAGATTGTATCGAGTTTATAAGGGATCAAACATATATTTGTATAATCAAGGATCATGTTTGAGATTGAACCATATACAAAATATTCACATGTTTTTGGTGTCTTTTTGTTGTTATAGGTGTAATAATTGGTGTTGGTCGGCAAATATTTTGATGACTAATAAAATTTTACATTTTGGATATATGAGAAACTAGCATGGGAGGTGGGTTGATAAAGACAATCATGAAAAGACAATTCTCATGTTTAATTTGAACACTACAAGACCAAAAGTTATCTATCACACATAACTATGCCGGCTTTTAATCCCTGTTTTGTTAACTACTATAGTTTAAGAATCCCTTAATTGAAACCTGCTTATGAGTAGCAAAAGAAGATGAAATAGGTAACAAGAGGTTTGGATCCAAAGAGTAGAAAGAAAATGATTAAGAGACAAGACAGAAACTTTTTTGACTTTAGAAGATAGCGATGTCGGAAGTTAAATCTGTGTACGTCCCAAGACGAATGATTTGCTCATCGGAAGCTACAAAAGCTGTTTGTACAAATTGGGGATCATTCTCTTTTTCGTTTTCTATAAGACCTAATATTTTATACTACTATGCTCTTTCAAATTATTTGCTCCTTCCATTTCCATGACACTAATAATTGACGCTTTAAATAAAATCCATACAAATGAATTCTTTGAACTGTTGAAACTTGAAAGAGAGTGGTCACTATAGCACTGTTACACTTACCGCGATATTTATTGAATAACATACTAAATTATATAAATTATCAATATCTTAACTAGGGATGGACATAAAATCCGAAATTCGAAAACTGATTCAAAATCGATCCAAAAATTCCGGCTCCAAAACCGAACCGAATAGTCACAAAACCCGAACGAAAAATAAATTCTTCCACTGATCCGATCCGATCCAAAAACCAAACGGATATCCGCTAAACCCAAAATAAAATTATATATATATATAATATTAGTTATATTTAGCTATAATTTATACCCAAAAATATCCGAAATAACCTTGATATCAGATTTATTATTAGTTATCTTTGTTATACTTATACAATGTTTTACAAAATTAAACAATTTTTTAGGTTTTTTTTTTCAAAAACTGATCCGAAACCGATCTGAATCCGACATCATCCGAACCGAAACCGAACCGAAAGTCATATCATCCAAACGGATAATAAACTCCCTCATCAGAATTATCCGAATCCGAATTATCCAAATACCCATGTCTAATTTTACCATTGCTTTTTAAGCCATTAACCATAAATTTTGGGAGAACATTGATTGGAAGACTGTGTTTTACAGATATATATGTATTCGGTTGTTCCAGTAAAAGAAGTAGACAATGATTAATGTAAGATGTGTTTAATCGACCGCACAAAGAATATGGTGGTGGTGACTACACAAATCTGGCTGATGTAACAACTGTCTAAAACATTTTCTATTCTTTTTGAAACGTAATAAACGCAAATCATATCATGCACCAACAAGTAGAATCATTCTTTCCATAAAAAAGTAAGAAAATAATAATGATAATCAGTAGTACCAATTTATTTTGGAAATGTACACTAGATAATCCTGCATTTATAATATATTGATAATTGACCTTGACCTTTAAACTACATTTTTGTTGATTACTATTTGAACAACATAATTTCACAAAAGTGCATACAAATATTTTCATCAATCCACACGAAAAATGACATACCCCTTTATTTCCTATTTTGCCACCATAGTAAACTACTTAATAAAGGGGTATATGCTTTATTTAACCTAATTTAACCTTTATTTTGTTGTGTATAAGTCCTAATGTTTGTATAAACATAAGTATAAATCCTTACCTTTTGAATAATAAGCTTTTTTTGCTGTAATTAATTTGGTCAGTATGATTGTACAATGAAACATTATTCTCATGCGTTTCACGAGCTAGCAGGAGAATATATTGGACTCATGGTGTTTCTCAAAGCAGAAAAGAGAAAATGATTACTATTTTTCTTTTGTCAACTTTTTACTAATTTTCTCTTTATAGAATATGAAATATGAATGAGCAAATACTATATGATTGTCATAATCACGAAACTTTGATATACTAATCTAATCGTGGACACAACTAAATAATTAAGCAGTTAGTTAAAGGAACGTGTGTGATCAAGAATGCTTATTATATGCAAATAAAAATATATGACTCATGCAAATGAATGACCAAGAATGCACCACAAAAGTTCTAGACCGGTCAAGTATGTTATCTTTTTTTAATTCTCTTAATGAAACGAACGATACACGTAGAATTGTTAACTAGCTAGTTTAGTCAATATAGTTAGAGAGTAGTTAAGATAATAGACTTTTAAAACCATAGATGGAACGTTACATGTTTCCATGGTTAGCCATTGGAATATTGACCGAGAGTTAATATATAAGCTATTACTGAATCTGGAAACAAATTCTTATGTTGTCTTAAATGCGTCTACTTTAAACCGTACAAAAATTCAACAAACCCAAGTTAATGTAAGTAATTAGGATGATTGAATATGCGTTTCTATCTCAATAATCTTCACCAGTTATATATTTCTCACTCTCCCATTAATAACAAACATAATCATCTAGATAATGGAATGTAAAAAACCTGCTGGGTCAGTCTCCCACACGGAGTCAGCATTTTACTCCTCCATTTCACTGATTGACACGTGTCAATTTTCCGACGACTCTTCTCATAATTCATCCTTTGACCGGTAGACTTCAGTCAACAGCCCCGCTCTCTTCTATTTATTACTATGACTAAACTTTTTTTAGCTTTTTAATTTAAAACCCAATTTTCCATACTATTTTTTTTTTTTAAAAACTTCTTAAAAATAATTTCATAGGTTGATGAGATACCAAACGCATCTTAATATTTTCTCCTTAATTTACTTTGGTTATGTCTTTCTATGATAAAACTACTATTTACGTACATATGCACATACACATATAAACTATATGCTCTATATCATATGGATTACGCATGCGTGTGTATGTATAAATATAAAGGCATCGTCACGCTTCAAGTTTGTCTCTTTTATATTAAACTGAGAGTTTTCCTCTCAAACTTTACCTTTTCTTCTTCGATCCTAGCTCTTAAGAACCCTAATAATTCATTGATCAAAATAATGGCGATTTTGCCGGAAAACTCTTCAAACTTGGATCTTACTATCTCCGTTCCAGGCTTCTCTTCATCCCCTCTCTCCGGTAAGCTTTACACAAGACACATATATACATGCTTCAATATGATTAAAGAAACTACTATATGAACCAACCAAGTATATATTTATGATGAGGCTTGTGTTTGGATTCTATGTTTCTTTTGGTGGATGATCTGATTATCTTATTTCGTTTTTACAAACAAAATCTCTAAACAGATATTGACAATCATAAAAATATAATTAGTTTTTTCATCGTCTTTTTTCTTTATGATCACATATTTTTTCATTTTGTCCTTGTGAATATAATTTATACACGCAATAAGTTTCAGATGAAGGAAGTGGCGGAGGAAGAGACCAGCTAAGGCTAGACATGAATCGGTTACCGTCGTCTGAAGACGGAGACGATGAAGAATTCAGTCACGATGATGGCTCTGCTCCTCCGCGAAAGAAACTCCGTCTAACCAGAGAACAGTCACGTCTTCTTGAAGATAGTTTCAGACAGAATCATACCCTTAATCCCGTAATTTATTATTCACAATAAAACATAACTACTTCTGCTGTTTTTATATCTTTTAATTTTAGAACAAAAAGAATTGTATTGAATGTTAATCTATTTTGTTTTTTATTTTGTGAAACATAGAAACAAAAGGAAGTACTTGCCAAGCATTTGATGCTACGGCCAAGACAAATTGAAGTTTGGTTTCAAAACCGTAGAGCAAGGTACGGTTTTATTTTCCTCTTTGTTTCTTTCTTAAGAGACTTTTGTTTTCTTACATCATTGGTGGGTGGTTGATGATTAACGAGAGAGTTCACAAAAATATAAGCGTTAAACGTTGACGGAATATAAAAATAAAGCAGAAAAAATGAAATCTGAATCGGATTCGACCCACCCCGTTAACGTGTATATATAAGTCGTACCCTTAAATAATAAAAAGCTAATCTTGTCCTAAATCAAATATTTGTTTTATAATGTTTTCCTTCTAGGTCCTTCTTAAATTCTTGAAGAGTCACCACTTGTTTAGTTGTTACACATAGAGAAGGAAAATGTCAATTCCTAAATTTTTGAAGTCAAAGAAATTACGGAAAGAGATTAATTAACAGCCACACGTATTAATAAAAGTAATATGTTAATGTTGAAGTAGTTATATATATCAACATCACGTACATATGTGTTGTTGCATGGTTACTTTCAAAAGTGACAACAGCATTTTGGAGCCGCCAATTGTGATATCCATTACATGTTTAATGTGTGATGTAACTTGGAGCAAGTTTTACAAAACACTTTGGCCCGTGTACGTCAATACGTGTATACATTATTTCATTTACCTAAATATTCACGTGTCAATGCATATGTCTCAATGTTTCATGAACTCATTACGCATCAGTCGTTTTATTACAATTTCCCGGTAACGTATATAGGTTATATGTCTTTAGTTTCTGCATGAATATATATTGTTCATGTGTAAACACACATATTAGTAATCAATCTATATAATCCGATAGTCATTGTTATTCAAACTGAAAATTGGTTAGATTGTCTTTTCTTTTTTAGACTCAATATAAAAATAGTTCCTTTATCTAGATCCCACAATAATTGTGAGCAGATGGGAAAGGTATGGTGCAATAAATAAGAAGAATTTCAACATTGGTCGTATAACTATTATGACGGTTTCCCAAATTATAACTATAAGTCTATAATCATAACCACACCCTTTTTTATAATAGAAGTATTTTAAAGCCTTTTTTCGTTTTGAATTTTTTATATGTTTGATTTTTTATTTTTTAATAAATTTTTAAGTAAATCAATCAACGTGTTTTCTTTTTTGTGCCTCGTGTACTTGCTTTCTCATCAATGCCCTTTGACTCATAATTCATTGGGCAGTTCATGCGTTTTTAATTCCATGATTTTTTATATTTGCATCGTCACCTAGCATTTGATCATTGCTTGCATGTTATAATTTACAAGTTGTACAAAAACATCTATGAGTTTAATGTGTTTACGCGCGTACATGTCAAAAAATAACGTATCGTACTGTACGTTTTTGGATTTGTTTGGATTAGGAGCAAATTGAAGCAAACCGAGATGGAATGCGAGTATCTCAAAAGGTGGTTTGGTTCATTAACGGAAGAAAACCACAGGCTCCATAGAGAAGTAGAAGAGCTTAGAGCCATGAAGGTTGGCCCAACAACGGTGAACTCTGCCTCGAGCCTTACTATGTGTCCTCGCTGCGAGCGAGTTACCCCTGCCGCGAGCCCTTCGAGGGCGGTGGTGCCGGTTCCGGCTAAGAAAACGTTTCCGCCGCAAGAGCGTGATCGTTGATTTGTGTATCTTAATTATTTGAGTATGGTTTAGAAGTCAACGAAGGTCTGCTATTGAGCCTACAAAATATTAACGATCACATGATTTCGTGTAAATACTAAGAGACTCTGTTCCGCTTTGTAAATATTATTATTATTATTGTTAACCAGAAGTCCCTTATCATTTAATCTTGTTTGAAATAACATAAGATACTGTTTAGAAAAATTATATCTCAGATCATTATCACAAAAGTCTACTAAATTCAATTGTTGAGTTTATTACTCCCATATTGACCCGTAAAATTTGTTCGTTGTATTGGTCTCTGTTAGAGTTTGCTCGCGGTAACTAGGATGGGACTCCAGCTTTTTGGAGTTGTGGAAATCACGCGAATTTCTGAGTTTCTCTGAATTGGTGTTTCTTCTTTCGTTTTCGCTATAAACATTCGTTCTCCTCTTTTACTGTTTTGTTATCATCTTTTTTTTATAGATTTTGATCTTTTTCCTTTTCTTGTGTTTCTTGTAATTTCTGTCACAATTTCAAAAATGGTATAAATACTTTACATTTTACCAAAAAATGTAGGGAGTGCTACATTGTATATAAACTAATTTTTAACTAATTAAATTCTAAATGACATATGTTGATTTTTGGGGAAAAAAGAAAACTTGTGTTCTTTGAAGACAAATTATAGTTGCATTAATGTTGTGATCTAAGTCATAAGAACGCGAAACACTGTAGCCGTTAAATTTAGTGGCCCATCATAACTTGGGCCTTCGACTAGTTCAGTGGTTTGGTACCTCTTAGTTAAATTCGGTTCGGTCCGGTACCAAATAAATTTGGCCGAGGCCTAAAACTAGTTTGTGTTTATTTCGAGACACCAGACTTGATCAAGACATCAGACATACCCCTCTAGCTCATTGGTTTGTTAAACCATCAAGCGTCTGCTTAGGGAATAATAAGGACGCTTTAGCTCTTTTGAGTTTTGAGAAAATCACAGCTGTGATCTTTTCTTTTGCATGGGACCAGAATCCAGATCATCGTGTCTTACCATAAGATTTGATCCATTGCGAGATATTACATGTAACGAACGAACATGCATATGTTTATTATTATAAGCATATATATATATGAAAAGAGCATTGATCTTGTAGGTACGCCAAACTCGATACGTTTCTATCTAAGGGTCTATAATTCTATTTATATCATCGTAATCTTGATACTATAATATGTGTTTGAATGCTAGTTTATTTGTAGTTAATGTAACAAACAAAAAAAACGATTAATGGTGAGTGTGACTCGTGCTCTCGTTTCTTCAGTCTTCGCCATGTGATTAGGTGTGTGTTAGAAAATATGTCGTTAATTATAACAAATATACCCCCTCGTCCGAAAATACTCAAATCTCCTAAACAATATCCCATGATTATTGATTGGTCGTATCAACTATCAAGTAGTGTTAGGTCAAACTCTATTTGTCTAGAAAATAAATATATGGATCAGACATGATTGGGTTGGACATATAATTGAAGTGTCTTATGCGGGCGGAATAATAATAATATGATCTTGGACGGGAAATGATATACAGTACTCAAGTGCTTAATCCATGATCCTTTGAATTTGAGCAAGTTTATCTACATCACAGGTCTGGTAGATAAAGATGTGAATGATATTCTTACGACTATATATTTTGGTTACCAAGCAATAATCATTGTTACAATAACACATATATATTGTGGAGAGAAACAAAACTATAATTTGTTATTACCAATTCATTCGGATGCCATACTTCTTCAGTCGGCTACGATGTAAGTTTGATTTTATCGAAAATGTTGAGATCAATGATCACGGGTCAAGACGGCTTGCAGGGAGCTCGAAGACAAGTTGAACGTTGCCTTCGGAGATAGTGAAGCCGATCAAAAACCGTTTTTCAATAGTTACAATATCATTGAACTGATCTCCACATTCTCACTTTTCTATGTTTCCTGGTTTGTAAGATTTTTGAACGATCATTTTAATTTGCTTCCATTGTATATTTAAAGACCAAAGTCTTGATGGATGATGAAGTAGACTTGAAAATTGATGAAACCCGTTATTGTGTTGTTGTGTTACAAATCCCATCTATGATCGTTGATCTCATAGATGATCATTGATCATTTTTCTCATTTTTCTATGATGAAGTAGACTTTTTCCGGAAGGCTTATGAGAAAAAAATACTATTCTTGTTTTGTAAACATATGTGTTCAATAAAGAATCTATTTTCATTTGCAATCATTCGGATTAATTAAAGTGATTGCTGGATGAATGTTTTGAATCTCTTTTTACCATTTCGCTACAAAAATAAAAAAATTGCGAATTTCGCATCCAGATATATACTAGTATTAAGCATGGGAGATTATTCACTCCTCGAACACATCCTATGACTATGAGTTACACAAATCAAAATTTTTACATTCCAACGTTGATGATCCTTTGGATTTGGTATTTTTCCATGTCATACTATTGTAACTTTGTTTGTAATTTCTTTCTGGTCAATATTACTCTATTGTGGATGCAAGATCGCATAACTAGTCCTCCATCGAATCAAACATGATCACAATTTTAAGAATCAAACTGGACTTTTATATACCGAAATAAAGTTACAAAGATTTCGCTGAGATGTTCTTACTTCTTAGAGCTAGATGAGTAAGTAATATTAGGGATTTTCTAGTGTACAATTGATGCCTCTATACATTACTCTCCATCAGATTTATAGGACTTGACCTCGTCTGCTTCTCTGATATTTCCCAGAAATCTCGCTCCTTTTAGTTTCTGCTTGAATCTATCAAATCCTAGTGATTTTGCGACCACCTACTTCTTTATTCTTTCCTTTTTGTTGGTTATGTCCAAACTGATTTAAGAGTATCCACATTGGTTATTTTTATGAGTGTTTTTAGATGGCTATTTTTAAATATAAAAGAGTAAAACAAATAAAAAATATGAGGGTCATTAAAATGAAAATTATATCTTCCTAAAACATTTAAGACATCTATACCTTTAATATTATTTTATATGAAATACATCTATGAAAAATTATTCGATGAGGATGGTCTAATGAGTCGGAGAGTCTCAGACCAACATCTATCTATAACTATTTTTTTTTTCACTGGAAATATAGATTTCATTGATAGAAGATCTGAGTACAAGAGCTGACAAGAGAAACACTCTTCTAAAAGCCGGAGAGTACATGGGACCTTCCAGGAACTAAAAACATATTTAAATGAAACAAAGGGGAAAAAAACCGATCTAACAAATTACATCACATCTGATCAAGTACTTCCCAGACCCAAAATCCAAGAGTTCAAACGAAATATACAAAGTCTAAAACAACAATGATAAACTGATAGATCTGAGACTAGAAGCCTCACTTAACTCAACCTAAACACGAATGGGCGATGAGATAAAACCATCATCCAGAGACCCAAAGGAGTGAGAGCCTCATGAAGGAGAGAACGAGATCGGGATCTTCAGGTGGAATTTCAGAAGTCTGAGGCGAAAATTTGGATAGAAACGCTTCTGCCTTGGATGGATCGGCCAGATCTGACTCTGTTCTTGAAAAAGACAAAAGACAAACAGCAAAAACCTAAAAAGAAAAAGTTTTAGACTTTAAATATCTAGATCTGAAAATTCAGATTCACAACCGTTGGAAAAAAATCTCTCAGATGTGTCTAAAGAAAAAAGATAGAATAAGAGCAAAACAAAAGACTTCGGTTCCGGTGCTGAGAAAGCCACCGGAACCGGTAACCCTAAACGCAGGCGGCGGCTGAAGTTTTAGAGATAAGGGAGAGTAAAATTTTAAGAGTGAGAAAATGACGAGATGTGAGCTTGTAAATACTTTTTGTAATATAAGTAACTATAAGTAATATTTTTTTTGTAATACCTCAAATTTTATTTTTAATGATATTTACAAGTTTAACAAAACAAAAACAAAAAACAAAATATTATTCTAGTCATAGCAAGTGAGAATTTTTGAAAAGGGAATAAATGTGTGTAATTAATTCAACGGTCCAACAGTGGCTTGGACCTAACACTAATGACATTTGTTCTTCTTGTAATTTTTATGTGGCTGTCTTCTTGTACCAAGTACGTAGACAATAGTTTGATTCTATTTGGAATCAAAACTCAAATTACATTTACAAGAAAAACGATCACAGATACAGTAATTCGTAGTATTCGCCAAAGTTCCTTTTGCAACTTTCAAAAAGTGCAAAAACAAGACCACTTTTTCGTAATAAGATAGTAGCAAAAAAGCACGACTATTCCATAAAACTGTCCACGTCCCTCCAGAAAACTCCCCCCACATGCGATTTGCCACGTGTCCCCACTCAACTACACACAAAGCCATTTTAAATCAAATTATTAATCAAACTTAAAAAACGTAATCGTGTGCTGATGATGATGATGACACTGTCACTGCCTCAAAAACCTCTATAAATTAGTCCTCTTCACCGAATCCTTGTAAATCATTACTGTACTTTTCTCTCTTAACGGTTTCTTTATTATTCTTCCCATTCTACCCCTCTTCTTCCTTCTAATTCCCCCTCAAATGCCACTGTCTTCTCACTAAACTCCAAAACCCACCGGAAAAAATGATTACGTGGCACGACTTGTACACCGTCCTCACCGCCGTGGTACCACTTTACGTAGCTATGATTCTCGCCTACGGATCCGTACAGTGGTGGAAGATATTCTCACCAGACCAGTGCTCCGGCATCAACCGCTTCGTCGCTATCTTCGCCGTCCCTCTCCTCTCCTTCCACTTCATCTCCACCAACGATCCTTACGCCATGAATTTCCGCTTCGTCGCCGCCGACACGCTTCAAAAAATCATCATGCTCGTCTTACTTGCTCTATGGGCTAACCTAACCAAGAACGGTAGCTTGGAGTGGATGATCACAATCTTCTCTCTCAGCACTCTCCCAAACACTCTTGTCATGGGGATCCCTCTGTTGATCGCCATGTACGGAACCTACGCAGGTTCTCTAATGGTCCAAGTCGTTGTTCTTCAGTGTATCATTTGGTACACTCTCCTTCTCTTCCTCTTCGAGTACCGTGGCGCTAAGCTTCTTATTATGGAGCAGTTCCCGGAGACTGGTGCGTCTATTGTTTCGTTTAAAGTTGAATCCGACGTCGTTTCTCTCGACGGTCATGATTTTCTTGAGACGGATGCTGAGATAGGAAACGACGGGAAGCTTCATGTTACCGTGAGGAAATCAAACGCATCGAGACGGTCACTGATGATGACTCCACGGCCTTCGAATCTTACCGGAGCTGAGATCTATAGTCTTAGTTCGACTCCGAGAGGTTCTAACTTTAACCATTCTGATTTTTACTCTGTTATGGGGTTTCCCGGCGGGAGGCTTTCGAATTTTGGTCCGGCGGATTTGTACTCCGTTCAATCTTCTCGTGGTCCGACTCCACGGCCTTCGAACTTCGAAGAGAACAACGCCGTTAAATATGGATTTTACAATAACACTAACAGTTCTGTTCCGGCGGCCGGTTCGTACCCGGCTCCGAACCCGGAGTTTTCAACCGGTACGGGTGTTTCAACTAAACCGAATAAAATTCCTAAAGAAAACCAACAGCAACTGCAAGAGAAAGATAGCAAAGCGAGCCATGACGCTAAGGAGCTTCACATGTTTGTTTGGAGCTCAAGCGCTTCTCCGGTCTCCGACGTGTTTGGCGGAGGTGCAGGCGACAACGTGGCAACGGAACAATCTGAACAAGGTGCTAAGGAGATTCGGATGGTTGTCTCTGATCAACCTCGAAAGAGTAATGCTAGAGG
>Ga0041059_1001215_pt1 | contig 20586 bp, 10 predicted proteins | sample AraColnosormetaG_FD_56232 | JGI IMG/M metagenome (GOLD analysis project Ga0041059, IMG submission 56232) | Arabidopsis roots microbial communities from North Carolina, USA - Col MF nosort | ecosystem: Host-associated > Plants > Roots > Unclassified | place: USA: North Carolina | collected... | reverse complement strand
ACTATAAAATTATTTAATCATATTTTGACTTAAAATGATAAAATTTAGGGGAAAATATCCAAGAGTATGAGAATCAATTAAATAATTTAATTTAAGAAAAAAAACATACAAAATAAAAGAAAATTATTATTCATACAATTAATTATGTAAAAATTTATAATATATATAAATAAATAATAAATCACCATAAACAATTAACTTACATTAATTATTAAGTGGACATGTGGCAAAAGCTAAGTGATGATGTGTCATTCATATAAAGAGAGTTGGCCAACTTTCATATATATGATTACACCACATATAGATAATTTATAAACTTATGATCTTTATATATACAATTTTTATAAAATTACCTACATATTTGTTATTATTAGTTAATTTGTTATTCTAGATGAACACTCATGCTATGCATGGGTTTTTATTTTTAAAATTGTTGGAATATATGATTATGGTCTTTTGTTGATTTTGATGTTCATTTGTGTGTGTGTTAATTTGTAATTAATAAATTCATATCTATTTTATATAGTTATAAGTTTTTATGATTAAATTTATCTATAATTTGAAATATTAATTTTACTATAATATGAATATTTATATACCTATTATTCAAATATTTCACTATCATGAACACATACAACAAAATTATATGATATATTAATATGTAGTTATATTACTTATGTATTTTGAAACTTGTCTAATTTAATTTTAACAAATAATTCTTTATTCCATATATTTTTTCGTCATCTAGTACACCAACCACATCATGATATGCTAATAATTTAAGTCAACACTTTAATTTTCTTCCCTTGCAAATAGCCATATAGAGTCTCGTATTTTGTGTGGATATGTCTAATGTCTCAGATGACCATTACGTGAAAAAATTGTATATCAATGTTATCAAGTTATCAGACCGCACAAAAATAAACAGAAAGAATGTCATATAATAAATCATATTCACATAACGTAATAATAAGAAAATATCCAACTAAAATTACTAAATTAATATGAGGTTAGATCGCAAACATCTAAACTACAACACACGTAAATTTTTAGCCATTATGGATTAATAACTATTGATAAACAAAACTCAAACAATAAGTAAAATAGAATGAAAGTAGTACTTAATACATTATTATGATTTTTATTTATTGAATGTTTTTAAAAAAATCATTTTAAAAGTGAGATTAATAGAGAATTTAACACAGCAAAAGACTTTTGATTTTCCCTCAATTAGATTTAATGATTTTTTTATTTAATTAATGTAGAATAACACATATCATTTTCTTGTGTGATGATGTGTCACTCATATAGAGAAAAGAGTTGACCAACTTTCACATATATGATTAATAATAATAATAGCCACCTGACAGAAAATATTAAAATTTACGTCTTAGCATAGTCAACAAAATTCAATATTCAAGAAAGCAAGATTTGAATTGAACCAATCAATAAAAACTAAGGTGGAGTTAGAATCGTAGATTAATTATTCACTCGCTTACTTCTATTAGTTCTATATGAAAAAAAAAAAATGCAAAATAATATAACAATGATAATGGTCTAATAAGACGTCGTTAATCCGTGTGTAATATAATGGTCGAAGATATTTTAGCGTAAACTCATAGAGATTTTAGATTTTATTCGAACAAAGATGATATATAGTTGTAATTACCTAGACTTGAGGCCGAATGTTTTTACCTGTCATAGGTTTACGGAATACTCATGCCTATACATTATTTCTTCGCTCTTGGATGAATAGGATTTAACCCGGATACTTATGCTAATTAACCAAAAGAGAAAGAAGAAGACATCGTTAGTGACAGAGACTTAACAAAAGACATATTTAGATGATGTGTTTACCATTGGCACGTAAAGTCTATGCTTACGTATTTGTATCCAATGCGTCACTTTAGATGTTATTTTATGAGTTGATTGGACGAATATATGGTGGTCGAAATCAAAGAAATGGTATATGTAAGAAAAGTTATATCCACAATATTCATTGTTGACAAGGCTAACTAGTCGTTTTTAAATGTAATATAACGATCAATAGACGTAATTGTTTAAAAATATATATGTTAGTCTATAATAATCATTTCAATTTGCATAAATACGGAATCTTGAAAAGATTAAATTTACTAGTTTATAACTTCTAATATTTAACAAATTTTGAAATTTATCAACCTTGTCGAGTTTTTGGATGTAACTTGCTTCAAGTTTTTTAGCTTGTTACAAAACCTATTGCAAATTTTCACACAAGACACTAATGAAAGAAAGTTAAAAGTTTGGAACATGTTTAGGCCAAGCCTAAACGATAACAATCACAACTAATTATATAGTGACGGGAATAAAAGAATATGCTTTGATGAAAATGAAGTCTCCAAATAAATCCAATATGAGTGGTAATACATCGCTGGGGTCTGGGGATGAGGCATGTTCGTTGCACGTCTTGGAGTCTCTTAATTAATATTTTTATTAAGAAGATACACTTTGAAAGTAATGTACTATATAAAGTTACATCATCCACATGTGTTATGTGTAAACATGTAATTGGATTATTTAGATTGATTCTATATTGCTTTTACTTTTTCTATCAGTTAGGCCATAAACGACGACGACAAGATTGCACATGTCTTTTGCAAATATTCAACTATAGTAAGAACTTGTACCACACAAATATGTGTGATGTTCAGTTTGGTAGATTTTTCATATTCTAGTCCTTGTCTACATAATGACAACCTCGGTTTTGTTTGTATGAACGACCCATCGATATATATATACATTATATACATGATGGATGGTTGATTTATTTATGCAACATAAATGATTTAATTTTGAAAGAACATTTGTAGTTAAACTTAAAGCAATTTGAATTTGACAGTTTATATTTTTACTAAATTTGAAACAGTGAGCGACGTGCAATAAAAAATTTAGACAACGATTAAGATCATCTCCAATGGTTCGTAACTTTGCATTTTAACAATGATTAAAATTAAAATTTTGGAACATGACACATAACTGTTTTTATTACTTATAAAAAAACTCTTAACTAAGAAGCAAATCTTAGTTTTTAATCTGTTTTAATTTATTTTTCAGAATTTAATTCTAAGATATTAGCCTAAGTTACACTTAAAGATACATTATGGGAAGTGCTTTAATATTTTAGAGTTTATGGATTTGTAAACAGTAAACTCATAGAATACTTACATACTATGTTTTAATAAAATTTGCATTGTGGTGAACCGGATCATCCAAACAAGGCCGTAATCAATTAACTCATAAGCAACGCTCCAAATTCCAAACATAAATCTATTCTAAATCTCTGCAAATTTACGTCTTGGAGACCTAGGTTATCATCATTCCATCCAACCACTATAGCAGAGCTAGCAAAGTATATATGATATTTTCTCTACCAAAAGCATTTGAACCAAGTGCCTCCAAGCATAAAATGCAAGAGTACCACTAGAATACAAGCCTGTTGAATTAAAATCCATGGTACACATGATTTTCTTGATTTCTTTTTTGCTAAACAAGATAAGATAACTTTTATTTTATAACTATAGTATAGAAGATGCTTTCGTTTTACAATGTCGAACAATAAAACATGTTGGTGGTCGCTATCGCTATTGCTAACTATTGTTGTGAAGCGAAGACGACCTAATTAAAACCACATAAACCAAAGTACCAAAGCTACTACAGCCTGTCTGGAAAACAAACGAGACGACGTCGTTTTCCAAGTTAAAATCGTAAAACGGCGAGAAAACGGCTGGTCGTCACTTCACGATGCGTTGGCACTTACCGTTAAAACAAAAACGTCGAGTCACGTTTGCAAAACCCGACGCGTCAACTAAACTTCAACCGTAGGATTTCTTTACTTAAAAATCCAACGGTTTCAACGCGTTTCTAAAATCTGAAACGCTGAAACGGAAAGTTTCTTCGTAAAGTCCCGATTCTATTTTTTTTCCTGTGGAGAACATTAAAAACGAAATCTAGTGTTTATTTATCTATCTATCGCCTTTTGTCTTTTCGTATTACGAGATTCCCATTACTTCTAAATTTCATTCATTCTTTTTTTTTTCTTTCTTCCACACAGATTCGTAACGAGTTCTTCATTTTCATATATCTCCGTTTCTGGGTTTTTTTTTTCCCTTTCAAGTTTCAATTTTTTCTTCTGGGTTTTTAATTTGGTGATCAAACGTTTGCATTAGACGAATCATGTCCGATGGATACATCAATTCGAAGAAGACTGATGATATTTGCGAAGATGTTTGTGGACAGGTTTGATTCTTAAAGATATATTTTTTTACACACTTGAAAAATCATGTTTTTTTTTCTTTCTGAAAAAAAAAATTGTAACTTTTTGAAGAATTTAATCTTGAGAGTTTTTTTTTTCTCTGAAAGAAATGATTTTTAATTGGTCAGATTGTTTTCTGTTGCTTGAAAAGATCTTTGAATTTTTGTTAATTTGTTCCATCTCTTATGAATTGTTTTTTATTATTTTGTAGGGATCAAAAGCAGCAAAAACAATCTCAAGGCTAAAATGTGTGCTTAAAGGTTTTGATTTAAGAACATACTTGTTCCTCTTTGTGTTGATGCCATTTGGTATCTTAGCAATTTATCTACACGGCCAAAAGTTCACTTATTTCTTTAGACCTCTTTGGGAATCACCTCCGAAGCCATTTCAAACCATTCCTCATTACTATAATGAGAATGTTACTATGGAATCTCTCTGTAGTCTTCATGGTTGGGGAATTAGAGACTCGCCCAGACGGGTTTTCGACGCGGTTTTGTTTAGTAATGAGAAAGATCTTTTAACTGTTAGATGGAATGAGCTTTATCCTTACGTGACACAGTTTGTGATTCTTGAATCTAATTCTACGTTTACTGGTTTGCCTAAACCATTGGTGTTTAAGAGTAATAAGGATCAGTTTAAGTTTGTGGAGCCGCGGCTAACTTATGGGACGATTGGTGGACGGTTTAGGAAAGGCGAGAATCCGTTTGTCGAAGAAGCGTATCAGCGAGTTGCGTTGGATCAGTTGCTTAGGATTGCTGGTATTCAAGAAGATGATTTGTTGATAATGTCTGATGTTGATGAGATTCCTAGTGCTCATACTATCAATCTTTTGAGATGGTGTGATGATATTCCTCCAGTTCTTCACCTTCAGTTGAAGAATTATTTGTATTCTTTCGAATACTATGTCGATAGCAAGAGCTGGAGAGCGTCTATACACCGTTACAGTCCAGGGAAAACGCGGTATGCTCATTTCCGTCAGAGTAATGTTATGTTAGCTGATTCTGGATGGCATTGTAGCTTCTGTTTCCGTTATATAAGTGAGTTTATATTCAAGATGAAAGCTTATAGTCATTCAGACCGTGTCAGATTCTCTCATTACCTGAATCCAAGGAGGATTCAAGATGTTATTTGCAAAGGAACTGATTTGTTTGATATGTTACCTGAAGAATACACATTCAAGGAGATTATAGGCAAAATGGGACCTGTACCTCGGTCTTATTCAGCGGTTCATCTTCCTTCGTACCTACTGTATAACGCCGAGCAGTACAAATACTTGTTGCCTGGTAATTGCATAAGAGAAAAACAGACAGGGTTTATATGATGATTGCTTTTAAAGTGTTCTTGTATAGTTCTAAGCTTCAGGGCCTTTGCATCATTCTTGAGATAAAAAGAGCAAAATTTTGCGCGAAAGAGAGGATATTGAAGAACGTAGCCAAGAAGCGTATATAACCCGATTGCTGGATATTTTTGCGATACAGGAGGGTTTGTGAGAACAAAAAGAGCTTACTATGAGTTAGAGCAGCACAACAATTCTCAGGTTTTTTTAACAATGGGAAAAAATGTTGTTGCCTAAGGCTGATTTGGTAGTATAGATGTTTCAGTATCCATTTGTTTATATAACAATTTTCTTCGCGGTTCGTTGTTCTGAGTTTAGTTCTGGTTATACAGTTGCTTGATTATTCTTATTCTGTTTCCATTTATCTATTAAAGCCTTCTTTGCTCTGATCATTTTTGACTCAGTATGACATAAAACATCAGTTTCTTGCTTCCATGTCTTCTCTGCAAAAAGTATTCTTCTTTCCAAGTTTAAGCTGTGTTGTTATTGTAGTTGTCAGTTTCTGGATTGGTATGTGCTTATCTCTTTCTTTAAGTGTATTTTCTGGGGTCAAGCAATACTGAGAAGATGCTGATGAATTACTTTTTGAATGCCAACTTAGCAATGAATCAATAAGCAAAAAGTGGCAAAAAGAGTCCTTTGCTTTCAAGTTAAATGTGTTATCTTTAGAAGGAATCTTGCACTAATCTGCCATGTGTCTCTGTTGTTCATGAAACTGCTTTGAACAGATTCTCTCTTTGAATTTCAAAGAGGAGGTTACCTTAATGAATACGTATAGTGGCATAAAAGCCAATCTCAAAAGTGGACTTTACAATTTCGTAAAGCAGCATTTTGAGGAAATTTAATAGAGAGGTGACTGAAATTTACTGTTTCTTTTCATACAAATCATCTTAATTTGCCATTGTAATACCATAATCTGAATTACAAATGCAAAGAATATAATTTGGCTAATCATGTTCTTTATCTTTCACTGAATTATCAGAAACTGAACCTAACAATAGATAGATCAGCCTTTTAGTATTCAGACCAGAGTTTAACATCTTTCATAGGCACCAACGAAGACAAATAACAACATCAGAAACTCTGTGATCTCGTAGTCTTCATATCTAATCACTATCCCAATCCTCATCCCTCTGTTTTCCACTCTTACTCTTTGAATTGTTGATACCATCTCTTGAACTATTGTTCCTGAATCTCGATTGTTTAGATGATGATGCTGATACTGTTCTGTTTTCATCCTCGTCATCATCACTACTCGAAATATAATTAGCCGGTGGTGCATCTTCTTCATCTTCTGAATCCCACATTGTGTTATCAAGATCACTCAATACATCGTCATCACTCCTCACTTGAGCTCGAGGTCGAGGTCTAGGATCGGGGCTTCTTCTCTTAAAATCCTCTCTTGGCCTTCTGGTGTTTGTGTTTGATGATCTTGCTCTATCAAATCTCTTTGGAATTTCATCATCCTCAGAATCCAATTCACCGTCATCGTCATCATCATCACTATCGTTGGGTCTCCTCTGGCTATGTGTATCCCTATCATTTCTTCTAAAGCCATGACTTGCATCTCCATAACTACGCAATTCAGGAGTTCTGCTTCTTCCTGCAAACTCTTCTCGGTTCCAATACCTTATCCTACCAGATTCTTCTTGCTCTGCAGCTTCCTCTTCCTCCCACTCCTTGTCTGCTGCTTCTTCTATCTCAGCTATGAATCTGTCTAGCTCCTCCTGGTCACTATCTTCATCGCCCGGTTCAGATTCTTCTCTATTGTCAACACTAGTGCCTCGTTCTGATTGTTTATCTCCATGGAAGACATACGGTGTTCCTTCCTTTTTGTCGATTGCATTGAAAAATGTCGAGGCCACTCTGTGGATGCTAGCCATTGCAACCGGATCTTCAGGGTTAACACCCATTCTCCGTAGCTGCTGTTCTGTTTTCTTTATGTTCAGCTTCTGAGATTCAAGCGCTTGTTCGAATCTTGCTTTGAATAAAGCCTGCAAAACATAAATACTTATTCATACAATGCCACTACAAAGCAACTGTTGAAGCAAGCCACACTTCAATGCTTCACAAATCCTAAATCAGATCAACCAAAGTCTAATTCATAACACTGATATCAACTAAGTATCATTCTTTAACCACCAAAGCCTCAATTATAAGGAAGAATCAAGAAACTGAAACTTAAAATCGAAAGATTTATACTGCTTTACCTTCCGTTTGGTAAGGGTGTTGACAGGGATTAGGTTCTTGGGCTGCCGGTAGTTTCTACCACGGAACATAATAATAGTTTTTACATTATGTATGTTAATGACTACCCCGCCACTCAGTCTCGCTATCATGCTCGCCATCTCTTTAATCTTTTCCTTAGGGAAGTTATCACAACAAACTTGCACAGTCTCATGAAACTTCCAGTGCATATGCATATTTTGTACCACTCCTCCAAAGACTCCACGAACACCAACAGGAACATAGTTTTTATTCTTGAAACCGATTTTCTTGAACGCTTGAACCTGCTCGGATGTGAAAAGCTCGGGATCATGCACCGGAGATGGCAGCTCAGGAAGATCATACTTCTTGAGCTTTTGCAACAAAAGCGCAACTTTCTTCTTCGCCTGCATCAAGAGAGACATCATTAAATTCAACTCTCTGACACACTTCACCGCAAAACAACCATAAAGAATCCAACTTTCTTACACAAACCACACAGTCTCAAGTTTTCACAATAAACAATCACACATAAAGTCTCAAACTTTAACAAAATATGAACACAGAAGACAAATATTCATGGATTAGTATCAATCAATATTTACCCTTTTGAGATTGTAAATGAGCCTTTCTTCATCAGTCATGAGTTTCTTCTTCAACTTCTTCGCTCTCCTAATCTCTCTTAACGTCTTACCAGACTCTTTACGCATTCTACTCTCAACTTTGCTCCTCATACTCCTTCCTCTCGATGTTGACATACCTCGAGACCATCCTTTAAACACTTGATTCATCAACGGCTGAAACGAATTCGAATTACCTTCACTTGAGTTACCAATGCTCGTAACCGGATTCGATGACGAAACCAGATTCCTTCAAGATCAAAATCGGATAATAAAGTTTTAAGCTTTGAGGAATTAAACGAATCTGGGAGATGGGTATTGGATAAATCTCAATAATCAGAGAGAAATCAGAATCAGAAATGGAGTTAGAATCTGAAGTTACCTAACACAGGAATCGGATTGGAGGAGAGAAAATAAAGACCATTTACAAGTCCTCCAGCAGTGTCTCGAGAGACTCCTAGAGACAAACATTTCGCTTCTGCAAACGAAGTGGCAAATCTTTCGAACAAGAGAGATCTTCTCAAGGGTTTCAGGGTTTTAGAAGACAATCCAATAAAATTGTAATATATATGCTTAACCTCTAGAGATTGAACATCAAAGTCGTTGTAGTATAGTGGTAAGTATTCCCGCCTGTCACGCGGGTGACCCGGGTTCGATCCCCGGCAACGGCGTAGTTTTTAATTTAACTCTTTTTCGACATTTATGCAAAAACGTAAACATTATTAATGTTTCAGGCTCAATATTTTTTATACACGAACAATTTCTTGTGACTGTGATCTAAATTTCTAATCTTAATACATTATACTTTTTTCCATCATAAACACTTTCCTCTCGTTTTCTTTACAGATTACACAACGAAATACATCATCTATGAGCAGCAGGAGAAGAAGCTTCCTTTTGTTTGTTTCTCCGATGAATCAGCAGTGTTAACGGTCTGACGAGAAACGTCTCCGTCTCTGACAGACATCAGAGAGCAAGTTCCGGGAGATTCCGGTGATAAAACTATGTTTTCTGATGAGAAGACTCGTCGATTCGGTGGAGGAATGATCTGTGGTGCCGAAACAGTGGTGAGGTAACGGAGGAGCATTTGAATTATCTCTGTGAAATTTGGCCGTTCGTTAGGATCTTCTTTCCAGCATGAAGTTACAATCATCTCTAAGTCTCCTGGTAAATCCTCTGCACTTGGCCTCAAGTTCTATCATAAAAACAAACACAAATTAGTCACAATGCCGGTTTCATTACTTTGAATTCATCAATTTGGTAACCAAGAAATGACAAATTTTGATACACGAATCCAAGGATCTTCCAAATAAGTAAAGATCAAATGCAGAGAGGCCACAGCAGAGATACAAGGGAGTTCAATCTAAGTTTCGGTTTGGTTTTTCGTGTCGATGATGAGTTCGTCTATTCGGTCTTAGTTTGTAATTCAGTTTTGCTTCAGAACCGATTGAGAGATGAATTATTACCTTGAATGCAGCAGCATATGCTGCTTGTAGATTTGACATGCCTTCAAATGGTAACTTGTTGAGAATAAGTTCCCACAAGACAATGGCAAAGCTGTAAGCATCTACTTTATGATTATAGTGTTTCTTCTCTCCTTGCCTTAACGTAACCGTACTGTAGAGCTGTATCATTCATTAACCAAGATGTCCGATAAGACAACCGCGAAAAGAAAAGAAAAATCCCGGGTTAGTAGTAATATAGTTACCTCGGGGGCCATCCATCGGTATGTACCAGTCTCTGCGGTCATCATCTCGGTTAATGATTCTTCTCTAGCTAAACCGAAATCAGCGAGTTTCACTGTCTTATGATCCGCTGATAAGATCAAATTCTCTGCAGATGCAATAAGATCATAAGCTTTCCATACATACTTAGAAGTCACGGATTTAGATTTCTTTCCATTTACCTGGTTTAAGATCGCGGTGAATGATACCGTGGGAATGTAAACATTCCATTGCACGAGCAATGTCAAGAGCAAAACCAACAGCCAAACGAATGTCTAAACGCTTTGGCCGTAAGCTGACTAGATATTTACGCAATGTACCGCCTAGTAGAAGCTCAGTAACTATAACCATCATGGGTTCTTTGCACGCTCCAATGAACTATACAAATTACCAAACGTTGTTGATTACAACCCAATACTCTCTGATTAGCCAAATGAACAGAGTTGGTGGATAGAAAAAATTGAAAAACCTTGACTAAATTCTTGTGCTGGACTTTAGACAACATAGCAATCTCTCTCGCAAACCGGTTATCTCGTTTAGCAATCTCTTCAGGGGACTCTCCTCTTTTAATAATCTTAATCGCCACTGTTTGGTTTCTATACCTAAACAAAACAAAAAACACATTTTCAATCCATCAAACAACAATCTTCAAGCATCTCCAGAAACAGATAAGCTTCAATAAATACTAGAAAGAAAGATTAAACCAATTAGCCTAATAAGTAACTGAACCAGACAATAAAAGATTCTCTTGTGCTTCATATACGCAAAGAGTCAAACTTTTTTCAAGACTAAGTTCTTTTTTTTCAAACTTAAACAAAGATTTGAAATTTCTGTAGCAAGCAATGATTATAGATAAAAAGAGACAACTTTTAACTTTTGATTCTTAGTATATATGGATGATAAAGATTGTAAGTCAAAGCTTACTTTCCCTCATAAACTTTGGCATGAGCACCTTCACCGATCTTAGGACCAACAAAGAGATGACGAGGATCAACAAGCCATTTAGGATCCAATTCAAACTCTTCGTTCGAGTAAAACCCACTTGCAGATCCCATTTTCCCACAACAACCCCAGAACAAAAATCACAAAAACCCTAGTTGGCTAAAGAGAGAAAGAGAGAGATATGTCAAAGCTGGGCCCTTTTTGATTGATTAATCATTCTGTTTGGTTTTGGAATTGAGAAACTATACAACAATCAGATAGATAAAGAAACAAAAAAGATGCTTTTTTTTTTGGTGGAATATAAAGAGAGAAAATTATCAAAGGATTCCCCGAACACAGAATAAAGAAAGAAACACGACAATCAAAATCCTAATTTCGTCAACTACATAAAGAAAACAAAAACATTGAACGGCAAAGATGGGAATTTGAGAGAAGAATGGGAAGAAGAACTGAAGTTGACACTGGAACTGATGGAGAAATGGTCAAAATTTTGATGATTCGTGTTGGTTTGGTTAATGATTATTTTTTTTGAAGTTTCTTATTTTAGGGGTTTTGAGAGAGAAGGAAAAAAAGGAGTAAAGAAATCGAAAGTTGTTTGCTTTTTCCGCGTAGGCGTCAGTGAGGGGTGAGGTGACCAGAAATCTCCTCTATCTCTTAAGAAAAAACACTTACGGGTCTTTTTCATCCTTTTTTTTAGTGTCTTTCTTCTTCTTAAAAATACAATCATAATTCAAAACTATTTGTAATCTATTTTGTATTATTGAGAAATAATAGTACATATTGAACTAAGTGGGTGGTTTAAGAATTAAGATCGATTTCTAGAAGAAGACTAGAAGCCATTGATATAATGAACATATGAATAGTGAAGCAACAACTAAAATAAGACCAAAAACTGAAATGTGAATAGAAAAATCTCGTCGGTGAAAAAGAATGAGGTAGGTGGGATCCATTTACCTAGCTTACGACTGTCCTTGTGTGTGTACCTTCGCAGATATCTATTTTTCATGTTTTCAAACCCATTTTTATACTCTTTTTATATTAATCAATAAAATTATTTTGTCGATTATGAATTACTCATTGATCTTTTTTTTGGTCCTTTGCTTATAATTTTGTTGAATGGTAACATTGTCCCATAATCAAAATCAAGCTTGAAACTAAACCAAATTGTGTCGTTTGACCCAAATAATATATGGTTTTATTATATATTTCCAGTTTCTACTTTCGTTAACGGATGTTATAAGTTTCTTTAAAGTATTATGATGATATGTTTATTTTGGTATGGTCAACAAATTTCTCATGTTTTCAAATATTAGTTAATATTTAATTTATGTTTTAAATGGTCACATACAAAGTTGATATTTAAAATGTCTACAATTTGAAAGCTGATTAATAAAATCGTTAGAGGTGATAATGGACGTTAGAGGTTCCATTAACGACTGATAAAGACATGTTTATTTTGACTTAATCAACGAATTCTCATGTCTCAAAAGTTAGTTCATGTTTTAAACGACCACTCGGGAAATTAAATGACATTTTTTTGCTTAACTCCTAACTGTGACTTTTGTATTGCCTCAACGCGTGGGCCAGTATAACTAAAATAAGTAGCTCCCTCACCTGCTAATTTCATATACGTATACTCAAAACTAGAGAAGATTGATATATTCCAATGACAACATAATAAGATAAACCAAACTAAACCGAGTCAAAAGCAAGATTACATCCCATTCCTGCATTGCCCATACCGAAACCAAATGATGGTTATATAGTTCCAAAAGATTATTACCTCTCCATGTTTTCTTTTCTTCCTTTACTTCTATAATATGGCTACCAAAAATAAAGTTTCTTCTTAAAAGTGTAAAAAGAGGAGGGTGGTTCAGGTTCTTAACCTGACCTTCTGTAAATGCTGTAAGCCACGGCAACGGTTGCGACAGCTGAAACTACTGCTGCTCCCAAGAGAACCTCTTCTTTCCCCATCGATTTCAACCAGTTTAGCTTCATGCATCCTTCTTTCTTGACTGGCTCTGCAGCTTGTTCTTGGCAACATGAAACTCCGTTTGCACCTTGGCAACAACCTCCTGTGAACCCTTTCTGCTCCACAGGTTCGCGTTCTTCCACCATTACACTGTTTCCGTTTGGGATTTTATGCTCATCCTCTTTCTCAGCTTCCTCACCCTCGGGTCTTAGTCTCATCTGGCCTCTGAAATAGAAATTATTTTCGTTAAACAATGTTGGTCAATTGAAAACACAGCGTTAAATGAAGATAAGCAATCAGACAAGGTATGAACCTGAAACTTGTTGACTATGGTTCTAGAAATAAAGTGATAACAATATTTTATTAGATAAAATGGGTGAGTAAAGGGTTATGAGCTTCCTAGTTGGGCAAACAAAAACCTCAGCGAAAGTACCATTACACGCAGAAACTTCTTGACTACATTGCAGTATCATACTAGTTATACATATACGGAGTTGCAACATTCATTAGCAAACAATAGTTTTTGTCTGTTGAAAAACCGTTTCAGTTCAAACACGAGGGTATATGTCTAGTGTAAGGTTTACTACAACCATGGATATCGATATAAAAAGTACAATGTACACGAGGAAATGTAAAGCTGTTTTAACAGAGACATATCTGCAACAATCTAGAAACAAGAAGTTGGAAAACAGACCTGGAAAGGTTTTGAATGATTTCTCCTTTTGCAATATGCTGATCAAGCATTGCAGGCACGTCATCAGGAGTCACATAGCCATACCTGCATAAAACCAAGATCGTTATGCATAATATATTACATTCAATTACTTTTCTGAATTATATATGCAAGTTGAATTTGACATTTTCTTACCAATGGCCAGAAACATTTCCAGCTGAATCAGGGCTGAAGACAATCAAATTTCCAGCATACTTGTGCCCACCGATATGAGAACACGGCAAAACAAAGATTTTGTCTGAAAGTCCACGTGAACTTATCTCCTGCTCGAACTTCTCCATAAGAACTGGTCCACAAACACCACATCTCTTGTCTCGGCTACCATGAGCGCACACAAACACAAAGGAACCAGTCAACTCTTCCTGAATCCCAGAAGTCCATGTTTTTCCTTTCACAAGCACATCTTCCACAAAAGCATCCACATCTGTGTCCTGAATCGCCCTTTAACAATAACAACAAGAATAGAAAATGTACAAGGATAAATAACAAGATAGCTACAGGATCCAAAACAACGTAGAGTAACTAACATAAACACATATTAACAGAATGACCGGAAATCGGCTTTTCAGATCCAAAACTTGAGTTTAAACATCATCATCTCTACAACTTAAAGACACAAAATCTGAGAATCTACAGTTCTTAAATCCCTAGAAATCGAAATACGAAGCAAGAATTCGAAACAATGAGGTCAAGTCCTAGTCAAAATCTTTCCCTAAAGAGAAAAATGGAGGCAAAACTAGCTGAGAATCGAATCTCTGAGGGCACAAGGATAAGTTAGAAGATAGCTACAGTATCCATAACAACGCAAAGAACAATAACAGAGTAACATAAACGAATATCAACAGAATGATCAGAAACTAGATTTTCAGATCCAAATCACGAGTTTAAAAATCACCATATCTACAACACAAAGACACAAAATCTGAGAATCTACAGCTCTTAAATCCCTAGATATCGAACTACCAGGCAAGAATTCGTAACAAGGAGGTCAATTCCTAGTCAAATCCTTCCCTAAAAAACCAAAAAATAGCTGAGAATCACATCTCCGATGAACTTACTTGTATCTAACCATCTCCGGGAAAATCAACACATCTCCATCAGATTCACCACCACCACCACACACCGTAAGCTTCGTCTACAACAACAACAAAAAAACACTCAAAACAATCAGAAAGCTAAACAAGATTCTTCTTCACACCTAAAAAAACATTTGTGTGTTTGTTACCTCAACAGCGAAATCAGCTTTACGATCCTTAAACAACTTCGCGAAACGCTGAGGAAGTCCTTCAGTTTCAACACGAGGAAGCCAAGTCTCATGACTCTTGTAACAAAGGAAAACATGACGACCGTACGGACCAACGGAACCGGCGAGAGTACCACTGTACATCTCCGATCGTTTAAATCCGTAAAGCTCGTCTTCCGAAACCGGGACTGCGTTAACGTTCTCTGCTACTTCTTCCGCCATTGAAGTCTTCTTCCTCACACCAAAATCTAGGGTTTCACAGAAGCAAATAGAAGAAGAAGAAGAGAGAGAGTTGAAGAAGCGAATCAATCGAAATGGAGATGTAAATTTCGTTATCATTTAAATAAATTTTCGAAAAAGAAACATTTTGATTTGTGCTAAAAAATCTGTGGGGAATCTGAAACCAACCGTCTCTCACAGCTCCACGCCAATTGGGCCTGATGTTATAGTGACTGGACGGTTACATAAGTCTTTTACCAACCCCCAGCTCACAGAATGGATTCGTACCTACCAACCAATCTCTACTCGCCCGTCCAACTGCTACGGTGACAGACGGTTACTTTAGTTAAAATTAGATAATACTCTTTTGATTGTTTTGAAGTGTTTATGCTCAACTAATTAAATTATCAATTAGGAAACACCACACGTAATTAAATTCATTTTTGCAAGTTATATTGTCTGACTTTTATTTTATATAAATTTTTAGACTATTAAAGTATTAATTACACAGATTTTTAATTAAAAAATAATGAGAATAATTATTTTGTCTTTTTTTTTTCACAAGAGGGATCATTTTTATTGAGCAAGTCAAATATTATTTTGTCTTTACATCTCTAATTTACCGTTTCTTTTAAGATTCTTTTTCTCTGCTTTTTTCTAGATCCCTTATAGGAAATTTTACTAAAGATGAACATTAATGTTTGTAAATTCTTTTACTTTTAAGATTTTTTTTTTAATTTGGTGCACTGATAGGTATTTTCTTTCGAATAACAAAAACTAAGAGAATAATCATATTTTGTGTTTTTACTCTAATTTTACCATTTTTTTAGATTCTTTTTCAATTTTCAGTAACACTAATCTGTTTAATGATTAAAAGAACACATCTATTGATGATTAAAATTTACATTTCCTTAGTTGCAAATTAAAAGACACTTGTATTGGAAAAACTAGATACAACCTCACCACAATGTGAAGAACACAACAGTCAAATATTTGGTAAGACCAAACACATCAGTAACACAAAAATCTAGACACAAACCTCAAAAGCAAACATAATACGCCGGTATCAGATTGAACCAACCAAAACTGATAGTGAAAGAAATCACAAATCAGAAGAAATCAATTTCCAAATAATTACCAGAAGGCTTCACATCCACAGTAGGAGGCTTATCATAACCAACATGTCCATGTCCTTGACTAAAACCATGACGAACACTGTGAGCTTGATCCATTGGTTTAACCGGTTGAGGAATCTGTGGTGGACTGGTGCATCTGATCAAAGCCCAATTCACACTTTGGAAAAACGGATGCTGCTTAATCTCAGTAGCTCCTCTTCTATAAGCCAACCGATGCTGAGGCTCTTTCACTAGCAATCCTCTGATCAAATCTCTAGCTGCAAAGCTCACATTTGGATGCTCGGGAAACCGCAATGGCTGTCCAACTACGTTAAAGAGTGTCGCTCTGTTATCGCCTCCTCTAAACGGTGTTATCCCAAATAGAAGCTCATAGAGGAATATCCCGAATGTCCACCAGTCAACCGCGCTTCCATGACCTTCTCCTTTGATAATCTCTGGTGCTAGGTACTCGTGTGTACCAACAAACGACATTGACCTTGCGCTAGTCGGTTCAGCTATCAGCTCAGGAAGCGGTCTGATTTGGCGGCTCATATCGTTCGACTTCTTCCTGTGCTTTCCTTTAGACAAGAACCGAGGAGTGAAACACACTGGCTGGATGCAGTCAGGCTGAACAATGCAGCTCGATTGGTCTACACATGTTGGTTGGATACAGTAGCTTGAGCTTTTGGACTCAAGCGTGATTGCTGCGAACCGAACCAACGTTGGAGAGACTGCACATCTCAAAGAGAGGTCGAAATCAGATAGCATTATATGTCCATCTTCACGAACTAAAACATTCTCAGGCTTAAGGTCTCTGTATATGATCCCAAGCATATGTAGATACTCCATAGCAAGAAGAACTTCAGCAACATAAAATCTACAAACAAGACAGCAAAAAGATCAAAACTTTCAGCTAATAACGAAAACATTAACCGTAAAGTCTCGAATTTTTACCTAGCAGCTTGCTCAGGGAAGTACTTTCCACGCTGTTTTTGTCTAAGAGAATGTAAATCACCACCAGGACAAAACTCCATAACCAAACAAGAATTCATCTCTGTTTCGAAATGTGAGTAAAGCGTAGGCAAGAAAGGATGATCTAACGATTGAAGTATCTCTTTCTCAGTCTGAGCTCTAACAAGCTTCTTCCTCGCTGCAATAGCAGCTTTCTCCATAACTTTCACAGCAAAACTCACTCCAGTTCCAATCAACTCAGCTAAGTAAACATTACCAATATCACCTCCTCCTAACTTCTTAATCAGCTTGAAATCTTTAGCCTCAAGCGACGAACCAACCCGAGAACGAACCTCCTGAATCGCAACCCAACGCTTATCGTTATTATCTCTATGTGGCTTGTAAGCTGCATTACTCAGACCACTTGAGCTACTCTCATCACTAACATCACTCCCTATACTTCCTCTGTATATCATTACACCATTCTTCTCCAAATCAATACCACCTATACCAATAGTGCTTATGCTTGCACATTCACTGAATTCTGTGTTGGTAAAGCTTTGTTTTGCTTCTGTGTAAAACGTGTTGGTTGGGCTAGAGTAAAACCTTGGCTCTGATTGTTTCTTCTTACGTATAATCGAAATTGGTGTCTCGGATTCAGCTGAAACAGAGGACACAGAACTTTCTATAACTTCAGGGGAAGTTGGTTCTGGTTCTGGGATTAATAACGTCTTCATTGATTTCTTGGTGCCTCTTGAATCGATTGAGAAAGATGTAATCGAACCTTTGGATTTAGATTGAAAGTTTCTGGATTTGGATGATGAACCAACGTAAACGACTGATGAAGAAGAATCCATTGAAGGTGTTCGACAAAATTCCTGAAAGAAAGGTTTTTAAAAGTTAACTTCAAACCCGAATAAAGAAATCGAAAAAAGTGAAACCCAGCAATGATTAGGGTTACTTAAACTCAATCAACGAATCAATTTCAAGTAACCGCCGAGACAACGTAGAGAGAAAGAAAAAGTTTCGATTTTTTTTTCCCGCAAAATTTTGAAGTTCCGGTAAAAGTTGCAGAAACATAGAGGAAGAAGAAGGAAAGAAACTATAACCTGATCATAGACAAATCAGTGGTTTATGAAAATATTTTCTTTCTCTTTGACGAGTTTTGTTAGATCCGATCCGATTAGTGTCCGAGAGAGAAGAAGAAGAAGAAGAAGATGTTTCTTTCTTTCGTATTCTTTAAATTTGCTTTCTTCAGGTGAATGAAGAAGATAAAGAGAAAGTTCGATGTTTCGTCGTTTAATGGGAAAGTTTTTTTAAGCAACTTTTTAAACTCTCGATCTTGCGATGTTCCCTCAAAAGCAAATTTAATTACTGTAATTAAGTAGGGAGCCGCATCTAAGCACTAATTAGTAAGATTATATTATACACTCGTTGTGTATGAATCTTCGTGTTATGTTTTTGTTATGTCTAGGCTATAAAGTTTGAGTATTAGTATAGATTTAGTAGTAGGTCCGTAAAAAATGATTGTAGGGTCACGTTCATTTTGGTCATATTCGACGAATCTGAAATCCAAATTTTAAAATATGAAATCGACTGATCTCTAGGCTACGAATAGAGACAGAACCGCATCATGCGGTACGGTTGTAATAGTAACAAAAAATCTATATATATTTTTTGTTATTATTAGAACTGCATCGCACTTTATGTGCAGTTAAACTGTATGTTATCATTCAGAGTTTTACTAAATGTTCTATGTTTGTGTAAATAATCCAATTTTTAGTTGAATGTGGTTTCATTTTACGGTTTTGAAAATTGTTAAGGATTTTAAAGTACAATAATAAAAAATTAGTTTGAAATTTTTATAAAACTGAGATTAGCTATTTTTTATGATGTATAATTTGTTTAAGCTAAGAAGAGAAAATTCACTCTTGGTGTTGGATTACCCTACGCATTAAACTCTTAAACTAATTATTTGTGCATGAGAAAAAAATTGTGTTCTTAAATTAAGTTAAACGAAACATAGATGAGAGGGTCATGACTCATGAAACAACTGACAAGGTTATCCATTTTCATATTTTCGTGATTTGAAAATTCTATTTCGAATCAATATCTATGCAATGAGATTATACAACATGGAATCATAATCATTAGATATTAATTGCACCAATGCAATCTTGTTGGTAGATTTTAATTAAAATATTTTTCTATCAGGAGACATGTCCTCCTAAGAATTCGAGATGGCTGGTACATTGAACCACTGATAATAAATTTATTAAAACTTAAATAACTATGCATGTTCTTCTTTATTTCTAGAAATAATTAATTTTACTGTTTAAAATGACTCCATTAGTTAAACCATTTTACGAGGATGAATCTAAAAATTATTCAACAAAAAAAAAAAACGAGAAATCATGTTAACAAAACAAAAACTGAATAGTGATTAGTAATTAATTACACTTAAAAATTGAGTTAACATAATGTAGGAAGTAGGCGGAAGTTACGACCGAGGCGCCTCAATGCCTCACATGGACGCACGTGGACTACCGGCAACAGCACGTGGACGACGGCTGTCGTCGTCCTCCGGCGTATTTTATTATTTTGCGCTTCTAATATCCTCGTCTCGGGTACAGGTGAGTATTTTAACTGAACCAAGTCAAACTAAACCGAACTAGTCTAACCCAAACCATGTCACAATCGTTGCATGTTGATGTTTGATTAATAAACTTTTTACTAAACCAAACGATGAAGTTTATTTGGAAAATTGTTTGGTATATAAGAGCACAGAAAATTACTTTTGAATGTTTAAAATCTTTGGGAATCAACTCCAACACAAACCAAAGTAAAACCAAACAAACTAAAACCTAATACGGCGTTGATCATCAAATTAGCCTTTCAAGCCTCAGTCTATCTTGTGTGGAAGGAGCGGAACCAAAGAATTCATTCCTCCTCTCAGAAAACTTCCTTAACTATTGTCAAGGAGATTAAGGTTATCTTGAAGGCGCGCCTTGATCCGTTGGCTCGTGCCCAACGGTTAGCCAGACCGGGATCGTCGGTTCTCTCAACCTGGTTTAGGTTGTTCGGGTAAGGTCTCTATCTCCTTTTTTCCTTCCTCTCTTCCTCTTTCTTTTGGGGCCTGCGTGCCTGTGTTGGGCTTTTGCCTTGTTCTGTTCAGGCCTGTGTGCCTTTTTAGCCTTTTGGCATTGTATGTTCTCTTTTAAAGGAAATTTAAAAT
>Ga0041059_1001214_pt1 | contig 20614 bp, 21 predicted proteins | sample AraColnosormetaG_FD_56232 | JGI IMG/M metagenome (GOLD analysis project Ga0041059, IMG submission 56232) | Arabidopsis roots microbial communities from North Carolina, USA - Col MF nosort | ecosystem: Host-associated > Plants > Roots > Unclassified | place: USA: North Carolina | collected... | reverse complement strand
TTTTTTTTTTTTTTTTTTTAACACGAAGTTGGCTTTGTTTTCTTTGTATTTTTGTATTGGTCAATTTTTTTATTAGTAATCATGCGCCGTTATATCTTAATTTTTAATTAATGTTTTCTGCAACAAAGTATAGTTAATTTGCTGACGACAAAAACACAAAAGTAGAAATATATTGCTTAAGAGAAAAGCATTAATTATTTCCAACGTTTTCTATACTCATATTTTTCCTTATTGTTTACAGGTTTGACCAAAAACATTAGATTAGTGAATCTTTTTCCAAAACAAAAGATTTACCAATTTTTTCTTATATTAATTAATGTATAAGTAAAATGTTCCTATATAGATCATTAAATCATATCAGAAATTTTAACCTTTATGTTTCCTACCAAAAATGACACTTACTGAAAACATAGAAATTAAAATTATACCATTTTTGGGGAAATTACACCTAAACCAATCTTGTTACGATTTCAACCGCGTCGGTTTATTAACGGTTCGGCTAAAGGCCGGTTTAATAATGTTTATAAATATGGGTTTAGGATTGAAATTTCGCAGGCTTTTTGCAGGAACGGAACCTCATGCGAAAAATTCGATCATGCGATCGTTTCGTCTCAAGAACAGGTAATACTTGTGTTGATTGGATAAAGATTCATCATGCGAAACAGAGTACGTAGTAGTGTTCTAATGTCACTCTTCTTTTCGTAATCAGATGGCAGATAACGAAGGGAATCTGGTAAATATATTCATCTTCATCGGTTTTTTTTTTTGAATCGGAATGTTATGATTTCGAATGCTACTGTTTTTGGCTTCTTTTCTTATTCAGATTATAGAGATTGAAGATGATGATGATATGGTAATGTATTCATCGATCTTCACCAATTGTGTTTCTTTGTATTTACGACCTTTTTTTCTAATCAGAATGAAGTGAACCAAGTAGACGAAGAAAATCAGTATATAGTGGAGGAAGCGGACGAAGAAAATCAGGTGGAAGCAGAGAACGAAGAAGCTCAGATATCAGAGAACGAAGAATTTGTGATTCAGGAACAACCGAAGAAACTGATCATGAGTGATGTTTGGGAGCAGTATCTGACAACTGCGGAAATTCGGAAAGAAGACATGAACAGGCTCGTGATGAACTTTCTTGTGGTTGAAGGATATCTAGAAGCTGTGGAGAAATTTCAAAAGGAATCTGGAACTAAGCGTATCCTCTTTCAACTTGTGGAAGAACTTTCTCAGATTCTTTCTAGTGCTTGGTGTGTTATCTGGTCTCTGTTATTTCCTTAACAAGAAACAGCAGAAGTAGGTGTTGCGAGCATCAGTGACAGATTGGCTGTTAAAAGGGATATCGAAAGCGGAGATCTTGAGGATGCTGTTGAGAAGTTGAATGCTATAAATCCTGAGGTACAATGCCTCACATTTTCATGCAAACTGATCATTGGCGTGGACATATGTGATGTTGCTTTTCTATTCCTAACAGGTCACAGTTTCTAACCATATGAGAGATTGTGGTATTTGCAGATACTGAAGACGAATTTTTCTCTTAATCAGCAGAGGTTCATAGAACGAATCCGCATAGGGGTGACAATTAAGGAGACCTTTAATTTTGCTGAGAAAGAGCTTAAACCATTGGTAGAACAGAACGTAAGTCTTTTTAACCGTTGAATCACTTTGTGTCCTGTTAGTACGTATCTCATGTCTTCGATTCATCTCTTATGGGACTTTAATCAATTTATGTTATGTCATCATACTAATAGTTTACTTAGGTTTCAATAACGCTTAAAGATGATGTTGTCTATGTGTAATGAATCTATATCTTGCTTGCTGAGTCCACAAATGCCACTGATCTTTGATCCTATTAGAGTATACTGAAACATCACGGTCATAAAACTTTCCACAACTTATGCAGCTGGCGTTTCTGGAAGAATTGGAAAAAACTATGGCTATACTCCGTTTTAGAGATCTCCCTGACATCCCGGAGGCAGAGAGAGAGCTTCTTGACAACTCACGGTGGTTTAAGACAGCTGCCGAAGTAAATGCAGCGATTCTTACTAGCCAGACTGGTCTAAAATGTAAGTGATCAACTTTCTTACTAGTTATGGCTTAAGATAGCAAGTAAAACAATGAGCTTAAACCTCCAGCACAGTTCATATGCAAACAATATATAGGATCAATCGGTTATGATGCCAAAAACTGTTATAATTACAGTGAGACAGCTATTTTTACATTCCGTAGTTTCCCACATGTGTCATCAAGATTTCCTCTTGAAACTTTGTCAATATACTAAGTCGATGATGATCTTATGTTTGTGACTTAACAGGTCCCAAACTTCTAGACTTGTTGAAGATGTTGACTTGGACTCAGAACCAACTGGATGAAAAAGTAGAGTACCCACGCATGAGTGTTTTGCCCACTGGCCAGCTCACAGTCATAAACCCGCCATGGCCATCAGAATGATTCTTCACCTCTTTCAGCAACTAAAGGCTCTGCCAAAGGGAACATATATAGTGAAATTTTAACCTGATCAGTTACAAGAACATGAGAAGACCATTGCTTCGCATTGTATATTTTGATTGACATGAAGTGTTTTGGCCTTACATTTATGATAAAGTCATTTGCTTTCTGATGGAAAAAATATTGGACCACTTGGTGGTAGCAGTAAACAAGAGAGGTTGGTTACTGGTTAGGCTTTTATTCTCCAACATGGTACGATTCCTAGAGAGCTACTTGTGAAGTTGGTATTGAATTGGTTTTTAAGTTTGTTGAGTGTTTGACCAACTAAAAAAGTTGCTTCTTTGTCTCCTTATTGCATGCACTGTTCTTCAATGTACTTTATAATCTCTGCTTTGCTTATCTCTACCTCTCTCACCTAAGAAGATCGTTGCAAAAACTAATATGTCCGGAATAAATATAGCATGTTTTATAAGAATGTTAGGTGCGAGTCAATGGTGTTCCTAGTTTCTAGTTCAAGTAAGTGATTAACTGATTCGAAATTGATTAGTGGATAAATATACTAAATCTTAACGAATTATAGACTTATAGTAACATTCAGTCATCTAACGAAAATAAACGCATTTTTTTCCACATTATTAAACTTAAACTCAAAAAAATTCCAATTTTAGTTGTTTAGCAAAATGGTCAAACCATATAAAAAAAAAAAAATTAACGTTGGAACTTACACAGAGATTAGTACGCAAAAAATGTGTTTATAGTTTCAACTTTTAAACAACCATTTCTCGTTTGTTTTCAAAGTGGTCAATAAGTAATTTCGGCATCTGCATTGGAATATGCACAAAGTGATACTTTAAAGTGTGTTCACGATTTCAATTGTTACCAAAAATAAAATCGATAATTAGAAGCTTGATTCGAAATTAGAATGATCGATGACTTGTCGAGATAATTGCTTACAACCATTTGAAGTACATTGAAACAAAAGATTCAAGTTTTGACGAATAAATCTCTAAAAGAAACAACAAATTTGATGGTAAATAACACAAAGAAGAGAGAGAGAGAAACTGAAACAAGTGTGACTGTAAAGAAATAAGAGAAAGAAAGAGATTTGACATGGTCAAAATTTGACAGAAACAACATAAATCAAAGTGATTCTGTGGAGTTTACAGTTACAGTCGCCGGAGAATCTCTGAGGATTCTCTACTCCGTCGTCGAAGTTTAAAGCATAACTCCAAGGATCATACTGAAACATAGTTTGCTTCTTCTTCTTCGTCTTCTTCACCGCAGCCTTCATCCTCCGGAACATCTTTTTCCGGTACTGATTCACCGCCTCGAATCTATCCTCTAATCTCATTTTTACTCAGAAAATTCAGTTTCTGGAATTAAGCGTAAAAGGGTCTTTTGAAAATGGATGAAAGTTTTGATCTTTTTGGAGCAGAAGAAAGAGAGGAGGAGGAATGAAGGAAAAAGTTAGCAGCTTTTTTAAAAATGGGAGTTGAATTCGTGTGAGGAATTTACATAGGGGGTCACGAGAAAGAGATATAACAGAGGAAGAGGAAGAAGAAGAAACTTTGGGCAGAGTGCCTAAAACATCATTTTCGGATACTCTGTTTCTTTTTTTATTTTATTGTTCAACTGTTTGGTCTTTGTCTCCTACTATCTTAACGAATCAATATTCCTTTTTTTCTTTCTTACAATTAACATTCTTTTTTTTATATACTTCAAAAATATAAATAAATTCAAAAACCTTTAGAGATTTTGAAATGAATTTATCTAAGAAAATCAAAAATTTGACAAATAAAATCGGATATACTACAATTTCGTTGGTTGTTGAGATTTTGTTTTTGTTTTTACTGTTTCTAGGAATAATAATGCTAAATTTTACTTGTTTATTTTGAGATTTTAAAAAAAAAATGTCAAATAGTAAAAGAGTGATTGATTGTGTTGTAGTTTTTGGTCAATACAAATGTTTAAAAGTAGGATTAGGGCTTAATACTGTACTTGTCGAGACTTAAGACTGTACAAGTGCATTAAGTGACTATTAGATAAAAATCTCATAGCAACTATCCAAACAATATGTCATTATGTGGATCTCAAATTCCGTGTGGTAATTTTAAATCGAAGATGAAAGAATCGGAGATTAAACCTTTCGTTGAATAACAAAAAAAAAAAACTAAAGTTGTAGGTAATGTGGGAAATGAATTAGTCATTCCATGTCAACCTTTACTTCTGTGTTTATAGCGCCGTTCCATCATAAATACGTGTTTTGTAAAGTTTTTACTCGAGTTTTGCTCTTTTACCTCAACATTTATTGTCGATATTTGCATGTTTTGATACCAGAGTTTGAATTCAATGAGAACTTGTGAAATGTTGAGGTTTGAAATGGACTTTGGTTACTTCACAATTGTTTATTCAGCTCGACGAGACTTTTTTCAATAATATTTCATGTAAATGGGCCTGTACTAAGATTTCTTGTGCAAGATCCAACACCAACAACACTTGATGAGAATTAATCAAACAATCAGAGAAAACATACATTAACCTAATTAATACCAACATTAGAGACCACTTAGCTCGTATATCTATCATCAAATACGAGGAGAGATTAAACCAAATTGAGAGGAATATTGTTTCCTGTCTTATTCTGGTTTTAATTTTGGCTTTGATTGGTGGAAAAAAAGAACTCAACGTAATCACTTTTTTATGCTTAGACATGCAGTGTTAGTGTATACTTTAGGATTAACTAATTACTGTACTAATTAAAAATAATGATCGAATCACGCCTGTCTTTAATAGGTAACAAAGTGTTGATCGTGGCTCAAAGATTCTGCATATATTTTCTTAATTACTTTAGTAAACAAAAATTCACTATTCTCCTCTCTTTGTAAGTTTTTCGAGAAAAGCTGAGCAATAAAGGACAACATGTGTGTCCCCGAAAAGTTACAATTTTTTTCCTTTCTTTTTTAATTTCTCTTTAAATCCCAAAACTTTCACTTTCTCACATATTAACCCCACTTGCTTCCTCTCTTCCTTCTCCTTCTTCATCTTCTTCCCTCATCTCTCTCTCTTCTCTGTATCAACCCAAAAACGAAGAACATTGAAGCTTCTTTACTTTCTCACACATAAATGAGAGACCTTGAGCACTTAAAGACGAACCTCAACCATCAATGGCCACCTATCGGAGCTCCGATGAATCTCCGGCGAGAAGAGCCGTGGAAATCTCAGTTCGATGACTCAGTTAACGCTGTCTCCTTTGGATTCGTCGCAACGGCTATTCTCATCTCTATGTTCCTCGTCATGGCTATCTTCGAGAGACTCATTCGTACAACCACTACTTCAACTACTAACTCAGATTCCTCTTCAAGTCGGGTCCTTCCGGGTATGGATTCTCGGGTCGGGTTTAACGGTGCTGCTACTAAACTCGGTTATCAATCTCCCAAGGCAAGTACTTTTTCACTTTATTCTTCTCTAAAAATAATTCATAGAATAAAGTTCGTAACACACAAATTCCTTAATTGTCGCATTATTGTCTACTTACTGTTAATTAAATGTTGACACATTTTTGGCTAATCTGATTTTGACACTTAGATGTTAAACTTTGGTTTTAGATGTTAAAATTATTGTTTTTCCTTAATAGCTTCGAAATTTGTATTTAGTGAAGCAAATGTTGGTTAAAGAAGAAAAAAGCTCGAGTCTTTTTGATTAATTATGGCTAAAGGTTGCAATTTTAATTATGGAGTAATTTTTGATTTGATGTGAACACTTCATACCAAAAGCAGAAGGAGAAAACATCAAAAAGTGTTGATTCTGTGTACTATTTGAGTATTGAAAGAGACCCAACATTGCACATGCTTATACATCATCAAAATTAAAGATGTCTCATAAGCTTCCTTACTCACACATGCAGACACTGTTGATTGTGTATATATATGTATGTATGTATAAATGGTGATGCATTCATTGATCTCTTTCGTCATTTTAGAATTTCTCTGTTTTTCTTTTGTCCTTCCTATTAATGAATGACGTAGGAGACAACAAAGAGGTGTAATAAAGTTTCGTTTGTTGAGGATTGATTCGTTTGTAAGTATTGATGTCGACGCGTATAATACTAACTATGCGTGTTGTAGATGGAATATGAGGTCTAAACGTCAATGTCTGAAACCATGTGTGCCTGATATTTCCTAGGAACACAAATGGCCCCACAAGTTTTCTTGAAACCTAACATTGCTCCTATTTTAGAGTCTTTATTCTTGTTTTTCATCTTCTTGAGTAAAGGTTACATAGTTTCATGTTAGTTGTAGTGTTTGCTTGACTCTAACCTCATAGAAGACTAGAAGTAGGACAGAGTTGATAGCCTTATTTGTTGAGACTGATGATATTTCAATCTATATGTGAACTTGAAGGTAATAACAGAATTGTGTTTTCTTTTTCGTTTAACATTTTAAAGAGTGAATTATTCATTGTCATAATCTTGAGGGTAATAGTTTCTTGGAGAGTTCTTTGTTTCTTATATCCTTAGTTGTAAGGTTTAGCTTGACTTTGGTACTCATGTCTATTGAATCCCACTCAAGATAAAAACTTGAATGTGTTCTAAGAAATGGTATTAAACTTGGATTTAGTTCTTTTTCCGGATATTGATTATTGATGAGAGGCTCTTGTTACACACTTACACCTTATGTTGTGTTAGATACAGTAAATTTAATTAAAAGACTGATTGACAATTATAGATTGATATGAGATGGATATGGAACAAACCATGTGTTGAAAGAGTAGATAGAACCATTCAAAAACATGTGAGGACCCATAAATGGTAAACTTAAGACCAAGTGTGTTTCGCCCTTTTCTTCATTCTAACCTGAGTTGCTGTTGGGGAACAATGACACATGTTTTGATCTGTCATTGTCTTCTCCCACTCAAAACTCTCATTTGCTTATGATTTGTTATCTACCTCATCAATCAAAATTCTTTGAGAGAATCTCTGCTTCTTCTATGTGTTGAATATATGTTGTGTTGTTATTTATGTGATTTTTTTTTCTTTGTTTTGCAGATGACTGTTTACTCAAACGGGGTATCTGTATTGATGCCAGGAGATGATATCCCTACGTTCATTGCTCATCCAGCTCCCGTGCCTTGTCCTCCTCAAAACATCTCACAGTCTCAGCATCAACATGGCTCATCAAAGGATTCCTCCAGCTCAAACTCCATTCAAGAATGTTGAAGATTGTTTATTTATCTCCATCACCATTCACCATTTGGCTTATTTAACATTTGAGCGACCAACCACATTTAGTTTGAGTTGAGTTTGGCATCAGATGTTTTTGTTTTCTTGTATTGTTCTGTTTTTTTTTCTCTCCTGATGATTTCGCTACATGGATTGGGTTCGGGGAGATTATTTATCTGCATTTTGTGTAAATAGCATTAGGATCAAAAACTGGTTTATGCCCTTTTAGCTTATAGCCTTAAGCGTATATTCAAGATTTGACTTGGGTTTATTTTGTTTCTCTGCTATTTGCTATTTAGTATGATGACTTGGTTGCAGAGAAGAAAAGAGAGAGTGTGTTATTTTTTTCTCTCTAAGATATGGAACTTTCTGTAAGTTACATAACTCTGAACCTGAGGTCATGTGGAGCTGATTTATAGTACGTTTAAACAAGAACTTGGTTATAAATCTCAATATCGGGAAATTGTAAAACTATATGTAAGAAGATGCAGACGATTTTATTTATTGGAAACTCATGCTATTTTTTCTGCCAGTGGTAGTTTTGGATCGAGATATGATTAGTGGATTAGGTTTTCAATGGACTAGAGATCTTCATGTTAGTGAGTGAAGAGTCTGAAACGTGTTGGGATTTTGGAATGCAGACATAACTCTTTTGATGTGCAGTCACCAATCAATGTGGATTTCACTGTTATGTTACTAAGGTAAATGGTATATACAGTTTTCTTTTCGTCTAGTCATGTGAATGGTACTTGTGTCATATGTTGTACTAGAATGATATTTAGGAGAAGTTGACTCATACTAGTGTTTGGCATGTGTGAATTCGAGAGTGTACATACATTTGCGTCACAATAATGGAAATAGAAATCATAATTTGATGAACGAGTTTACCAGGGGAACCAGTATCAGAGTCGAGATTTCACCTTTGGATTGACTCGAAATCACATTCAGTCATTCACTGATGAAATTGTACTTTTTGTCAAATGTCATATGTACAACTATATGAAATATTAACTTGTACTGTTTTACACGTTCAAAATCACACAAATCATAAGAAAATCTTTAGACCATGCAAATCACACGGAAGCAGTATTTTTGTGCATAACAATTATACTGGTCATGTTTCTTAATTTACTTCGACTGTAGTTGTGTAGTTAACGACTAAACGCATTGGTTCAACAAATTATGTAAAAAAAAACTTAACTCTTTACTGTTAGCTTTTTCTCAATAAGACATTTTAAATGTAAAAAAATCGACTAATTTACATATGCTAGAGACATAGCTAGATTTTGGTCTGCTTTTTCAGGTTACAACTATTTCTTCGTCATAAAACGTTTTTGGTTTCACTGTTATAGATAAATAAATATAAAATTTTGGTGAAAGTAATTAGTTTCTCACTAGTCTAGAGCAATCCAAAATATTGCCAATAAATACCCAAAAACTCTCTCATCATATTCACTCTGCTGCAATCACACAGCACCAAAAAGAGTTATCTGCTATCCACTTAACGACACCGTTCTCTGTTATGGGTTGTTGCCTCAGCTCCGCCACCGCCGACAAGAAAGATGATCCTGTCTCCGGCAAGAACACCGCACGGCCTCCATCTGTTATCGATGAAGAGACAGTAGTCAAAGAAGTCTTGTCCGAAACCACATTGCTCACTTCCTCTAACGACAATTCGACGGTGGAGAAGACTACGTTGACAAAGATTCAAGAAGAAGAGGAGAAGAAACCCGGGATTGTTGTCGACGTTGCTCAAGAACCGGTTTTGACCAAGCCCAGTTTGGTTGAACCGGAAAAAGGATCGGAGGTTTCGGAGAATTGTAGTTTAAGCGAGAGTTTGCTTTCGATCGTGAATAAGTACGACGAGGAAGAAGTGAAGCAGATGAAATCTCATGTAGTGAGACAGAGATCTCCGGCGAAATCTCGGAACCGGGTCATGGTTAGTTATCCAAACCGGAGAACCGATATGTCTCCACGTAAGAGAAACAACGAAGAAGAAGCTGGCTCGGTGAGGCTGGTTCCGTCGGCTACGGGTACGAGAGACTCGACTGAAAGATCCGAGAGAAGGTCTAGATCGCCGGCGATGAACAGGTCCGTCATGATGGGCCCAACTCGGAGTCAACAGAGTACAGACAGTTGTGGAGCAATGAGGAGACAAAGCCAGTCTCCGGGTCGGGTCAGACTCAATCCGAATATGAACGGGTCGGATCAAGAGTGTAATCATCACAAGTGGCCGGGTTCTATTGGAAATTACAATTCTGCCCCTAACGACTCGTTTGAGAACCCTCTTGTTTCATTAGAGTGTTTCATCTTCCTATGAGATAATGTATCTTATTACCGAATTATCGCCGGAATTTACAATTTCGAAGTTATTTGATCTTAATCAGTTTTCACATGCTTCGCCAGTTCAGAATCTGTTTGGTTGTGGATTTTGAAAAATACTAAAATGTTTTTCTGTTTTTGATTATAAAAAATGAGAAATTAAATTGTATGATGTGTGAGTAGGGTGGCAAAAGATTTGCTTCCGTGACACCAATTATTATATATTTTCTGACAGTCAAAATCAGACGCAAGCAAAGTCACGTAACTTTGACCCCAAAAAGAAAGTTACCATCATACACTAAATTCAATTCACTATGATCGTCCGAACCAACAAATTTCAAATAATGTATCATGAATATTTGAGTCTTCATCTTTTATACTCAAATAGGCTAAACTTATTAGTAATTTATTTATTGTATTATCGTCTAGAACTAATCCACGATTTGAATATGCTGTGTGACTTATAAAATCAAAGAAAATACTTAGTTAACATAAGTGTATTGGTTTAGTTTTTTCCTATATTAATAAACCAATACTCTTCTTTATTTCAATCAAAATGTAGTTCTTTTTTTTTTTTTACATCAAAATGTAGTTCATTTATAATTGGTTTAAGACTTGATTCATAGTGTAAAAACAAAATAGTTATTTAGTTTTACATGAACCATTAGTAGGTTCTAGTTTGTGTATAAAATAGTTTATTTGTTCTACAGCCTTACTTAACTATCTTAGTTTATATTCAATCGTGTAAAACAAAACTGGGATCCTTCCTTTTTGGTTACCATAGGTATGGAAGTAAAAGTATTTAGGTGTTGTTTAAAAAGTACAAAAATTCGATTTTGTGGTTTGTCTATTAGTAAATCATTCAAACGTTTTTTCTTTTTTTTTGATAGCAATTTTATTATTATTCTTTTTACTTTTATAGGCTCATCTTTTGGAGAGAGCATTGTAAAGATTATGCTTTTCTTAACGCTTTCTTGTTTGTCCTTTTGCACCCCACATCACACGTTAACTAATTTATTGGATGAATGTTGAATAATTTCCGCCGAGAGAAAAAAAAACAGGCTTCAATAGTTCTGTATCATACTTCAAACTAATTTAGAAAGTTTGAGTGTATCATACTTGTGTATATTGGAAAATGAAAATGGAACGAGACAATTCAATAGTTCTGATCAATTTAATATTTTCAAAACGATCAAGTGCATAACAGCAAATTGTATCCAAGTATCGTCTAACAAATTCTTTTAAGTTCTTTTTTTGACTTTTCATAATCTATAGAACTTTTTCTTTGAAGCTTCTTGATGTAAAATGGTAGGGCGGAAAAAGCTAGGGTGATGTAAAACCAAAACTTGAACCAAAATTCGTGTAGATACGTAACTAGATTTGATTTAAATAAATAAAACATTCGTTATGTGCCTTGGATCCTCTGGCTAACGGGTGACCATAAAGTAGTGTTGCATTCTTTAATTTTGTTTCGCCTTTTGCGTAATGAGAGACCATATTATAAAATAAAGCCTAACTTTACAATATCTGTATTTTTTCCTCGACACTCTTTTTTAAGAGACCAATAGTTTGAATTCATTATCATGCATCTTCCAATCTCATAACTAATTTGGTATGCATGTATAAGTGCTACAATCATTATTATATGGGGTTTCTGATTTTTTGAAGTACAAGAATCAAAATGAATCCAACCTGATTGGTGTAGTTTTGGGTCGAGTTCGGTCGAAACAAAAATTTGATTCGGTATTATTTATTTGATTTTGGTTCGGTTTATTATGGTTGGCACTTGGCATATTGGTTTTGAAAAAAAAAAATGTTATCATGTACGATTTTTTTTGGGTGCAAAAAAGCATCATGTACGATAGTTTTCTACTTTTCTTCAAAGATTGAAAGTAACCGTTGCAATCTCATTGCATTATTAGGCCTACGAGAGGTATCTTCTTTCAAGTGGGCTTTACCATTACACTATTGACCAAGTTTGGGCCACATTTGGTTTGAATAGCCCATAAGAATGTGGTTTTTTTTTTTTAACTAGTCGCAACTTATTATCGTGTATGGTGTGAACTTGATTGATTTTGACAAGCCAAAAAAATCGATTGATAATTAATTGATCTCGACAAAATAAAAATCTAATATCAACACATAAGCTCACCAAGCATGTTTTATTCTTTATTGATCATACAATGTATGTTTGCTGTTATTATTCGGGTTGCAAATAATTTATGTGAATATCAGAACTTCAGAAGTAACTCCTACCAAAAAAGGAACTTGAGAAGTAATCACATATGAATATCGAAGTTACTCTCATCTCAAATTATGCAATGATGGCATTCCATTAAATTACTACTATTGAATTGTACACAAATCCTCCATCACATCAACCAACAAACAAAGAATAATACAAATTAAGAATATATTCCAAAGAAATTGATAAATAGTGATTGTTAGTTGTAACTGTAAACACAAAACCAGAATTCTTAATTATTAATAGAAAAACAAAGGTTTCGAATGGTAACCAAAATGCACCGTGCAATCATACATATAACATTAGTTAGTTATTTTTAGAATATATTGAAAAGATAATTATTGTATAATTACTAAGTATATTCAATTTAAAGTCGTAAGAAAAAACCCTTTATTGGCTCTAATTGTTTAAAAACATATATTAGGATTCACTAAGATGTATAATTGAAATCAATTTCCAAACCATGTAAAAGTACTAGTTTTCTCAAATAGTTTGTTGCTATTAGTTTGTTACTAAAACTAATTCACACATTTTTATCACCAAAAGAGCAAAAATGGACGTGGGATGAATATGATGATATTTTTTTTGACCTTGTTGTAGGGTCTCTCACTCTCTTCTTCCATTAAAGAATTCTCAGAGCTTTTCTTACTTCAACTGTTTTCTTGGCCCATCTCACTGAAATAAGTGTGATAAACTCTGCCTGTTACATTATTTGGATTTTAATAGGTGAAGTAACGGAATATGTAATCTACATCAAAATAATATTCACTTCTATCTCTCTACCTTATGGCATTAGAAAAATCCAATTATTACATGAAAGGAAACTATAGTAATTAGATGAAGCATAGAAGCGACAATTAAAAGACATAAAGAGAGACAAGTCTTGGCAAGTTTTCTCTGTTTCACACTTTGGAGACGAAACCTTAAAGGCTTAAAACTGAGAAAAACAAAGCCGTTGGCTTTTGTAAGCCGCTCGTTCTTCGAGACAAAACACACTACACTCTTTCTCTCTCACTCACTCTTCATCTCTTTTCTTCTTTCTCTCTCTCCTAAAAATCCGACGAAATTATGATTCACTTTACCTTTTAATCAGGAATATCCCTGTTTCACCCTTCTTCTTCTTCTTCTTCTTCTTCTTCCTCGTGTTTTTTTTCCATAACATTCCCTCTGAATCTTCGTTTTTTATTGGAAAGAAACAATCTAATCCAAGTTCAAGGGTTTTCTCATCTTCAGTGGCTGAAGTTATGAGCTTTACAAGATGGGAAGTGTTCTTTGGTCTCTCTGTTTTAGCCTTGACAATGCCTTTCTCAGCTGGAGTTACTAATCTACGAGATGGTAATAATCTTTCTCTGCAAAGTTTTTTTTATTTGGATTTTGCTTTGACTCTCCTTCTTTTGGTTTAGTGAACACTCTAGATTTTTTTTAGACTTGTGTCTAGTGAAAATGACTTACATCAGTTTTAGGGTAAACTAGGTAAGCAATATAGCTGTTTGGGAAGCTCCAGATTGGCAAAGTTCTATGATTTTGAGGCTACCTCAAAAACCCTAAAAAGTTTAGGTTTTTGACACATAAGCTCTTGTTAGGGTTTTAGTTCAAGACCAAGAAATTTGTTCTTATTGTTCTTCATTAAATGGTTATCATAAGAAAGATTCTTTAATCTCTAGAAATTTTACTTTTTGATGTGTTTGTCTGTTGTTTAATAACTTCTGCAGTTTCGGCGATTAATAACTTGTATATCACTTTGGGAGCACCATCTCTACATCATTGGCTTGCTTTTGGAGGAGACCCTTGTGGAGAAAAGTGGCAAGGTGTGGTGTGTGACTCCTCAAACATCACAGAAATGTATACTTCCTCTTCTGCTCTTGTAACTCTTTGTTATGGTTTGCTTTGAGTCACCAATTCAGGTTCTAACCACGTGAATTATTGTTGTTGGCTGCAGAAGGATACCTGGCATGAAGGTAGGTGGAGGCTTAAGTGATACTCTGGCTGATTTTTCATCTATCCAAGTCATGTAAGCAAAGCTTCTTGTCTTGTTTTCTTTCATCTTCATCTTTTGTATGAGGCTTCTTGCTATGTGAAGAACATGCAAGATGTTGTTACCATTGACTATAAGGTTTGGTTATAATCTTGAATTGCTTTGTGATACTTTTTCTCTCTTCTTTGTTTGAGTGGACAGGGACTTCAGTAGCAATCATATTTCAGGGACAATTCCGCAGGCTTTGCCTTCTTCCATCCGAAACCTGTGCGTTTGAGAATTGACTATGTGTATGGCAATACTTATGTTTCCAACAGTTAAAAGACACTTCATGTTTGGTTTCATTTTCTTGTTTCAGATCTCTCTCAAGCAATCGCTTCACTGGGAACATTCCCTTTACATTGTCCTTTCTATCCGATTTGTCTGAACTGTAAGTCTTTATTAATGTAGATACCGTTTCTTGCATCTGCGGTTTTTCCTCTGTTTGAAGCAGACTCTTTCTTTTCCCTTCAGGTCATTGGGAAGCAATCTTCTATCAGGAGAGATACCAGATTACTTTCAGCAGCTATCAAAACTGACAAAACTGTATATTTCCTCCTCACTAAGTCTCATTTTGTATCCTCCCATCAGCGTCTTTCATTTATACATTAAGTTTCTAATGCAGGGACTTATCGTCTAACATACTGGAGGGGCATTTACCTTCTTCCATGGGAGACTTAGCTTCTCTTAAGATATTGTAAGTGCACATATATGAAACCGTATACAAACATTGTTATCATTGCTTTTATATGTGATGTGGTCGGACTGTAGGTATTTGCAGGACAACAAGCTCACAGGAACACTTGATGTTATAGAGGATCTTTTCTTAACCGATTTGTAATCGTTTTTCACCTTGCATACTCTTTGTTCTTGACTCTCCAACCATTAAGCCAACTTCAGTATCTCACTATGGCTTTTCATATTTTTGATTCAGGAATGTAGAAAACAACTTATTCTCGGGACCTATACCGCCAAATCTATTGAAAATTCCAAACTTCAAGTAAGTATTACTAAAAGAAAACTTGAATGTTTTTTTTTTCCTTTTCTTTAGCCATTCATGTTACATTGTCATTATAACCGCAGAAAAGATGGAACTCCGTTCAATACATCGATTATAACACCACCGCCTCCGCCTGTGGTTGATCCTCCTCCCGCTACTCACCGTGCTCCTCCTGTTCCCCGTATCCCTCCTGTTTCTGGTGTTCCCCCAGCACCTTTTGCTCCTTTTGCTCCACTGCAACCACAACAACATCCACCACCATCACCACCTCTGGTCTGGTCACCACCTTCTTCTGATAATGGAGGAGGAGATCCCTGGAACTCTGTGTCAGGGCAACCTACCTTGCAAATATCACCTCCTTCAGGTTCAGGATCAGGAAAATTCTGGTCCACTCAAAGAATCATTCTAGTAGTTTCTTCAGTGGCCATAATTGTTCTTGTATCCGGTTTGTGTGTTACACTTTGGAGATGTTGCAGAAGTAAAATATATAACCGATATTACAGTGGAGCTCGTAAAGATTTACAACGACCATACTTCAATAAGCCTCCATCTCAACCAACCCCCACTATGGGAAAAGGTACACTGATTCTTTTCCTTCCAAGAAAAGAAAAGAAACTTGTGCTTTGGCTCATTACCTAACGGCAAACTGCTGTGGTGTTTTCTTTTGTTGCAGTTTCTCGGGAGCCTATGGTTAAGCCTTTCGATGGATATGGAGCTGGAGACAGGAAATATGGGTATCCAATGCCACAGCGGGCTGAAGAGAGCCGGAGAGCAATGCCTCCTACTTCATATTATAATAAGGATGTTAATACACCTCAAAAGCCGCTGCAACAACCACCGAGGCAGTTCCAGTCCAATGATACTGCTTCAAAGAGAGCGGCTCATTTCCCCCCGGGCTTGAATTCCTCATCTTCTGCTACTGTTTTCACCATTGCTTCACTTCAGCAATACACAAATAATTTCTCAGAAGAGAATATAATCGGGGAAGGGTCGATTGGTAATGTCTACAGAGCTGAGCTTCGTCATGGAAAGGTGTGACACTTTCCTCTTATTTGTCATTTGGTCTTACAGTATTTTATGCTGTGCATTCTTATTTACGTCTTGACACGTTGTGATCTATAGTTTCTTGCGGTGAAGAAGCTGAGCAATACCATCAACAGAACACAGAGTGACGGCGAATTCCTCAATCTAGTCTCCAATGTGTTGAAGCTTAAACGCGGTCATATATTGGAGCTTCTTGGTTACTGTAACGAGTTTGGTCAAAGGTTACTTGTGTATGAGTACTGTCCTAATGGATCACTTCAAGATGCACTACATTTGGATCGCAAGTTGCACAAGAAGCTCACTTGGAATGTACGTATAAATATTGCATTAGGAGCTTCAAAGGCATTGCAGTAAGTTAAAGAACCTCAACATGTTACGCCAATCTATATTTGGAACATATAGGATCTTAGAGTTTGGTTTCAGGTTTCTTCATGAGGTATGTCAACCGCCGGTTGTTCACCAGAATTTCAAGTCTTCCAAGGTTCTTCTTGATGGAAAGCTCTCAGTACGTGTTGCAGACAGCGGTTTGGCTTATATGTTACCACCACGCCCAACGAGTCAGGTAAATTTGTCATCTTATTTTGAAGATCCCAAACATAAGAGTGAGTGTTGTAAAGGATATGATGTTTGCTTATAAAATTGTAGATGGCGGGTTATGCCGCTCCTGAGGTTGAGTATGGAAGCTACACTTGTCAGAGCGACGTATTTAGCCTTGGGGTTGTAATGTTAGAACTGCTCACTGGACGCAGACCATTTGACAGGTTAGCTACTCTAAAGAGACAACTAATAGAAGCCATAAAAGAGTCTGAACTCAAAAGTCAACATGTTCACTTATGTTTCTTATGCAAAATCACTGTACTACACTATCTCAAGACAAAACCCTGTTTTTTTTTGCAGGACAAGGCCGAGGGGACATCAAACACTAGCTCAGTGGGCGATTCCTCGGCTTCATGACATCGATGCGTTGACAAGAATGGTTGATCCGTCATTACACGGAGCGTATCCAATGAAATCATTGTCACGTTTTGCAGATATCATATCACGTTCACTGCAGGTAAACTTAACTTCATTCATCACTTAACTAGATGAGAAAGCAATGTCAAACACGTGACATCAGAATATTAACTAACCCTTTTGACTTCTGTGCATGCTTATCTTTGTCTGTAGATGGAACCAGGATTTAGACCGCCGATATCAGAAATAGTCCAAGATCTTCAACATATGATCTAAGATACACAACCTTGGACTAAGACGCAGAAGCAATAGTTTATTGTCAGATTCTTGTTCTTTGTCCTTTGATGAATGAAAGTATTTCTTTTGTATTATAATAACACTTTATGTATGTTGTTGGCTGTATGAAATGAGCTATGGGATCATCATTATGTAACCCCAATCCCATTACCGGCTCAAACATTATTCACCAACCTGATCATGTATTTAGATTCTATTTTCTGAAAAGGATAAACATTTTTTGAATCAAAAGACATTAAAATTCAAGAACAAAAGGTTGTACTTAACAGTAGTGTAAAAGAGAAGGTAACTTGTTCAACTAGCACTGTAGACAACAAAACCTAAACTTCAAATCAATCTGCTCCACAGAGGGCATGTGATTGATGCTTTAGAGTCGTTTCTCTGAAAGAAAGCTCCCGAAAGCCGTAGTCAAGGCAGTGGATGTCACGAATGAGGCTCTTAGTAAACCTATGGCCTGGATTAGTGTCAGATTCAAAAAAAAATATCAGGAAAGAATAGTAATATAGATATACATGTGTTTTGCCAATGTTGATTTCATGCTCAAAAATATCGTCCAAGTTCACATCAAACTTCTTCTTTACGCAAATAGTAAGATCATCTGAGACAATGTATGTTGCCCCTCTCTTAACTAACCCATTGCTACCATGAGGTGTCGACTGAGAACTACCGTCACTGTTTAAATAACTGACCCCAAGCAACGGTTTCTGCAAACTATATTGCCAAGGAAGCATACATGTGTTAGTAGATGCATCTGTGCCTCCCCTAGAGCTCAAGTCCTTCAAGCTTCTACAAAAGTTGCCAATGCATACTAGGTCGATATTGCTTCCAGTGATTTCCCATACAGACTCCAAAGGGATAGCAAGGAAAATGAAAAGTAGATCCACAAAAAGTCGTGTCCGCTTTCAGCGTCAAGAACCTTCATGTCCTGCTTCCTAGCAAACAGAGTGAGTCCCTGCTTCACCTCCATCTTGCGCGGGTAGCTTTGGCATGTCATGCCAACGTGTCATACCACAAGAGCTATGCTTCTTCATCATCATCAAATTGTGGAATCTCTGATCTATTTATGCCATTACGTTTTCGCACTCTCCGATCTATTTATGAAATTTTTGAATCCAGGTTCTATCTCTGCTTCATTGCTTGCTCTCTTCGGAAACTCCTTTCACTGATGTCTTTTTGAAATTGGGCCATCTAATTTTTTTGCATATAGGATGATCACTACTTGCCATAATTGCTCAAATGGCTATAGAAAATGTAAATTCTTACTGATGGAAAAATATAAACGAGAATTAAATGAGGGATCTAGAGAATTATGGGGGTGTTAAAATAGCAAATCTAATATTATTTAATTATAAATTTTAAAAGGTCTAATAAAATCTAATAAAATCTAGTGTTATTGAAAGCTTGAAAATCTACTCAAAATTTTCATGTCCTTGAAAACTTAAGGATTAGATTTTTAATGATTGTAAGAGATTTTTAAATCTTATGGCTTTAGGTGGCATTGTGGTTTTGAATGGTTTCCTTAAATCCACCCAAAATCATAAAAACATAGAAAAACTCAATTTACCTCAAATCACTCAAAATATAAGATTGAATACACCCCCTTAAATGCTTGATTTTGTTCCTTTTATCCCTTTGAGATATAAATATTTGCTCAGCAGAGAGAGATAGAGGCAATACTATTATTGATGGAGGAGGCAGAGAATCGAGTGGTGATTGCATCATCAACACAAAGAAAGAGAAAGAGAAGAAAGATAAGAAGAATAATAAAAAGAAAAGGTTAGATCAAAAATCAGCTCATGGACTGCAAGAGCACTATCGTACGCAGGCCGCCTTACTCTCATCAAATCAGTACTTGTAAGTATCACCAACTTCTGGATATCTGCTTATCGATTACCAAACAGTTGTTTAAAGGAAATTGAGAAGATTTGTGCGGCTTTTCTGTGGTCTGGACCGGATCTTAATCCCAACAGAGCTAAGATTGCTTGGACCGAGATTTGTAAGCCAATAAATGAGGGAGGGCTGGGAATTAAATCACTAGTAGAGGCAAACAAGGTTAGTTGTTTGAAATTGGTATGGAGGATACTATCCAAATCAGAGTCTTTGTGGGTTACTTGGATATGGAAATATCTCATACGAAAAGGGTCATTCTGGTTGGTTAAAGAGAGCTCCAATATGGGTTCTTGGATGTGGAAAAAGCTATTCAAATATAGAGATTGTGCCAAGACTATGCACAAGGTGGAAATTAAGAGTGGCAGCTCAACCTCTTTTTGGTTTGATAATTGGTCACAGTTGGGCAGATTGATCGATATAACAGGTCCTCGTGGAGTCATTGATTTGGGTATTCCTCTCGATGCAATGGTTGAAACAGCTCTACATCCTCGACGGCGTCGAAAGCATCGAGTTGACGTTCTCAACAGAATTGAAGCTGAGATACATACTACTCGCCAACGGATCAGAATAAATGAGAAGGACATCTCGATGTGGAGATTTGTGGGAGATAAGTTTAAGACAACTTTCTCAACAAAGTTCACTTGGAATAATATTAGAGGCACACATCCAACAGTGGTTTGGTCGAAAGGTGTATGGTTCTCTTACTCTACGCCCAAATACTCATTCTTAACGTGGCTTCCAATTCATAATAAATTAGCAACAGGGGATCGAATCAAGAAGTGGAATACGGGGCAGCATGTACACTGTGTCTTATGTACGAACACGGAGGAGACGAGAGATCATTTGTTCTTCTCCTGCCCATACTCCTCAACGATCTGGGAGAACTTGGCACATCGCCTTCTTCAAACAAACTACTCATCAAATTGGCACCAGCTCACCGCAATGCTTCACAACACAAGCACTCCCCGGCTCCACCTCTTTCTGCTTCGTTATGTCTTTCAAGCTACTCTTTACCATATATGGCGCGAGAGGAATGCTAGACGACACGGCGAGATACCTACCACAACAATTCGACAAATCAAGCTAATCGATGGAACCGTACGGAACCGTCTCAGCACAATCACAGCCACTAGCAACCATCGTTACAAGGATGGCCTGCAGCTTTGGTTCTCCACACGC
>Ga0041059_1001213_pt1 | contig 20615 bp, 18 predicted proteins | sample AraColnosormetaG_FD_56232 | JGI IMG/M metagenome (GOLD analysis project Ga0041059, IMG submission 56232) | Arabidopsis roots microbial communities from North Carolina, USA - Col MF nosort | ecosystem: Host-associated > Plants > Roots > Unclassified | place: USA: North Carolina | collected... | reverse complement strand
ATCCGGTTTAGTTTTGTTGTTACAATGGTTAATGGTGATTTCGGCACAGTAAACCAAATATAAACCACCAAAATCGAAATAATGGGGATTAAGCATTCGAATTTTCAATTTAGGGGGAAACTGGAGTTTAACTTCAAGTTTGTGTGGATTGAAGTCGAGATCCGAATTTGGTGTAATTACGGTATTATACGAAACTTTCTGTGGGGACACAGGTCGTTCAACGACGGTCCATACTATTCAGTTCAAGTTTATTTGTTCGTCTTTATTAATGACTGACTTAAGTGCCATTTAAGTTTGTTATAATCATTTACTCGTATGTAATTAGATGAAATTTAGTTGGGCGTTAGATACTTATGATGAGTCCTTCACCTAACATAACATATATTGTTACTTGACGTCAACACAAGAAATCTTCTAACCTTCAAAAAGTCAAAAGAATCAAACAGCGTCAAAATACGAAAGGGGCATTTACTCTTTTCGATATCGTTAAAAGTCAGAAAAAGCGTATAAATAAATTATGAATGTAATAATAGTCAACGATACAACACACAAGAAAACCGTATAAATCCAAACTAAATTATGCCATGCAATTTACGAAATCGTCGCTAATTAAAATTTGCTTCTAAATTTTCTGCTTTAGTCACGACATTTTGATTAAAATATTTCTCATCTCAGCTTTGCGCTAGCTGTGGCAATATCAATAAAGGTCATAAAAGTAGAGTAATTATATCGGTCAGAACACAGAACAGTTTCATAATGTTGAATCCGGTATGGCATTTTGGATTATATTTTCTTATATTGGTGGCATTGATTCAACAGGTAAAACAAAAAATTTGATTCGAATTTCTCACATATAATATGTTGTTGTTGTTGTGGACAACAGAGATTTGAGTTTGCTTGGTCATATCTTGGAACAAAGTGCACATAGTTTTTAACAACAACAAAAAGAAAAAAACCAAGTACACATAGTCGAATATCCGAAATCTTTAACAATATTAAGAATGATATTAATCAAAGAAAAGATTATTACATAATTTTTGTTTGATAGGGGTTGGTATAGACGAGGTTGATGGTTATCTCCATTTTGCTCGTTATCCATACTCTCAAACGGTGTTTGAGTATCTTGAATTGGAGATACGTAATTACTTATTATAAAATGTATGCCTACCATTTTTTGTATGAATTACTAATAAATTACTTTTTTTATATAGTCTCATCTTCTTCTATCAAATAACTTTTATTTGACTCTTATTTCTGAATTCCTCGTCCTTATACTTTTATCTCTTAATTTGTTTGATAAATAATCTCGAATAACCTCGTACAAGTCTCCAAACACTTTAGATCTCAACGAAAATACAAGAAAAATGACTTATTCCTTATAAATTTCATAATCATTTAGCTAAATTCCCCATAAACCTATGAAAAATATTTATTAGAGTAAATTTCAAACACTACAAGAATACAAAGCTTTAGACAATTTTGCTACAGCAAATTCAAATATGCAGGGTTCTTTTTTTTTCATCATAATCATCTCAATCTTGCCTATTTATCTTCTGTAATTGACCTTTCTTTTAATCTTACTAGTAACCGTTAATTTTTCTATCCACCTATTTTCTTTATCTTCCGCAGTTCGAATAGTTTTCTTTGCTTCTGTATTAACTTTCTCGACGCTTTCTTAGAATCATTAGAGTAGCAGAAGAAGCTAATAATAATGCCTACTCGTTGAAGATAAACTTTAATCATCATTCATAAGCTTAAAGTTCTAGAACAAGTATGACACAATGATTCAAATAAATATATGCATATTGAATAATTTGAGCCTAAAAAATTCTAATTTTTCTTTCCAACTCCAGTCTAATTTTTTTTTGTCGACTTCTAGCAAAATACATTAGGTGTTATATCTATAATTGGTTATTCAGATAATAAAAAAATTGTAATGAGACCGTCCGTGGTAGATGGATTTCTTATCTCTTGTATACAAAACACGCACCATTTTCTTCAAGTAGGTCCACTAAAACACCGTAAAGCAGCCACTATATCTGCTGACGTGTCGGCCAATCAAAGTCTGTCACGTAAACGTGGCTGTGACAAGCCCGTGAGGTTAGCACTCAAAGGAGTCCCAGTGTTTTTCACGCGTTTGAAGGTGAGTAAATTCTGATTGGTAATCACCACCGTCCCAAATCGTACGACTTCGTTTTGTCACGTATTAACATAAAATCAAATTATAATATTTTTAGGGGTCGATTTTGTTGACCAACATTTAATACATGCTTCTCATTCCACAAACAGAAACTTCCTTTTCTTCTTCTATTTTCTGTTGTTGCTCTAACAAATCAAGCTAAGTTTAATAGTCCAACTTATTTTATAACTTTGTAAACACAAAACAAAGTTCTTACTTTGAATTAAAACAGTTATGATTGTGGTATCATTTTGGAACATGTAAACATAAACGAAAATGCAAATACAAAGAAAAACAGTTGATTTTTTTTTTTTTCAACAACAACAAAAATAAGACAATGTATGATGATTGATGACATGATGCTATCATGCTATGTCTTTTTTTGGTAAATTCTCTAAAATAAATATGATCTAAGTTAAGGTTTGGTTGGATTGTACCGGAACATTATGAGTATAAGTGAAGAGTTGTAACTTTTATTTACAATTGATAAATTGTAAATAAACTACATATCTAAGACCATCTCTATTGGGAGTATCTCATAAGAGTTTCTCACAATTAAAAAAATAAAAATAATGAAAATGAAGGAGAGAGAGTGTAGAAAGTTTCTCACTTGAGAAACTCTGAGATAGTCTCTACAACCCATCATGACAATTATCATCTTACTATTGGTTTAATTTTTTAACAAAAATATTTTTTTAATCAAATAATCAAATTATAATATAATATTAATATTTTTTTTGTTTGAAAAACTTTGTGGGTTTTTCATGGATGGAGATGCCCTAATGGCCTTAACAAGTATGGGTTATGAAAAAATAGTCGATGAATTAATGAAAAAGCTGTGAGGGTAACGAGGTTAAAACATTGTGAGTCATTTTGTACCTAATCCAAAGTACAAAGGGATACAAAAAAAATAAAACAACTTTTTTGTTAGATATTTTTAAAACATTGTAAACAAAGAAATACTTGTTTCTCTGTCTTACAAATCTGAACAAATTAAAGTACCTAATCCAATTTCTTATAAAACAAAATAAAATGAAATGATAGTGTTAACTGTTAAAACATGAAACTATTGTTTTGAATCGGATTTACCAAATATTCTAATATATCACTCTTTGACTAGAAGATAAACGCTTTTGATCAGCAGCATTAGGAAATAAATATCTCTTCTTCAGAGCTTCTCATTAAAGTCCGTATAACTAACTAAACACTCTTAGTAGAATTTACTTTTGACATTTTCCAACGTAAAAAAGATTTATGACCCAAAAAAAAAAAAAAGAGTTTGACCTTGTAATCACTTAACTTGTGTCGTCGTTCAAGTACAACGCATGTGTGAGGAAAAAAAGAATAATGTGTTTTTATAATAATAATGAAAAGCCAAAACAGACCGATCAGGTCAAAAGAAAGCCGTAAAGAAAATCCAACTTAAAATAAAAATAAAATCTCTTTTACCAAACAGATATACAGAGAGACTTCAATCAGAGGAAATAAATAAATTTCATTATTTCTCTTTCTGAATTAATAAAAAGGTTTCTTGTTGAATTGAATTTGTAGCTGTGTTTAACGTAGTAGCACTTGGGTTTTAGATAGACAACGTAACCAAAACTGTTTCATGTTCTGTCTGTATTCTCTCTTTTGCTTTTTTGGGTTTCCTCCTTCTTTCTCATCTTTGCTGCGGTGCATTTTTTTCTCGGGAAAATCCTTTCTGGGCTTTCCGGGAAAGTTTTCTTGTCAGATTCGGAAAGGTACCAAAAAAAATAAATTAATAAAAACTTACCAAACAGATTTTGTGTTTATCTCTCTCTCTATAGATTCTTTTGATCACAAATCCTTTTCGTTTTTGATCATATTTTGATTGAGAACAAAACAATCTTCAAAGTCTCAACCTTTAAGTTTGATTGATCTTTTTTTGGTAAGTAAATCTTCTGTCGTAGATTCGATATTTTCTGATCTTCTCTTTTCGAATTCTTCAATCTTCAACGATCCCAATCTTCTTCTTCTGGAAATCTATTTTGCTTCTTCTTCAAATTTTCTGGGGAAAAAATCAAATTCTTGAGTTAATTAGACTCCGATTTTGTTGAATCGAGAAACGATGAAAGCATCGGGTTCATTAGATAGCTGGAGAGAATATTTCCGACGGCGAGGAGATTCCGATATATTCGGGATCATCGATCATGCGATCATGGTGGCTGCTACTGATTGTCCTAACAAATTCAAATCCAGAAGAGACAAAATCGCCGAGCTTTTATTCTCCTGTAGAGTGAATCGTTGCGTCGGATGCGACCATCTTGAATTGTCTGTTCCCGGAGACGACGAGGCTAACCGTGGAACCACCGGAAATGGTGGTGGTGGTACGGCGGTTGATGAAGATTATGAGGTTGCTGGTGGTAGTAAAGAGAGCAAAGCTAATAGTAGCAGAGGGGATAATAATCAGATTGTTAGCAATTATACATTTGATGAAGCTGAGGCTTTGAGTGATGAGATTGAAGAGTTTTCTGTGGTTTCTAAGGAGGTTGCTAGGATCAAAGAGATCTTGCTCAACAAAGAAGATGAGGTTTGATTCTCAAGTTCTTGAAATTTCATCAATGTGAAGATTTTTTTTTTGTGTTTTCTGATTGGTTCTTTTTTGTATTCTCTTGCAGCCAAACTCGGTGTTACTCGATTCTTTAAGACATCTTAAGTTGATGTCTTTGAATGTGGATATTCTTAAGGTTGGTTATCTTGGTGGATAGTGTATGAAGTTGTTGTTGATGATCCTTGAGATTCTTAAGGTTTGCGGTTATTCTCGCAGAGTACTGAGATTGGAAAGGCTGTTAATGGCCTCAGGAAACATTCTTCTGATAAGATTCGACAACTCGCTAAGACTCTTATCGCGTATGAGTTTTTGATCTTTCACAAGTTTGATTGACATTTGCTATGCTTTTGCACTTTTGAATCTCACATTTGAGTTTTTGATATGTTTATGCAGAGAATGGAAGGAGTTGGTGGATCAATGGGTGAATACCACAAAGGAAATCACTGGTAATTGCGCTTTCTCTGTCTCGCTTTTCGATCTTTTATGACTGGCTTCGTGTCTTACCGTTTGGTTTCTTGAATTAGATCCATAGTCTTTGGTTCTAATTTTGTGTTTAAAACAGGTGCTGAAGGTACACCAGAGTCTGCAAACCCGTCTGTCCTTGATGAAGAAGAGGCGTTTCCATCGCTTCCATATGATGTTGATATCTTTACACCTGAACCAAACGGATTTGAAATCTCACACTTCTTTGATTCCTTGGACTTTGATGGAAGTGAGTTTTAAAACTATGTCTTGTTTGTTTGAGAACATGTTCTTAGCTACGTGTTGATTGATTTTCTTGGGGATGTTTGTTTCAGATCCTCGTAACTCTGAAGAACACAACACAAGCCGAGAGCATGAAAGAAGGCCACAAAATATCGCCAAGAGAAAACCTGAGGGAACACAAATGAGGATACAAGATGCTCCTTTTAGATCTATTAAGCCATCATCAGCTACTGATTTTGATGGGACTAGAAGACCTGTAAAGCAAAGTACAGAGCAAAGGATGAAGAACGAAACGGTATCTGTTCACAAGTCTGAAAAACCCATGATCCAAAGGAAACCGGTTGTTACAGAACAGAAGCGGAAAGCTCCTGGACCTCAACAAGAAGTGAGTGTGGAGACAAAGCTCTTGTCTAATATCCTATTCTTGGACGTAGAATTGATGGTGTTTTTGCTCTTGTCCCTTGCAGAAACTTAAAGGTCTTGATGCAGACGCAAAGTTTGAGTTTGCAAAGAGGAAACTTCAAGAAAGCTACCAGCATCACGAGAATGGTTCGTTTCATTTCCTTTCTTTTGTTTCGAGTTTTTTGTTACATTCTTGAAAACAAAAGAACTTAAAAATGTTTGTGATCTTGCCACAGCCAAGAAGCAGCGAACGATACAAGTACTTGAGATGATCCCAAAGCAAGGTAGTGCTCAGAAACCGCAACTCAAGAGACCTGGAATGAGCAACAGGAATTGGGCTAATGGGAGAAAATAGTTTCTGCTTTGTTCAAATGGTGAATAATTCTCGGCAAAAGATATTACTCCATACTTACCACACATATCTCGCAATCTCTGGTGCAATAAAGGTAAACAGAGTCTAGTTCCACAAAGCTGGAGACAGAAACAAGCAGAGGAGAAGGAACAGAATCCAACATAACTTTACTTTGAACAAACTGTTTACTCCTCTGTTTTGTTCTGTCTTGGATTCACCAATTGCAGCAAGATAGGGATACCAATTATTGTTTCTTTTATGTGTTCTTTACTACATTCTTGAGACTTTCGGTACAGTCCCGGTTTAGTCGGGTTATGTTCGGTTTTGGGACAAGGAGAGAGGTCCCTTTTACATATATATCATATAAAAATAGTAAAAGAGAGGGTAGAAAAGCTCATTCGAAATTGACCGGCTCTTCACCTAACTTTGTATAGTAATGTGAAATGATTTGGGACACAATATAGAGATGATGACACTTTTTTCCAAATAAATAAATATTTATATAATGATATCCAATTGTTATGAATGAATGTGATTGTGACCGAATGTTGTCATTTCTTATTACTTATGTATATAAAATAAGATGGCATTGGAAAGGCTTAAGGAAGGTGGGTGGATAAGAAAAGAGGAGAAGGTAGTGGGGGGTGGGAGATAACGTGGATGGATAGGAATGTTGTTGCAGTGTGGTCTTTGTGCGTGTTGGTATTTTTTATTCAATGTTGTTATTATCTCGGCGTTACGCGTTCACGCATTTCACCACATGAACCACGTGGACTTCTACAACTTCTATTAATCTTTCACTCCATTTCTATTGAAAGAAAAACAGTTGGATAGAGATAAATCTAGTTTTATGGTCACGATTTTATTTCGTGAAAAGGAAAATGCACTTTTTAGTTTGATTAAATAAGTACACCCAAACACTTTTGGACAAAAACAAACGTAATGATTTTTGGCGTGATGGTAAATTCGTATGGATGTGTTGGTTATTTTTGTAAACTTTAGCATGTGAGAGAAAAAAAAAGTTGAGCATGTGAAAATACAAAAAATATTGTTGTCTGTGTACAAAAACTGAAATGACATTTAACATTTAGTAAGTTTCAAAATTTAAAACATTAACTCATAATCTCAAAACTTTAAACTAAACAAAAAACTGCAATTCCAAAAGCTCTAGAACTTAAATCTTACTATTGATGCAGCGAAATGTCTTTAGTTTTTTTTTTTTTAACAAAATTATGAGATCTTTTTTTGTTGTTGGAAATATCACTACAAAATGTCTAATTCATACTATTTTAAGAATATAAAAAATCTCATTTATAATCAATATGCAATGAATAAATTGACCTATATCCATTACATACTTTGTTAGATTACACTTCATTTTTGATGTGAAACATTCTAGCAGGATTAATGACTCAATAAAAATAGAAAAATATGCACTTAATTTAATTAATGATATTTGGTTCCCAGTCGTTGGAATTGGGAAGACTTGAAAAGTAGTGAAGCATGTGAAAAAATGCTAATATATAGATCCGAGAGATTGTGACTATTTCATTAATTGACCCTAAAGAAGAAGGCATCTTTTTTCCATGCAGAGAATCGACATGTTTTTGGAGAGAAGTTGACATGGACAAAAAAACAACAATAGCATCAGTTCTGCTGCCGACACAAAGTATTTAGGTTACCATTTTATAATTTATGTGGAGTTTTAGATAGATAGACAGCTAATCGTTACAAAATTCCTTGCGTCGCAATCAACGGTGAGATAAAGAAATAAGAGTTGACAAATGAAATAAGGGAAAATAGTTGAGTATCGGTTCTAAACAAAAAAAAATCCATCATTTAGAACGTTCATCAAATTTTCATGGTTTTGAAAATTGATTATACTATATAATCGAATAACTCAACTTGTTTAATTTGAGTATTGTTGAGTCTTATTTGATTTACGATTGGACAAAGTCTGGAAACATTATCAGAATTATGCGCAATTTAAACCTTTCTCATAAATAAATGAAATTTGAAAGAATTGAGTTCATTGTTGGATAGTCTTAGGTTTTGATTAAAAATAATTCACCATTGTGTTTCGTTAGGTTGAAGTAATCATTTATAACGTAAATTAAAGTATCATTACATGGGATAAGAATCATTATTTATATACGATTACGAATTAGAATTGAAATTCAGAAAATGGTTTTATATAAGCTTTTTGAGATAAATAAAATACATTAACAAATAATATAATTATAAAATATCAATGCATATAATTGTATTTTATTGATCTCAAATACTTTGATAAATAAATACATAAAGGTTTTTCCAATCGGTTCTTAGGGGGATCAATTCCTAGTTTATTAAAAATCAACATAGTTCTTCACAAGAAATATAGAACAAGAAAGTTTTGTTCAGAAAAAAACAAAAAAACAAAAAGAAAGAAAAAGGGTAGTACAAAGTTTTAATCGGTGAAGACTAATTATTAGAAGAAGAAGAACAAGAAGGAAATTATTCCAAAAAAAAGAAGAACAAGAAGGAAATGTGTTGTGTTTTGTTGATCACACCCCACCAACCATTGTGTTGCCCGTCTCTTGTAAGGAGAAGAAGTATTTGTGTTCCAATTCCACCATCTGCCCTCCATCTGCATGATCAAATTTGCACCTCCGGAAACTTCACATTTTCCGGGGATGATTCCGACAATTAGATGAGGAAAACAAGCAGACTCCAAGAAAGAGCCAAAGTAGAGCCACGTCACAGAAACCAAAGAGAAAAAAGCTTACCTTCCATCGATGCCTACGAGAAGAACAGTGTTCTCTGATCCAAAACCTACAATGAACTTGGTGGAAGCTGGCAACGAGAACTGAGCAAACGACCGTTCATTTTCGTACAAATACTTTGGTAAGATCACTCTTATGAATGACGACGATGAAGCCGGATCAAAACTAAGAATGTCAGGTCTCAAACGAAATACATGGAGAGTCCCTTTTTCACTTGACGCAGCGACCCATTTCAGATTCGAAGAGATTGCAACGTTATAGATCTCTGCTCTTTCCACTCCTCTCCGAAACTTCACCAAGAAAACCAAACATATCAAAATACTAAGTAATTAACAAACCATAATCACAAAAAAAAAACCACAAAATTTTAGCTAGGGTTTATAACAAAAACAAAAAAAGGTTAGGGCTAATTACCTCTTGTAAGAGAGTACCATCAACGGCGTTAAAGATCCTGATCAAAGTTCCTTTGGTGCTAGCGGTTGCGAGGAGACTTCCATCGAGAGTCAAAGTCATGCAAGCTATAGCAGAATCATGTGCTTTGATGAATTTGATAACATTCCATCTCAAGTCATGGACCTGAACTTGTCCCGGATGAAACCCGGGACAAGCCAAGACTGCTTTCGACTCAACGTGAGTGACGCAACACAGTCCTTTCGGGTTCATGAGGGTTTCGATCACACGGTCAACCTTAAGGTTGTTGAAAGTGTAGACATAGATGTTTTGTTTCAGGACCACCACAACGTGTTCTCTCGCTAGTTTCACAGCGATAACTTCTGATTTAAAAGTGAGCTCGCTGAGGCAGCAATTTCGGTAATCATCCCAAACGAATACTTTGTTAGGAGGGTACTCGGAATTGTTATAACCATTGCCAACAAAAGCGAATAAGTTAGAAAGGAAGAGCATCTCAGCAACTTTGAAGCCTGATTCGTGCGGGGCACGGCTGATGCTTTTCTTTATCATTGGTTTGCAGCTATATACATTGAAACCGTGATTTGTTCCAACGATGAAACCACTGCATACCTGGTTCCAAGCTACTGATAACACCTTCAAGTCACTTTTTGCTTCATCACGTGGTGAATCGAAAGTTTCAGATCTTGAAAGCGTTAAGATTCCACGGACAGTGGAGACAATCGAATTCATTCTTCTCTTTTCCAAACCAAATTCACAGAAGAAAAACCGAAGAGACAATACTTTAGAATATCAAACGCTTCTCATGAAAAGTCGTTGGGAAATTGATGTTTATCGTTTGGTAATTTATACACAGGTAACAAAATCCTAAATAGAGTGCGAATAGGAAAAGACTTCAAACCATATATATCACATCTTTAATATAATACGTTTATGAAAATTAAATAAAAATCAAACCTAGAAAATCTCATTACAAAACTCCACGTCTTCATCTAACTATAATTGTGTTTATCTATTTAATTTTGTTTAAAAAGGATTTCATTAAATCTAAATGGATACAAAGTTTTCGGTCAAAAAAAAACTAGACCTAATTACAAATTATAGATATAGATTGAACTTAACCTACTCATGGCTGACTTGAAACGAATGTGGAATGTGACTGATCCTTGTAATCAAACTTGTAGAATCTCTGAAGCTTTTAGCGGCAACCAATGACTCATCGATGAGACATTGTTGCGAAAAGGTATATCGATCTTCTTAAAGATTTGAGCTGTGTCGAGACTCCGCAAAAGTGTGAGTTTCTATCTAGAGCTCCTATATAGTCGCTTCCCAAGCAATGGTCCATGGATAATTCAAAATTTAACAATCTTCCCGGGGTAATAATGAGGTGTTTTCCTTTTACTTTTTTTGCTACTACCTTTTTTTCCCCTCCTTTTGTTGTAACATTCAATATTGGATTAAGCAAGTCCTTAAGTTTCGGAACTGAAGATGTGTTTTGTCATAGATCTAGAGATTTGAGGGAGACAGGTTTGGCATTGATGGATGCTGCAAAATCATTGTGTTAACTGTAACAAAAGAACCCAATCATGAGTCTTTGAGGCACAGGTGAAAAATCATCAAAAATCATATTACTAATGTCACTTCATAGTCAATCTTCATGGATTAATAATCCATCATTATTCATTTAGTTAGACCAAACCAACCTAATGAATTGGAGAGACTTGAAAAGCAAAACTCATAGTACAGCAACACAGTGTTATATCCTCACAAGTCAATCTTTGATTCTCTCTTGTGTTCTTCAACTTTAAGCACCTAATTCTGTTAAATGCAATTTATCAGATTTAAACAGAGGACCCCACTTGCAGTGGTTGGTTAGGTAAATAATCTCTCCATACAAAATTCACACTTTACTCTTTTAGTGGTTAAAAAAAGTCTTGCCAATGAGTCTCTTCGAAACACAACATAACTTTTATATCAATTTTGGTGTGTCCAAATATATGCACCAATGCAGGATCGGATTCTGTCAATATGACCAATAAAATGACAACACGAGACAGATCATTTGGTTATTTTTTTCTGTTAATTTTGATACATTATTGTTGAATTACTTGAAGAAATCGATCACTACCTTTTTCCTTGATTTGCATGCTGTATAATGCAAAGAAAAGAAAAAGCAAAATATTCCTTTAATCTGTAGTGTGTTTTGTCTCTTAAAGAACAAATGAAAGAAGCAAAAAATGGGATGCTTTTGCTTTCTTTCCCTCCTTTCTTTACGGTGTCTTGCTTTTTATTTTCCTTTACATAGTTATTTGAATTTGAATCCACTTTTTGTTATATTAAAAACAACCCATTATGTTTACTTAACAATGGATTCAAACCAACTAATCATTGTTTTTTATCTTATTTGAGCTCACCTCTTCTTTTTGACTCTCTTTACCCACATGAAAACAAACACTAAGAACAAAACTTTCATAGGAAACTCAATTTTCTCTCTTTCTCAGATCATGGTGTGAGTCACCAAATAGCTCAACCATGAATTCTTCTCACACTGCCTTCGTTGCTGCTTCCTTCTTCTTCCTCTTACTCGCCGCAACCGCGGTTTTGGTTTCAGCCGATTTAGCATCAGACGAACAAGCCCTTCTCAACTTTGCAGCATCAGTCCCACATCCACCAAAACTCAACTGGAACAAGAACCTCTCTCTCTGCTCTTCATGGATCGGCATTACTTGTGATGAATCCAACCCCACCAGCCGCGTTGTAGCTGTCCGTCTTCCAGGAGTTGGCCTCTACGGCTCAATCCCTCCTGCCACATTAGGCAAACTAGACGCTCTCAAAGTCCTTAGCCTCAGATCCAACTCTCTCTTTGGAACTTTACCTTCTGATATTCTCTCACTCCCTTCTCTTGAATACCTTTATCTCCAACACAACAACTTCTCCGGCGAACTCACCACTAATTCTTTGCCGTCGATCTCCAAGCAGCTTGTTGTCTTGGACTTGTCTTATAACTCTTTATCTGGTAACATTCCTTCCGGTCTCCGGAACTTGTCTCAGATCACTGTATTGTACCTTCAAAACAACTCTTTTGATGGTCCCATTGATTCTCTTGATCTCCCGAGTGTAAAAGTTGTAAATTTGAGCTATAACAACTTAAGTGGACCCATCCCTGAGCATCTCAAGAAGTCACCGGAATATTCTTTCATCGGAAACTCATTACTATGTGGTCCACCTCTGAATGCATGTTCCGGAGGAGCCATCTCTCCGTCTTCAAATTTGCCTAGACCGTTGACAGAGAATCTCCATCCTGTCCGGAGGAGACAGAGTAAAGCTTATATAATCGCCATTGTAGTCGGATGCTCTGTGGCCGTTCTTTTCCTTGGGATTGTTTTCTTGGTTTGTCTGGTGAAGAAGACGAAGAAAGAAGAAGGAGGCGGTGAAGGAGTGCGAACGCAGATGGGGGGAGTGAATAGCAAGAAACCGCAGGATTTCGGGAGCGGAGTTCAAGATCCAGAGAAGAACAAGCTCTTCTTCTTCGAAAGATGCAATCATAATTTCGATCTTGAGGATCTCTTGAAAGCTTCTGCTGAAGTTCTTGGTAAAGGGAGTTTCGGAACGGCCTACAAGGCCGTGCTTGAGGACACAACCGCAGTGGTGGTGAAACGTTTAAGAGAAGTCGTGGCGAGCAAGAAAGAGTTTGAACAGCAAATGGAGATAGTTGGGAAGATTAACCAGCATTCTAATTTCGTACCACTCCTCGCTTATTACTATTCGAAAGACGAGAAGCTATTGGTCTACAAGTACATGACGAAAGGAAGCTTGTTCGGGATCATGCACGGTGAGTCATAAAGAGACCAAACCCTAACTTTTTTGGTAATGTAAAGCTTGTGTGTGGGTCACGAAAAATTGTTCCTTTTTGGATTTTTTGGACAGGAAACAGAGGAGACAGAGGAGTCGACTGGGAAACGCGGATGAAGATCGCGACAGGGACTTCAAAAGCAATCTCTTACCTTCACTCCTTAAAATTCGTTCACGGAGACATCAAATCATCAAACATACTTCTCACTGAAGACCTTGAGCCATGTCTGTCCGACACATCTTTAGTCACTCTCTTCAACCTTCCAACTCACACACCGCGAACCATTGGCTACAATGCTCCTGAAGTTATTGAGACGAGGAGAGTCAGTCAAAGATCAGACGTTTATAGCTTTGGTGTGGTGATTCTCGAAATGCTAACCGGGAAGACACCTTTAACTCAGCCTGGTCTCGAGGATGAGCGTGTCGTCATTGATCTTCCGAGATGGGTTCGGTCTGTTGTGAGAGAAGAGTGGACTGCAGAGGTTTTCGATGTGGAGCTCTTGAAGTTTCAGAACATTGAAGAGGAGATGGTTCAGATGCTTCAGCTAGCGTTGGCCTGTGTTGCAAGGAATCCAGAATCGAGGCCAAAGATGGAAGAGGTCGCGAGGATGATTGAAGATGTGAGGAGATTGGATCAGTCTCAGCAGTTACAGCAAAACAGAACATCCTCAGAGGCTACTTCCAATGTCTCTGAATGATTCCTCATTCCGACCAAAAGTTTCTTTGATCAATTCTACTTCTATCTTATTACTTTTGAATCCCAGTTAAAAATAATTTCTCTTTGCATCGTAGTTTAGTGCTTATGATCAAACGTAACTGCTTTCACTAATGAAAATTGAAAAATCATAACCACTGCTTTAACTACAGAAACAAAAAAATATTCGCTTTCACTTTAATTATAACTTTCCAAAGTAACTAGAGTAAGATATATTCTACACATAAATTTATGACACCAAGACAGAAGAACGAACAGACAGATACACACAACAAAAGTAAAAAAGTGAACAAATAAAACAATGAAAAATAATTTAAATTCTGTGTTTTTTTTAACCCTCAAAACAGGTAAATATTTGCTCGCTTCTCAACAGTTGATTCCACATTCCAGAATGTCCGGGCCAGTGACTCGGCTAGTGAAGGGATCAATCCTAACCCACAACAACGAGAAGATAGAAGCCAAGAGAACAGACCAGACCACAACAATGGTAGGAGTCCGGTTCTGTCGACCCATCAAACCCTTGAGGAAAGGGTACAAGTGAACAATCACCCAGAAGGCAAAGAACAACTTACCAAAGAGTGGTCCCCATGATTGGTATCCACTGTTGATAGCATAAGAGACTCCTGCAACAACTCCCACTAAGTTTACAATGAGCAGCGTCGTTGGCGGAATCAGAAGTGTTGTCCATTTGAACAAGTAGAGCTCAGCAAAGTCTCCGTCTTCATCTGAAGCTTTTGAGGTAACTGTGAAGTTTGTGTCAATACCGGCAAGGACTTTGAGGATACCTTGAAACACAGCGAATAAATGAGCGGATACTCCACCAATGACCCAAAACTGCTCGTTTCTCCACCATTCGTCTATGCCTACGCCACTCCACCTCATTTCTAGTATACCCGTGGCGAAAATGGAGAGAAAGAGAGACAGAAACCATATACTTGCAATGTTACTAATCTGCAAAAGAGGAACAATAGAACCAGCTGATCAGGATTTGGAACCGTAAATAGATGACAAACACAACATGGTTTCAGTTAAACAGAACGTAATTAAGGTTTGTTCTAGAGATAGAGATAGAGATAGAGATAGATAGACAGAGAGAGGTGTCAAACCTGAGGAATAATAAACTGGTTGGTGAAGAGACAAACGGCTGGCAATGTACAATACATGAGAAGAGGAATGGAGGTGATAGGGTAGATGGTGGTGTTCACATACGCAAACCTCTCAAGAAATTTTAGCCTCCCATTGTAACCATACCATATAGGACAATGCCGACTGAAGAGAATCTCAACTGAACCTAAAGCCCACCTCAGCACTTGGTTCAGACGATCTGAAAGATTGATAGGAGCAGAACCCTTGAAAGCTGGAAGCTTAGGCATGCAGTAAATGGATCGCCATCCACGGGCATGCATTTTGAACCCAGTCAGAATATCTTCTGTCACAGAACCATAGATCCATCCAATCTGAAGAAAGACAGCGGAAAATATAAACAAAGTGAATGCCAAAGTGGATATGTCAGAACAATGCAGATTCATGTAGGAGTTCAAATGAGATTATACCTCCATTCCCCAATCTGACTTATCCTCATAACCACAACTAATGACATGGATAGCCTCTTTGAGAAGGTTTTCTGGAGTTGCTGAAGGAGGAACACCACCATTTTCCATTAGGGTAGAAGCAACAAAAACAGCAGACTGTCCAAATCGCTTCTCCAGGCTCATTTGCGACATTAAGAGCGCCTTTTCATCATCAAAACCAGCACCTAAGTTTCACAAATGCCAAATAGTTAAGACATGATGAGATACCTAGTATGGAAACTATTTAGACAACTGTCAACTATAAATAATCCCCTCCCCTGGATCAATATTTCAAACAGCAACATATGGGTATAACGGAAACCAAAGAAGAAATAAAAACAGTTGTACCTTCAACTCCCTCTTCTATGTCATCGAGGTTGAATACAGGAACAGTTGAGTCAGTATGCCTGCCTGATTTCTTTTTGTCCGACTCTTTCTTAGCTTTGGAATTCTTCTTTCTTGATCCACCACAGAGCTTAGATAAAAGACTTGGCTTCTTGTGTTTTACTTTTATTGGAGGTTCATAACCGTATAATGCTGTTCTGTTGAAAACACATCCAGTTCCGACATATACAGGTCCTTGAATCCCATCTAAACCTCTCAAGTTAATCTGGAAAACATATCATGGAAAAATTACGACAAACTCAAGAAACTGTGAGTTTAATGTATATTCGTGTCTAAAAGCAATTTGAAAGAACAAGAAAATTAGACGCAAGTATAGGTAAGTGTGACTTACATCAAAGAACACGGTATTACGATTAGCATATCTATCGTTCTTATCGATACCATCAAATCTTTGTGGGAACTGAACATAACAAACTTGCTTCCCGAGGTTTGGGTCCATCAGGAAGCACATTGCTTCTCTTAAGGCTTTGCTGTTATTTATGTAATGATCACAATCAAGATTCAAGATGAAAGGTCCATTGGTAAGAACTGCTGAAACTCTCACCTATTCATTTGAAAAGTACCCAGATTAGACTAACAAATTGGTCAGAATGAAGAAGTCAAAAATCCAAGATCAGAAACTTACCAGTGCATTCATAGCACCAGCCTTTTTGTGGTGCTGGAATCCTGGTCGCTTTTCTCGAGAAACATATACCAAACGCGGGAGCTCATTGCCCTCTGCATCAAGTCCACCATTTTGCCCTAAGAAGACCTGCATTCAGCAAATGGTACTTCAATAATGAACTTCTAGAGAGAAAGAGAGAGCATTCTCGATTCCATAGTTAAAACCAATTTCTTACCTGGATCATTCCTGGATGGTCCCTTGTATTATTTCCAGGCCACGGTGTGCCATCTTGCATAACCCACCCTTCTTCAGGACATTTTAGGGCTTTGGAAACAAGTGCATTGATTCGGATTTTAAATTCCTCATATTCCCTCTGAAAGAAAATAAAAGGTCAATATAGCATACACTAAAATCAAAGTGAGGGTGACTAGATGACTAAAACTACAAACTTACCTTCATAGCTCTACGATCTTTGACAAATGATGTCTGAACTTTATCCTTCAAGTAATCTATTTTCGCAGCAAAGTACCATTCTGGTGCACGAGGCTCTATGCTATATTTCTTGCAAAATGGTACCCATTTACGAGCAAACTCTGATGTTTCTGCAAGTGATTCAAATGATAACATAGCAGCACCATCATCAGAAACATAACAGGACACCTTGTCAACTGGGTAGTCAACAGCCAGAATAGAGAGCACTGTGTTGGCTGTCACAAGGGGTGGCTCCTTCAAGGGGTCAACAGTACTCACGAAAATGTCAACAGCAGCTAACTGTGATGGCTCACCTTCACGATCATATCTGTCCCAAAAATTGACCATGATCAAATTAAAATGGGAAACAGTATAGGCAAACAATCCTTTGAGTAATTGCTTCAGAAGAATGGGGAAATAGAACTTACCTTAAAGCAAGCCTGTCGAGGTAGGTTTCACGGTTCACAGGAAACCACTTGGGAAACTGATCCAAAATCCAGGATAAGGCAAACCAGATCTCACATATCACAGAGACCAGCCATAGAGCAAAGGCATTTGGCACTGGGTTTGTTATACGGTAATGCAAGAAGAGACAAAGGATAACAAGCCGCAGCATAATAACCATTCTGTAAGGATTGATCCGTGATGAAGGAATTGAAACTTTCCTTGACAGAGGCTGCCTCGCTTCGTCATTCCTGTACAATAAATAAAGAATTGGAAAATGAGTATCAGGACATTGCTTAATAGGAAAAACGCTCGGTACACCACGACAGAACAAACAAGATTACAAAACAAGAACTCACAGCAGAGCCTCATCTGCTAGGATATCTGTGCTGGCATCAATATCTACTCCACCTCTTTCAGAAGCAGCCTGCGTGCTGACAGGACCAGTATTCTTCTCTTGCTTCATTTTCCAGCCATCAACTCTCTCCTTCCAAGCTACATTCCCGAGTCCAACAGGATCCACAATCCTTCTATTTGCTGCAGCGTGAATGACAACAACAGATTTTATTGTTTAGAGTTTTGACATAAAAGAGAAGCCTAGGTACAAATATATGTGTTGGCGAGAGAGTTAGAAATAAAGGATATTTACGTGATTGATTGACATCTGATGAATAGGGAAGGCGCTTTCCCCCAGCGATAGTAGAAGATACAGAGAGGCGTTCAGGTGAGGCAGCAGAAAACTCTCCTGAAGTCTGTAAATAAGCAAATGACAAAATCAGATTCCAAAACTAAATTGCGTGAGGATGCGAATGCTTAAGAGGGAAGAATGAACAGCAATGCCTTACATCTTGTCTGCTCGTGAGACGAGGAAGATGATTGTGAGAGACCTCTTTATCATACTGGGGTTCCCCCATTTCCTCTCCCTTCCCACGAGTAAGATGCCAACCAAGCATCCGCTCTGAAATTTTCTCCTTCTGAGGGTAGTTGAACTCAACAGTACCTTCATCAGCTAAGCCATCCTCGTCTTTATCACCAGGAATAGCAGGACTACCTAGAATCAGAAATTAGCAAATTGCTATAAATACCAATCTGATCCAAAATTCAAAACATACTGATAAACTATCGATGAACAATGAAGACAGTATACTTCAGAAGGATCAAAAGAGAACCTTTGAGCCTCTTGTATCTGGTTTTGCACTGAGGACAAGATTGATTCCCATCTTTCCTCTCATACTCGTAGCAAGGCCGACAAACTGGGAATGAACAAATATCACAAGCCACAAAACGATCTCCATCAACAGTCTTGCCAACATTGTCACTACAGATCTGGCAAGTCTGCGGAACAATGTTCTTCATCGGCTTTCCCTACAAATCAAGTCGAATCAATGAAGCCAAAATTAGAAACCTCAACAGAAAATTTGAAATCAGATCTCTCCAATACACAATTCAACACCCAAATCAATCAATTTCAGTACATATAATTCCTGATTTCGATAAAGGTAAGTATAATGATGAAGCAAGAGTCAAAAAAGCATACCGCGGTTTCTCCTTCGGATTCCATTTGTCACTTAGTTGCTTCCAACACCGAAACGTCGGAATAGTTCAAATCTGATCGGAATTATCAAAAACAGAAACTACGATTAGATCTGAGGAGATCCGAGTAAAGGAAGTCAAATCTGAGAATGGATCATGAGTGTAAGAAGAGTTAAAAGCTTTACCATGAGATCTGAAGATGGAGTGTGGTGATGTGACTCTCTGAATCTCTCTCAATCTGGATCCAAGCTTTCTTCTCTACAGAGAGATAGTTTATAAGGAAGACGAAGAGGAGAATCTTGGGATGGCTAAGAAGATGCAAAGAGCAAGCTATTTGTCTCCTCTACTCGTCACTCTTCCAGATTTTTAAAATATTAATATATTTGTCACAAATCATAATCCAACCAAGCAACAACCACCACCACCACCGACAACTTCCACAGTCGATTTTTTTCTAGTTACAGTTTTACAGTGGCTGTAAAAAAAGTGAAAAAACGGCCGATAAACCTTTAAAATATCCTTAGAAATATATTATCATCGAATTAGTGACTAAATCAAAATAGTAATTGATATTTGATAGTGATATAACTAAAATAGAAGTGTGAAGAACACAACAAATCACAAGTAGTGGGGTAAAGGATATTCATCGTCACTAACTTTCTTACAGATAAAACTTAAAAAGTATTTGCCGACAAAAATAAAACTTCAAAATATTAATTAATCAACGGATTAGTCCAATGAATAAATCAAAATATATTGATAGTGATGCTTTACTTACTAGTATATCAAAATAGGCTAAAACCAGCGGGCTGAAAAAATAAAGGTCCAACTCTAGTATCATCAAGCCCAACAGAATCGAGAAAATGGGTTTGTTGGACTTTGCAGACAAAATTGGTATATGTTCGGTTTACGTTATTTACGAGAGAAAATTGAATCGAACCGAACCCAATAATTAATAGGTCAAACTTTGATAACTGGTGGTGCATGTGGAGATGTGTGGCCACTAGTGCAGCAAAGAACAGACTGTCAGATAGACAAAAGAAGAAAATGGCAAACATTTGAATCCCAAAGAGCGCCACTTTCTCTTCGCTATCCGACAAATCTTCCCTCCTCTTTGTCGTCCCTTTAAACCTTTCCACCTTCTGCTTCGTAACTCTCGTACCCTAGCAATCCTCTACTTAAACCTTCCTTTGTTTCTCCTTCACTTTTCCTGTAAATCTGCTCTTTTGTTCCCTCGATCATATCAATTTTCAAGGTCAGTGAAATCTCATGTTTATTTGGTCCTATGTGAATCAGATTTCAGGGTTTGATATTTGTTTGTTCCGTTGATGTGTTTTGTAGATCTTATGATCTGAGTTACTTGCTCTGTTTTTCTGAGATTTATGGAGGGTCTTTGTCTATGTTTCTTCACCGTTGCAAATGAGTTATAATTTCTGTTTACATGTAGTGAAAAAAGTTCAGTTCTGTGACATAAGAAAGTCTTAAAATTTACGCAACCCTAGTTTTTTTATTTTCTAAGATTTCAATTAAAGAACATTAGCTTGTCTCTTCATGATAGTTTTCCACTGATTATTATCACAACTTTTTTTTTTGTTAGATATTTTTAATCGAAATTATTGTAGAGATAAATATAAATA